>VAOX01053122.1_pt1 | contig 16963 bp, 17 predicted proteins | sample 3393891 | NCBI WGS metagenome assembly VAOX01 (sample SAMN08290429, study PRJNA428436) | hydrothermal vent metagenome | isolation source: Deep-sea hydrothermal vent chimney | place: Indian Ocean: Southwest Indian Ridge | depth 2822 m m | reverse complement strand
GCGAACATTCTTTCTCTTGGAGCACGGTTTGTTTCCGAGGAGCTCGCGCAAACAGTAGCACTTCTTTTTCTTGAAACAAAATTTTCCGAAGAGGAACGCCACATTCGTCGCATACAAAAGTTTTAAATTTATTTAAAGGTGTCAGGCACCTTTGTTTTATACACGCTAACTAATCTATTCGGCGCCCGACGTAGCGGGAAATATTGGAAATACGACTCGCGAACCAAACAGCAAAGCTAGGACATCCGATGTCCTAGCTTTCTATAAATTATGTTAGCGTTTGCTAGGACAAAAGCTAGGACATTGGATGTCCTAGCTTTTGTTTATTCTGAAAGTGAGCTTTGTAGCAGGTTGATTTCAGGATTTGACCCTTTAATCCATCTCCATCTTCTAATTATTCATACGTACCATATTGTTGCACCATATCTTCAAATTCATGTATGGTTTCTACAACATTAAGAGATTTCCAAATTGCCGAACCAATTATTAGCCTATTTGCACCAGCTCGCAATACTTTTGGAGCAGTCTTAAGAGATATTCCTCCATCAACTTGTATTGGAATATTTCTATGGTACAAGCGAATAGAATGCATAAGATCCAGTACTCGCTCATCAAATACTTCTCCTTGTCGTCCTATATGAGTGATACCCATACATTGTATAAAATTTATACGATCAATAATTGAATCGAGGGATTTTGGATCATCTTCAACTGTAAGTGCCACACCGATGGAAATAATACTCGGAGCAGATCCTTTCTCATATCCAAAGTGTTCTTCAAGATGTGATAATGTAGATTCTATATCTGCGATATCTTTTGCGTGAAGCACCAGGCGTGAAGCACCAACAGCATCCCATGTATCAACAGCAGAGGAAATATCAGTAACCATGAGATCAGCCTCAACATTAAATCTTTCATAACACGGAAGCATTTTCTCTTGCTGTATCCATTGTGAAAAATCAACAGATGTTTCAACATATGGCCATACCGCAGGAGATGCAAATTTACCATCAATTGCATCAATTTGTATATCATTCACCACGCCATTAATTTTTACGAGCTTTTCTTTAAGTTCGTTTTCATTCGCAACAAGCAGTGCTGGAACGATTGCTCCCATAGCTGTATGTTAGCACATGTTTAGATAAGTCAAGTCGTGCATGTAATAGCTTTTCATTTGAAGGTTCATTTAAGAGACTGCTATGAAGTTGCTTGGCAGAGCCCCACCCCTGTTTAAGTCAGACTTAAACAGGGGTGGGGGCTCTCGGCTATGCACACTTTTTGTGAAATATGTAAGTATTGTATGTGGTATTATAAAAATAATATGGCACTCACTGATACACAAACAAAAACACTTGAAAAACAAGCAGAAAAAATTCGTGAGACTATCATTTCCATGTTAGTTGAAGCAGGAAGTGGGCATACGGCTGGACCTCTTGGTATGGCAGACATGTTCACTGCATTTTATTTTCATATACTAAAACATAATCCAAAAGATCCAGATTGGAGCGAACGCGATAGATTAATTCTCTCAAACGGACACACCGTACCGGTACGCTACGCGGCGATGGCGCACGCCGGCTACTTTCCGCTAAAAGAATGCCTTACTTTGCGAAAATTTGGCACACGATTGCAAGGACATCCAGAACGGTCTCGTCTACCTGGGCTTGAAACAACCTCTGGTCCATTGGGTGAAGGACTCTCACAAGCAGCAGGTATTGCGTACGCATTCCGTATGGATAAGAAAAGAAACCATGTTTATATTGTGATGGGAGATGGCGAACAAGACGAAGGAAATGTATGGGAGGCGGTTATGTTCGCTGGAAAGTACGCGCTCTCAAATGTTACCGCTGTTATTGATCGAAATAATATCCAAATTGACGGCATGACGGAAGATGTAATGCCCCTTGAATCGTTACGTGCAAAATATGAGGCATTTAATTGGCATGTAATTGAAGTGAACGGCAACGATGTCTCTGAGTTTGTATCTGCCGTTGAGCAAGCAAAAGTGATTTACGAAAAGCCAACACTTATTATTGCGCACACTATCGCCGGAAAAGGAATTCCTGAAATTGAGTTTGATTATCACTGGCACGGGAAGCCACCAAATAAAGAGGAAGCAAAACGATTTCTAAAAGAATTACGCACAGCTTCTGGGCGTGTGCCAAACGAATATGCATAAATTATGATTTACCCCCACGCACATTTAAGTGAGAAAGTTTTTTCAAAGGATATAGAAACGAAACCAACTCGTGATGGTTTTGGAACAGGTGTGATGGAGGCTGGGAAAGATGATTCACGAGTGGTTGTGTTATGTGCAGACTTAACAGAATCTACTAGGGCACAATGGTTTAAAAAAGAATTTCCAGAGCGTTTTATTGAGGCTGGAATCATGGAGCAAAATATGGCTGGGCTTGCAAGTGGTATGGCAGCAGCGGGGAAGATACCTTTCATTGCCTCATATGCGGCATTTAATCCAGGAAGAAACTATGAACAAATTCGTACAACTATCGCTTTAAATAATCAGCCGGTAAAAATATGCGGTATGCACGCTGGAGTCTCTGTTGGACCTGACGGAGCAACGCACCAAATGCTTGAGGACATCGGTATGATGCGAATGCTCCCTGGTATGACTGTTATCAATCCGTCTGACGCACTTGAAGCACACAAGGCTGTTGTTGCTTGTGCAAAAACAAATACACCAGTGTACTTACGTTTTGCTCGCTCAGCCACCCCAGTTTTCACAACAGAAAAAACCCCTTTTATTATTGGTAAAGCTCTAACTCTTTGGGATAGTGATGCTCCAAAAGTCGCTCTTTTAGTAACTGGTTCTGTTACGCATCGTGTACTACTTGCTGCTTCAGCACTTGAGACACAAGGTATTCATTCTGTAGTATTATCTATACCAACAATAAAACCGCTTGATGAAGATGCAATTATTTCTGTGGCAAAACGTGTTGGTAATATAGTAACAATAGAGGAACATCAAGTTAATGGTGGTTTTGGAAGTGCAATTGCTGAATTATTGGCAAAGAAATACCCAATACCAATGAGCTTCGTTGGTATTCAAGACATGTTTGGTCAATCTGGTGAGCCAGACGAACTGCTTGAACACTATGGGCTTAGTGTTGGAAATATCGTGAAAGTTGCGAGCACAGCTGTATCGCAATATTAATATATAAAGGGTTTACGAAACCCTTTATGAGTATTAGGACAGTTTTGTAATACTAAATTCTTTTGGCGCGTTGTGCAGGTGCTCTTCGAGAGCATCTCTTGAGAGTAATCCTTTCTGCGCACCAACCTCTTGAACTACATTCATTGAGTTAATAGGTCCCCACAGCATTGCTTCATCAAGTGGCTTTCCAAGAGCAAGTGCGATTGCAAATGTTGAAGTGAAGGCATCACCAGCACCTGTGCGGTCAACTGGCGGACGCGGGTCTGGATACATTGGTACTTTTAGAGTCTGTTCTCCATCATATACATAAGCACCATTTGGTCCGTCAGTAATGAGTGCAATTTTTGGACCAAGTGCGCGCATGTCACGCAGAAGGTTTTTGATATCATCTGGTCCTCGTTCAAGGATGCGTTCAGCTTCTTCCTTATTGCATGCCACCACTTCAGTGTTCTTGTATATTGGTGCCATAGCATCTTTACCGATTTCAATTTGGAATGTACCTGGTTGAAATACTAGTTTAGTTTCCGGATGCTCTGGGAGCCACTTTGCCAACTCATCGTGAATAATTCCAGCGGTTGGGGCAAGTGAAGAAAGGTATATAGTTTTTGGTGCTGGAAATTCTGGAAAACTATATGGAAATTCGTTGTGTTTAATTAAAATGGTTCGCTCAGCATGGAACCACAAGACATAGTGCGCGTTAGTTGGCACTTTATCACTACGGCTCACTAGATCGGTGTCAACATTTTCACTGGTAAGTACGTCCATACAATCGTCGCCGAGCCTATCATTGCCCATCCATGTCATCATTCCAGCTGATAAACCAAGTCTTGATGCCGCGACCACTGCATTTGGAGCATTCCCAACTGCTGAAATTGGGGTGGATGATTCAAAAGGAATCTTATCACCCCAACTCATGGAAATTGTGCACGCATCTGTATCTATATCACAATGCACTTCTGCTTGTTCAAGACGAATAAAATTATCAACAACAATATCGCCTATAGCGATGAAATCAAGTTTTTTCATATAAAAATAATATCATACTTAAGCAATTTGTATCTCTGTGGACAACTCATGTTTAGTTATATGATATTATTTTTATATGAATGACATACAAACAATTGCCCGTGATATCGTTGCTGTTGGCAAAGGATTACTCGCCGCGGATGAGAGTGTGAAGACTGCCAACAAACGACTTACAAGTAATGGAATTTCACCTAGCGAAGAAATGCGTAGACAATATCGTGAAGTATTTTTATCTGCACCTGATATAGAGAAATATCTTTCTGGAGTTATATTTTTTGAGGAAACACTTGGACAACAAACAGATGATGGAACTTTGTTTCCAAAATTACTTTCTGACAAAGGGGTTATTCCTGGCATTAAGGTTGATCAAGGTACTGAACCATTTGATGATAATCCTGATGAGCTGGTAACCAATGGGCTTATTGGTCTTCCAGAACGCTTCGCGTCATTTTATAAAAGTGGCGCGCGTTTTACAAAGTGGCGCGCGGTAGTTCGTATTGATGGCGACACACTTCCAACTTCACACGCAGTTTTAGAAAATGCCAAGCGTCTTTCTTCATACGCACACGAAGCACAAGTTGCTGGGCTTGTTCCAGTTCTTGAACCAGAAGTATTGCTTGAGGGTAACCACAGTATGCTTCGCGCGAAGGAAGTAATAACAAATACACTTAACATAGTCTTTACGGCAATCGATGATTTACCAGTTGATAAGAAAGCAATCATCATTAAAACTTCCATGGTACTTTCAGGAAGCGAGAGTGGTAAAACAGACACACCAGAAGAAGTTGCGGAGAACACATTAGACGTACTTATGACATCTGTGCCACCTGAGGTTCCTGGAATAGTATTTCTTTCTGGTGGACAATCTCCAGATCAGGCAACAGATAACTTGCGCGCAATAGCTCGTCTTGCAAAAGAAAAAAATGCCCCATGGCCTCTTACATTTTCTTATGCACGTGCATTACAAAGTGAGGCACTTGCAATGTGGCAAGGCAAGAAAGAAAATGTCTCCAAAGCGCAAGATATTTTCATTAATCGTTTGCACCGCGTTTCTGAGGCATCTATTGGGAATTAGGATTTATACAAGAACAACCCTAGCCAATGCTAGGACATCGGATGTCCTAGCATTGGCTAGGGTTGTTCTAACGAAAGTTGCATTTTTTATTTTTTGAAGTATATTTTATACATATGAATACATTAGAGGTAGAGAAGAGGAGTGAACTAGGTAAACAAGTAAAAGCATTGCGAGCAGTAGGTCGTATTCCTGCTGTTGTGTATGGACCAAAACAAGAATCTATATCTATAGTAGCTTCTCTAAAGGAATTCGAGATTATCCTGAAAAAAGTGGGTGAGTCATCTGTTTTGTCTTTGTCTGGACTTGAGAAACCAATATCAGTACTTATTAACGACGTTGATTATGACCCAGTTACAAGTATCCCAAGACATGTTGATTTTTATGCGGTTGAGAAAGGAGCAAAGGTTATTGTCGCTGTACCACTTGTTTTCGTTGGAGAATCTCCTGCGGCAAAAGCTGGTGCTAATTTGGTTAAAGTTCTTCATGAGATAGAAATTGAAGCAGAAGCGATACATTTAATGCATGAACTTACTATTGATATCTCTAAGATTAACGCTATCGGTGATAGCATTCACGCCAGTGATATAGTACTTGGCTCAAACGTTACTTTAATAACAGAACCAGATGAGGTTGTTATAATTGCTCAGGAAGTTGAAGAAGAGAAACCTGAAGTTGTTGAATCACCAGATATGGACAGTATTAAAGTTGAAAATAAAGGTAAGCAAGAAGATACACCAGAGAAGGAATCAACTTCATAGCCCAATATAAATAAAATACACTCCTGCATTCATGAAGATGAATGCAGGAGTGTATTTTATTTATCACAAGGGTGTACTCACTAGCGTATATTTGATACACTCAAACGATAATGCGTAGTCGTATTGTTACCATAGTCCTTTTGTGTGGGATACTCTTAAGTATCGCGATTCCAGCATCACTTTTTGCACAAACCACTAATGTGACGTCTGCTGTAGATACGCGTCGGGCACGACTGCAAAGCCAACTATCTTCTATTGAGTCACAGATAAATACGAGTCAAGGAACTCTTAGCACACTACGCACACAGCACAACACTTTACAAAGAGAGATTAATATTCTTGATACTGAGATAACACGTGCACAATTGCAAGTACGTGCTACTGAAATTGTTGTACAGCAACTTTCTGATACTATTGTGTCTCGCACACAGACTATAAGTGACCTAACGAATAAACTCTCACGAGAGCAGGAATCATTGGCACAAATTATGCGACAAACACAAATGCTTGATGGTTACTCTACCGTTGATGTAGCATTTTCTTCAAAGAACGTGTCTACATTCTTTGAAGATCTTGATGCATTCATATCAATTAAACGAGCACTCGGAAAATCATTCACAACATTAAATACGACACGAACCAAGACTGAAACACAGAAGAAGATATTACAAGGACAACTTCTACAGAAACAACAATTAAAACAGGTTCAACTTCTCGAGCAACAACAAATTCAGAAAAATGAGTATCAAAAGAAAGTAATTTTAGATAAAACAAAAGGGAAAGAAAGTGTGTATCAATCACTTATCAGTTCTCAGCAAAAAACTGCGGCACAAATTCGTGCAGAACTCTTTACGTTGCGTGGTTCTGCTCCAATTCCATTTGGTCGCGCACTTGTCTACGCGCAAGAAGCACAGAAGGCAACTGGCGTACGCCCTGCTGTTATTTTGGGAGTACTTAAGCAAGAGACTGATCTTGGTCAAAATCTGGGTACGGGTAATTGGAGAACGGATATGAGCCCAAGCAGAGACCAGCCTGTATTCGTGTATATAACAAAAGTGCTTGGTCTTGATCCAAATGTTATGCCAGTTTCAAGACGTCCTTCATATGGATGGGGTGGTGCGATGGGTCCTGGGCAATTTATTCCATCAACTTGGGTATGTTATGGTGGATTTATAAATGTAAATACTGGTGATTGTTCAAACAGTCAACATTCATTATCTTGGAATAATTTTTGGAAAGGTCCTTGGAAATATGTGGCAAGTAAAGACCGTGTACGAAAATTGACTGGAGCTGGTACTCCATCTAATCCATGGAATGATCTCGATGCTTTTATGGCGACCGCTATGCTAATGGCAGATAATGGTGCTGGGGCTGGAACATATTACGCAGAACGACTTGCTGCATTACGATATTTTGCAGGTTGGACATATGCTAAAAACCCTGCGTATTCTTTTTATGGTGATGGAGTTATGAGATATGCTACTCAGTTCCAAAAAGAGATTAATCAGCTTAATGGTTCGTAGTAGTTATTCATTTAGCTTATATGCGCACAGGTTGCGAAAAGTCGCTGGAGTTGGTATGATATTCCTGTCATGAAAAAAGATATACATCCAAAGACGTATCGACCGGTAGTATTTGAAGACATCTCGTCGCATACGCAATTTATAATAGGATCAACTATTAATTCCACTGAAACAGTATCTGTGTCTGGTAAAGAATATCCAAAGGTCATTGTTGAAATTTCAAGTCAATCGCACCCATTTTATACTGGTAATGACAGAGTCCTCGACAAGACAGGTAGAGTTGAACGCTTTAAGCAACGCGCTTCACGACGTAAATAGTCTTTGTAAACGGCACGCGAAGAGCGTAGACCCACTTCGCCACTTACTATTTACTGTGTTACGTTAACTAGTATGGAATATTCACCAGAGATGAAGAAAAATCATGACACAGCGTTTCTTGCCGAAACGTATGAACGTCTTGAAAAACAAAAAGAGTCTGCACGTGCGACTGCAGAACTTGATCCTGAGCTTACACCTATAGCACAAGAGGATATAGATAAATTATCTGCAGAACAAAAAAGAGTATTGTCCGAGATTGAATCTATTCAAAAACAGGAAGAAGAAAAGGTTGAGAAACCAAAGGCAATTATTCTTGAATTTCGTGCTGCAGCAGGTGGTGATGAGGCAACATTATTTGCAAAAGATTTGCGTGATATGTATCAAAGGTATGCAGAAAAAAGAGGTTGGCGTGTGCGTATACTAAATGAATTAACTCTTGAAATAGTCGGCACAGGTGCATATGAAGCGCTTAAATACGAAACTGGTGTGCACCGTGTACAACGTATTCCAGAAACGGAAAAGTCCGGGCGCATACACACTTCAACAGCGTCTATAGCTGCGATGCCGGTTCGTTCAAAACCAAAAGTACAAATCAACCCAGCAGATATTGAAATGGAATTCTCTCGTTCTGGTGGTGCTGGTGGTCAAAATGTGAATAAAGTTGAAACTGCAGTACGTCTTGTACACACTCCAACTGGAATTGATACGCGTTCATCTTCAGAGCGATCACAACAGGCAAATCGTGAGAAAGCTATGCAAATACTAACTGCAAAACTTGAACAAGTGCTAATTGAGGAAGATAATCGTAAGAATGCAGATAAACGTAGTGCACAAATAGGTACTGGTGATCGTTCCGAAAAGATACGTACCTATAATTTTTTACAAGACCGTATTACCGACCATAGGCTAAAGAAATCATGGCATAATCTTCCAAAAATACTTTCTGGAGAAATTGACCCTATTATACAAGCATTACAGGAAGAGGAATCAACATTGCAAAAGTAACTCACATGTCTATTACGTAGTGAATATGTGTTTGTATGACCATGGATTTATATATTGAATATTTGCATCAGTTTTTACCAGGCCACTTGAAAAAGAGATGTCTCATGTTATACTTGCAACATGAGTACGACACAAACAGAAGATATCTTACAGCGCCTCACTAAAGCTGGCGCTCATTTTGCGCAAGTAAAGAGTAGACGTCATCCTTCTATGCGTCAATATATTGCTGGAAATAAGGATCATGTTGATATTGTTGATTTGACCAAAACACACAAGCAGTTAAATAGTGCAATATTAGCGATGGAGACTTTTGCACGAGAAGGGAAGACACTCCTTTTCGTTGGTGGAAAAAAAGAGATTGCGGACATAGTGCGCACTGCGGCAACTCGCGTACAAGCACCTTATGTTTCTACCAGATGGCTTGGTGGTACGCTTACAAACTTTACAGAGATAAAAAAACGTATTGATTTACTTGCCAAGCTCACAGCGGATAGCACATCGAATGAATTTGAAAAAAATAATACTAAGCTTGAGCGCATATTTATAGGAAGAGAAATTGAACGCCTCACTCGTCGACTTGATGGTTTGGCAACACTTTCAAAACTACCTGATGTATTGATAGTTGTTGATACACGTCATGAAGAATTGGCGGTTAGAGAAGCGCAAGGAATTGGTATACCAATCGTCGGTATTCAAAACTCTGATTGCGACTTGGCTGATGCAACGCACCCTATTGTTGCAAATGACACCTCACGCGCAACTGTTGAAATAATTCTTACCGAATTGGTAAGTGCATATGAGAAGGAAAGTTCACGTTCTTAAGAAATTTTTACACACTTAACACATTTGTGCCGTATAATTATTTAGTATGACTAAAATAGATATTGAAACTGTTAAAGTATTACGTGATCGCACTGGCGTATCAATTATGCAGTGCAAAAAGGCTCTGGAAGAATCAGAAGGCGATGTTGAGAAAGCAGTTGTACTTTTGAGAAAGCGTTCCGGGGCTATAGCTCAGAAGAAAGCCGGTAGAGAACTTGGCGCAGGGACTGTGGCAAGCTACATACATGACGGTGTTATAGGGTCACTCGTCCACCTCTCATGTGAGACGGATTTTGTAGGGAAAAATAAGGAATTTATATTCTTAGCGCGAGAAATTGCAATGCAAGTCGCTGCTCTTAATCCAACATATAGAAGTGTTGAGGAAGTCCCAGAAGAAGTTAAATCAACAGCATTGTCTGTATTTGAGAAAGAAGTCGAAGGGAAGCCAGAACAGATGCGAGAGAAAATACTCTCCGGCAAGATGGAATCTTATTTTAAAGATCAAGCACTTTTGGACCAGACATACATAAAAGATGACAAGAAAATAATCCGCACACTTATTGAAGAGGCAACGCAGAAATTTGGTGAACGAATTGAGATAACCGCTTTTGTACGTTATAGTGCTCGCGGATAACTATGAGCTATATTATTGCTGAGATAAGTACACTAGCTCTTTTCGTCGGATTTATAACAATTACTCAATACGAGAGCAATCGTAAGGTACGCTTCTTTGAGGGTACACGATTGAAACTAGACCGCGCTGTTGCGCGTGGTATTTTTGTGTGGACACATGTTGCATTAACTATGTTCATACGTGATTTTGCCAGAGACACATTCATACGCGTAGCACATGATAGCACCAGTATTGCCTTGCGCATTACGCAGTCTATTGAGCGACAGCTTACAAAGGCAGTATATGCACTTCGTAAACGCTTTACGCATGATTCTCCACAAGCACCCAAAAGCACATCTCCATTTGTTATCGCTATTACTGATTTTAAACATGAGCTTCGTAAGGAAAGTGAGATGAAACACAAAGAGATAGAATAGTAACTGAGGGTTTAAGTAAATTTAAATAACGATAAAGCTTTACTTAAAGATGGTATTATAAGTATCTGTAGTAATTATCTACTCTAATACTAAATAAAATTTATGACTATAGCTGTTATAGGTCTTGGGAAAATGGGTTCACAAATCGCGCGAAAATTACATGATGCTGGACATAATGTAATCGTCAACAACCGTTCAGCCGGACCTGTTGATGAAATGGTGAAATTGGGTATGAAGGGTGCGTACACAAAAAAAGAAACTATAGTTGCATTTGGTAATGAGTTACCAATATTATGGCTCATGATTCCTTCGCAAGTAGTTGATGTTGAGCTTGATGAATGGATGGAGCTTCTACCAAAAGGAAGCATCATTGTTGATGGTGGAAACTCGGACTATCGTCTTACGAAAAAGCGAGAGGGGAAAACATCACACGTTGGAGTGTTTCTGCTTGATGTTGGTACAAGTGGTGGAGTTTGGGGATATAGTAACGGTTTTTCAATGATGTGTGGTGGGAATAAAGATACATATCAAAAGATAGTACCTGTTCTTGAAACGCTTTCGCATCCAAATGGAGCACATAAATATTTTGGTACTTCTGGGTCAGGTCATTTTGTAAAAATGGTTCATAATGCAATTGAATACGGTATGATGGAAAGTTTGGCGGAAGGATATAGGCTATTAAAGGATGGTCCATATTCTGAAATTGATCTATCCTCTGCTGGTGATGTCTGGCAACATCATAGTGTTATAACATCATGGTTGAACGAACTCTCGCGAGACGCACTTACTGAAAATCCAACACTTGAAGGTGTTGATGGTGTTGTTGCTGAATCTGGTGAGGCACGTTGGGCACTTGAGACAGCACAGGAGCTTGGATTACCAATGCAGAGTATTCAAGCATCATTTGATGTTCGCATTGCTTCACAAAAAGGTGAAATAAACTTTGCAACTAAACTTTTAGCTGCTATGCGTAATAAATTTGGTGGACATGCTATTGATGGATCAAAATAAATGCACTCTCTATAGAGTAGTTTTATTAAACATCTAACAAACTAATATTTTGAGCCGGTGGTCAGATTCGAACTGACGACCTGCTGTTTACAAAACAGCTGCTCTAGCCAACTGAGCTACACCGGCTTTATATGTATCGTGCATCATAAATATATGTCTGAAACGCGCGATAATAATGCAATAATACCACATTGTTTAATTATATGTTGAATTATGGAAGTCAGACTTCCTTATTCGTGTAAACATGTATTGTATAGATGCGAGTTTGATTCTATCAAATAACAGGGCTTACTTATGCGAAGTGGTTGTTGTCGCCGTACTACTTGCAAATAAGTCTTTAGGGAATTCTTTCTCAAGTTGCGTAAGAGATGTAAAACCATAGAATCGTTTCTTTTGTATGACAAATGCTGGAAGTGTGGGTTTTATTTTCTTAACTTCTATAAGTGTCTTCAATGCGCCTAGGTCAAGATGATAGTCAAACGAATAGACTCTTATTCGTGGATATGTCTTGCGCATATATGAGAGTGCGTAACCAGCTCTATCACATGAAGCGCAATCACCCGTATTTGAATAAAAATAAAGTACAGTAATTGGGGTAATATGACATGTAGTTGATAATTTTTGCATAAGTAAATAATCACGTATTTCAAGAAGTGCGTATTCTTTCTTGAGTTCTATAACTTGTTGGTCTTGTTTACCTAGCCGTTGTTCAGCAAAAGAGAGTTTATCGCCCAGTGTAGAAAGCCCATGGGAAAATACTGTATCAGAAGAGATATCTTGGCATGGGGCATTCTCCAGCAATGCAAATTGTGTTTCCAATGAAAGAGTATCGGTGGAAAGTTGTGTTTGCATAGCATTAATCTCAGAAAGGCGTTGCTGATTTATGTAGTGTACGGTATACACGATTGTTCCAAGAATAAGTAGGGTAATGCCAAGAGCAATAATAGCATTTCGTATTATGGTATTCATATCAGAGTTTTAACGCCATGTATGGCGAGTATTTGTGATGGTGTCGGCAACCGCTCTTACGAGCCATATTGGTGAGATTATCCAATACAATAATAAGTACGATAATGTACTTTTCGTGAGCTTACCAGGTGTGTGAGATATTTGCTTTCCGAGTATCATAAATACTACTGTCATAGATATAAGAACAATTCCAACTAACAATAACGTAGTGACTGGAAAATAAAACCAATCAAATGTGTGTGGAGTAAGTATATAAGAAATGGGAATACCACGAGATACAATAAACATATGTACTATATTTGATAGTAATTGAAAGACTGAGATAATGAATAATCCAGAAACCGTAAGTATTGAGAAGATTGAAAGTGGCAAAACACCGATTCCAAGTACTCCATAGTGTGGATTCCCAACTAGTCCTCTATATTCAAATAGCATATTTCTTAGGAACCCACTTGTCCATCGCATGCGTTGTTTGATCAGTGTAGAAATAGTTGCTGGAGCTTTTGTGTATACACGAACTCTCGGTGAATTTTCAATTATCATGTGTGCTTTTTGCATACGTAATGCCATCTCCATGTCTTCTGTCTGATAGCCATGAGAAAAGTATCCTATTTTTTTAAATACTTCCATGCGATATAGAGAAAATGGACCAGGCGTTACATATAGACTATTCACAGATGAAAGTATGTGGCGCATGGTAATACCAAAAATATATTCTGCATATTGCATATGTTGAATAAAGTTTTTTGGCATATGTACGGACATGGCTGATGTCGTCGCCATAACTTCTGGTTTGTTAAATGCGGATATAGCAAACTTAAGAGCATCTGGCTCCACAAATGAATCAGCATCCAAGCATCCAATTATATCAGCATCTTTGGCAATTTTTATTCCAGCATTTAATGCGGTATGTTTTCCACCATTTTCTTTTGTACATATTCTAATTTGTGGATTATTAATATAGTGTGCCATGATACTGGCTGTGTTATCGGTTGAACCATCATCAACTAAGATTATTGAAAGATTTTCTTTTGGATATTCTAATGTTAAGAGCGAGTCGGTTGTTCCAGCTATAGTACTTTCTTCATTAAAACATGGCACTATAATCGCGACATTTGGTACGGTACCAGTGGTTCCTACAGCGAGCCGACGCTTGCGTGCCGGATCACTGAGAAATGTTACAAGTAGAAATGACTCGAAATATAGAGCAATAAAAAATGAAATATATGTAACTGTATTTGGTCCCCACATTATTATTTATACTAGCAGATAGTATTCGTTTTTCATACTGGCGTGATATGAATGTGCTGACAAAGCATCGCGCGCATTTTTGAGATTGGGCGTGATATGGCGTATACTTACTATAAAGATTTATGCAAAATGGAACATTACATCCTATTACCATTGCCACGCGCGACATAGCTTCTATTTTTGGACGTATGGGTTTCATCGTTGCTTCTGGTCCTGAGCTTGAAGATGAGTGGCACAATTTTGACGCGCTTAATGTTGCAAAAGATCATCCGGCGCGCGATATGCAGGATACTTTTTGGACAAAAGAAAATCCACCGCGTGTGTTGCGTACGCAAACCTCATCAGTGCAAATTCGCTATATGACTGAACAAATGGAAAAGGGCATCAAGCCACCGTACCGTATTATCGTTCCCGGCAAGGTATTTAGAAATGAGGCAACCGATGCCACGCACGAGGCGCAATTTTATCAAAATGAAGGGTTGGTGGTTGGTGAAGATATTACCATGGCGCACTTAAAGGGAACTCTGAATACTTTTTTTCGTGAATTTCTAGGACCTGACGCGCGAGTGCGATTTCGTCCGAGTTACTTTCCGTTTACCGAACCGTCGGTTGAAGTTGATGTTTGGTTTTCCGTTTCCGGTAAAGACAACAAAGAGGGAAGATGGTTGGAAGTATTGGGAGCCGGTATGGTGCACCCATCAGTATTTGAAAATGTCGGAATTGACTCAAGACGATATAGAGGGTTTGCATTCGGCGGGGGCATTGAACGGCTTCTTATGGTAAAACATCAAATTGCAGACATACGACCTTTCCATTCTGGAGATATTCGTTTTGTACACGGGTTTGAACAAACACTCATATGAAAGTCTCTCGCCACTGGTTACAAAACTTTTTTGATACGCCGTTGCCGAGCGCCAAAGACATTGACACTGCGCTCACTTTCCACGCGTTTGAAATAGAAGAGCGTGAAGACGATCTCATTGATGTCAATGTTCTTCCCAATCGTGCTGGCGACAGTTTGTGCCATCGCGGTATCGCAAAAGAAATTTCCGCTATTCTTGATGTTCCATTTTCATCTGATCCTCTACGACAACCAATCCCAACATATGAAAAATCATCAGCACTCTCTGTTACCATTGAAAATCCTCTTGAGTGTTTGCGTTATATGGGGGCGATCGTGCGCGGTGTCAAAGTTGGACCCTCTCCGGCGTGGCTTAAGGAAGCGCTTGAATCTGTTGGACAGCGTTCAATAAATAATGTTGTTGATGCGACAAATTATGTAATGCTCAACATAGGGCAACCACTCCATGCGTTTGATGCGGATAAGCTTGTAAAGAAAGATGATGCGTATCACATACAAGTGCGCCTGGCGCGAGATGGGGAAGAAATCACAACTCTCTCGGGGGAAAAATATACACTTTCAAAACAGATTCTTCTCATTACGGATTCTGTTGCAGATGTTCCCATTGGCATCGCCGGAATAAAAGGTGGGGCAGTGGCGCAGGTAGATGAAGCTACCACAACACTTATTGTTGAGGCGGCAAATTTTGATGGTCCAACCATACGGCGTTCCGCGCAAAAACTTAACCTCATTACAGATGCGTCACTGCGTTTTCAAAATAAACCATCACCCGAGCTTGTCGCGTACGGTATGCGTGATGTGCTTGAGCTTATTATAAAAATTGCAGATGGTACAGTTGAGGCGGTGACGGATGAGTATCCGGCGCGACCCTCTGCGAGGGTCGCGCCGGTCTCGGTCACACTTCCTCACATATGTGATGTGCTCGGCACAACTCTTTCGCTTGATGTAGTTTCTGATATTTTTAGACGTCTTGATTTATCAGCAAAAATAGATGGCGATACTTTCACTATTACTCCACCATTTGAGCGTGTTGATATCATCATACCTGAAGATCTCATTGAGGAGGTTGGGCGCATTGCAGGATATGACACCATCCCCGATAAAAAACTACCAAAAATGACTCCTTTGTCCGGAAGTGAAGAATATAACGGCATTGAGCGCATTAAAGATTTTCTTGTTGAGCAAGGGTTTACAGAATTATATACACGGTCTTTTGCAAAAAAAGGAGACATAGCGCTTGCAAACCCACTTGATAAAACAAAACCGATGCTTCGCACATCTTTAGTGCAGAATATGGCACTTGCTATGACACAAGCAAAACAATATTCTCCACGCGTACTTGGTCCAAATGATGCAGTGAAGCTTTTTGAGATTGGTACTGTTTTTACCAAAGATGATGAACATATGACGCTTGCACTTTCCGAAGAAGTACCAGAACTTAACAAACTTCTGCAATATAAAGACACTCCACCAACAAAAGAGGGAATTATTGAGTATGCTTTATCATCATCTATGCTTATCGCTCTTGGAACTAACTACACGCCAAAACACTATGCCATTGTCGGGGCATATAAACCGTTTTCAATATATCCGTTTGTGTTGCGAGACATCGCTGTGTGGACACCTGAAAGAACCGCAAGTACCGCGGTAAAAGAAATTATTAACACGCATTCTGGCGAGCTTCTCGTGCGAATTGACCAATTTGACTCATTTACCAAAGACGCCCGCACATCTTTTGCCTTTCGTTTGGTGTTTGAATCACAAGAACGCACATTAACCGACGAGCTGGTTAATACTCATATGAAAAAAATAACCGACGTGCTAAATGAAAACAGTGGTTATGAGGTGCGATAGTATATATGAACAGAAAATAAATAGGATATATTTATTTTCTGTTCAGTAAAAGTTCAGAAAGGGGGAATTTCGGATTCCCCCTTTCTTACAGTTGCAGTCTAATCATCACACATTGGGAAGGTTTAACCTTCCCAAAATTCAATATATACTCGTATTTTTATGGTGTAAAATTTCTAATAAACAGTCAGAAGTTATTTATTTTAATAACACACATAACAGCAATGCTAGGACATCCGATGTCCTAGCATTGCTGTTATGTAATACTAG
>VAOX01001455.1_pt1 | contig 17007 bp, 20 predicted proteins | sample 3393891 | NCBI WGS metagenome assembly VAOX01 (sample SAMN08290429, study PRJNA428436) | hydrothermal vent metagenome | isolation source: Deep-sea hydrothermal vent chimney | place: Indian Ocean: Southwest Indian Ridge | depth 2822 m m | reverse complement strand
TCAAAAGAAGTTGCACGCGCTGATGGCGTTGAGGCTAGTTTTTGGGAGAAGTATCCAGACATTGTAAAAGTGTACACAGTAACAGCAGACGACGGCACAGTTTACTCGCGCGAGCTGTGCGGTGGTCCGCACGTAGAAAAAACTGGAGCAATGAATAGTAACGGAAAGCATTTCAAAATACTGAAAGAAAGTGCAAGCTCTGCTGGCGTGCGACGCATCAAAGCAACATTTGAATAAAAATAAAATAGTGAAATACACATAAATATCATTTAATATACGATTTTTATAAAACTAACTGCTATACTATTTACATGTATAAGCTTTCACTATTTGGACATAGGCGTAAAAACCTCTACGTACTTATAGATGTCGGATCAGCATCTATATCTGGAGCATACGCAAATATAGAGGAAGGACATCATCCAACGATATACTACAGTACACACATATCAATCTCATTACGTGACGATATATCACCTACTGATGCTATAGCTCAAGCACTTACAAAGATAACAAAAGATCTTCTTGTGATAGGAGCGCCTGTAGTCTCGCGTTATACAAATAAAAAAATACATATAGATCATGTAATTGTTTCAATCACTGCGCCATGGCAAGACATACGTGTTCAAATGCAACAGAAGATAGAAAAGAAGTCTTTCCGTTTTACAAAAGAAGTCATGGATAACATGGTTATGGAAACATTCGCACAAAGTGCTCAAGGTCGTGTTATCACCAATAGTATGGTTGTATCAATTAATCTTAATGGTTATTCTGTCACAAACCCATTCGGTATTAAAACAAAAGAAGTAAAGATGATTGTACTTGGTTCGTACATTACAAAAGAAATTAATGAATGTGTCACTAAAATCGTAACGGAAGCATTTCATATTGAAAATATCGAGATAACAGCCTTTGCGCCAATTGCGAGTTCCGTCCTGCGTTCTATATATCCAAATGAAAAGGATATGCTCATTATTGATATAACTGGAGAAATGACGGATGTAATACTTGTAAAAGATGGAATACTTACAGACATAGCGCACACTAAACGTGGGTTAAATGTGTTGCGTAAAAGTGCTATAGATGCCGGTATACGCACCGTTAAGCCGTCCGAATCATTTCATGCTATGGAACATGCTGTATTAATGGACAAAGAACACAATGCTAGATTTACCGCACGCCTGCAACAAGCGCGCGCACTTTGGTTACAGGATATAGCACATATGCTACAAAATATTAACGTGCAATATGTACTTCCAAGATCAGTCTTCATCTTGGTGGATGAAGAAGCGTCGTCATTTATAAGAAGACAATTTAATGAAGAACCAATACTTAAAAAAATGTGGCTTTCATCAGACAAACTATCCATAATAACCATTGACGCAAAGCGACTACTGCCATTTGTAATATCTAAAAAAGAATCTCATGATGATCCATTCCTTTCAATATTGGCTTTATACGCTGTACAAAAATAAATAGTACCGATATGTACACTTCACATCGTGCCTAGTGGACGTTATACTGATAATATAATATATATGGCACACAATATAGAAGACATTATCCCACCATCACGAAGAGATTCTTTCTCGAATAGATCACGTGATGTTGCTGGTAAGATGAGCGAATTTTTATCAGAAAAGAAAAAGGAAACAACACATCAAAATAGACCTATGAAAAGGAGACATGCATATACTCCTGCAATAATAGCACTCGGAGTTATCATAATTTCCGTTGGTGCATTGTTATTCTTCTCTGGCGCTAGAGTAGAAATTGTACCAAAAACGGATACAGCCCCTATTTCATTAAAACTAACTGCAGAAACATCATCAACAAGTACCCTTCCATATTCGCTGATTACCATAGACAAGCGTGTTGTACAGTATATCTCCGCATCTACAACAAGAACGGTAAAATCAATCGCTACTGGTAAACTTACAATATATAATACTCTTTCAACACCGCTGAACTTTGTTGTAAAGACTCGTTTTAGAACACTAAGTGGTCTCATGTTTTATCTTGATAAACCAATAAGAATACCTGGTGGGCACGGTGTTATACCCGGAACAGTGACAGTTTCCGTGTCCGCTTCCAAAGCCGGAGACATATACAATATCAAGCCATCGTTCTTCAGTATACCTGGACTTGCAAATACTAGTCTAGCAAATAAGGTATACGCAAAATCAGCAAATTCAATGACAGGTGGAGTAAGTGGTGTTGTACCAATCATCTCAAATAAAAAGAAACTGCAAATACAAATAGCTCTTAGAGGCGCCCTTGAACGAAGCTTACTAAAAGATATTTCCTCAAAGGTTCCTTCCGGGTATACTCTATTGCCTGGTGCCACCACTACAACTTATACGACACTTCCAAATGTACTTGCAACTTCAACAGCTTCAAAGAAAATTGGGCTTCAAGAGGATGGTGTCATAACTGCTATAATTTTCCCTACATTATCACTTTCCAGGAATGTAGCATCCAAAATGATTACCACATATGATGGCGTAGCACCAGTATATATTCAAAATCCACAAGGTCTTACCTTAACGCCTCTTGGTACGTTCCCAAATTCAAAAACACAATCATTTCGCTTCATGTTATCTGGGCAGGCAACAATAGTATGGTCAATAAATAAGGTGAGCATTGCGGCTGCAATTGCCGGGAAATCTCACCAAGAGGCACAAACCATAGTGGGAGCCTTACCATCGGTACAAAAAGCATATTTAGTCCTACATCCGTTTTGGGTAAATGTATTTCCCAAGGATCCAAGCAAGATAAACGTAACTGTGTCTCAACCACAGTGACATAAAACGTTGACGCGCATTAGAGTGTCTGTTACACTAATAAAGCTTCACATGGCAGAAGATATTGAAACAAAAGAAACGGTTGTTGGCACCGTAGAAGAAGTATTACCCAACCTCTTGTTTCGTGTTCGTCTAGAATCACAGGACGAGCTGATTCTTGCGTATCTTGCCGGAAAGATGCGTTTGCACCATATACGAGTTCTGGTTGGTGATCAAGTTGAACTTGTCATCGACCCTTATGGTGGAAAGGCACGAGTAGTGAGGCGTCTTACTTAAGAATTATATACAAAATATGAAAGTTCGCGCATCAATAAAAAAACAGCAGGCCGGCGACATTCTTGTACGCCGAAATGGTAGGTTGTATCGTATAAATAAGCGCAACCCTCGTCGTAAGGCACGTCAAGGATAATAATTTTACTAATTTATCATTCACTAATAATTTATATGCGCATAGCGGGAATTACTCTTCCAAATGACAAACAACTAGCATATGCTTTACCGTACATTTATGGTATCGGTGAAATACGTGCACGCAAAATTCTAAAAGAGGCTGGCATTGATCCAGTGAGAAAAAGTAGCGATTTGTCTACGGAGGAGGAACAAAAAATACGCGTTGTTGCTGAGGCATATACAATAGAAGGTGAGCTACGCAGACAAACAAGCCAGGATATTCGTCGTTTGAAAGATATTCGTTGCACACGAGGTGTCAGACATGAACGACATCTTCCTGTACGTGGTGGACGCACTAAAACAAACTCAAGAACAGTGCGCGGAAATCTGCGAAAAACAATGGGATCCGGAAGACGTAATCTTGAGAAGACTTAAAATATAACCGGAATTTTTTATAAAAATCATTTTACAGTAAATCACATCATCTAACATACTATGGGAAAGAAAAGAATTATTAAAAAATCAGGAAGAGGGCTTGATAAAGGACGTAAAGACCGAACTCTTTCGCGTGCTATTAAACGTAAAATCACACATGGTGTGTTGCACGTTGAGGCAACATTTAATAATACAAAGGCTGTACTCACCGACAAAAAAGGTGATGCTGTAATATTTTCCTCCGCCGGAGCTCTTGGTTTCTCAGGAGCTAGAAAATCAACACCATATGCAGCTGCAAAGGTTGGCGAATTGCTTGGTGAAAGAGCACTTGCAATAGGCGTAAAAGAAGCAGATGTGATTATTCGTGGAGTTGGACCGGGTAGGGAATCAACCTTGCGTGGATTCGCAGGTAAAGGTATACAAATTTCCAGTATAAAGGATGTAACACCAGTACCTCATAATGGACCACGCCCGCCGAAACCGCGGCGCGTATAACATATATTATATTATGAAAACAGGACCACGATATAAAATTGCAAAACGTTTAGGTGCTAGCGTATTTGAAAAAACGCAAACCCAAAAATTTGCTATAGCACAAGAAAGAAGCGCAAAAAATAAGCGTAGAGGACGCCGTTTAAGTGATTATGGAAAACAACTTTTGGAAAAACAGAAAGTACGTATAACTTATGGAATAACAGAACGTCAGTTTTCAAATTATGTACGTACTGCATCACAGACACACGGTACAGGAGCGGTAGCTGCCCTTCACAAACTACTTGAATTGCGATTGGATAATATTGTATACCGCATGGGGCTCGCTACTACTCGTCGTGCAGCGCGTCAAATGGTTGCTCACGGACATATAACTATAAATGGACGTCGCACTATGATTCCTTCACGGCAAATACATCTTTCCGATAAAATAGCAGTACGTGAAGGAAGCAAAGCGCGCGTACTGTTTGCTAATTTTGCTGATACGTTCAGTGAATCTCCGTTGCCATCTTGGCTCTCTTGGGATCTAAAAAAGATGGAAGGTGGGGTAAAGGAATCACCGACAGTTGATTCAGCCGACCCTGCTGGAGATTTGGGTGCTGTACTGTCATTTTATTCACGATAATATTGATTGCGTTATGGAATATCACATTACACTTCCGTCGAAGCCACGAATTGTTTCTGAAAATGGAAATCAGGGTACTTATGAAATAGATACATTATATCCAGGTTATGGTCATACACTTGGAAACTCTTTGCGTCGTATAATTCTTTCGTCATTGCCTGGAGCATCTATCACAGGATTGAAAATAGAGGGTGTACCACATGAATTTGCAACTATAGATGGTATGAGAGAAACAGTTATGGAAATGATTTTAAAACTTAAACGCGTGCATTTTGTACTTCATGGAGACGATCAGCAAACAATTACGCTGTCTGTAAAAGGTCCAGCCAAAGTTACTGCGGCTGATTTTTCACTTCCGTCTCAAGTTGAAATTGCAAACCCAAGTCAACACATTGCAGATTTAGCAGACAATGGTTCACTTGAGTTTGAAGCTGTAATTGAAAGAGGGCTTGGATATGTGCCACGAGATAGTATAACCAAGGAAAGAGTTAATACAGGAATTATTGCTCTTGATACAACTTTTACTCCTGTACGCAGGATAAACTATGAAGTTGAAAATATGCGTGTTGGTGACCGAACTGATTTCAATCGTCTGCGCATACTTATTGAGACAAATGGTACTATAACTCCACGAGAAGCACTCGAGCACTCTATTGAAATTATGGTGAATCAGCTAAGAGCTATCATTGGTTTTCAAGAACCACAAGAACAACAAAAGATTGAAACTACATCTGACGAATCAAAAGAAATAAAAATAGAAAAAAAAGATTCTACATCTACCGAAAAGGATTTAACGAAAATAAAACTTGATGAATTGGGATTGTCAACACGCATAGTATCAACTCTTTCTGAAGCAAGAATTAGTTCCGTTGCAGGTCTTATAAGGAAAACACCACCTACACTTAAGGAAATAGACGGTATAGGCGATAAAGCAGTAGAGGAAATAGAAGATGCACTAAAGAAGATACACCTTTCTCTAAAAAGAGAATAGTGGAAATTATGTCTAGAATAATGTAAGGTATCACTATATTAAATTAATATGCATCACCACAATAAAATCAGATCATTTGGACGACCAACAAATCAACGTAAAGCGTTGCTTCGTTCATTGGCGCGCTCACTTATAATTCACGAACGTATCTCTACCACAGAAGCCAAAGCCAAAGAACTACGCCCGTTTATAGAGCGATTGGTGACTTACGGTAAGAAGGGAACTATTGCGAGCAGACGGCTTGCTACGGCACGCTTAGGTGGTGATAAGGAGAGTATTGATAAACTTTTTGTTACAATTGCCACACGATATGAAAACCGCGATGGTGGATATGTTCGTGTTGTAAAACGTAGCAAAATATCAGAAGATGGGCGCAAGACAGCTTACATAGCATTTGTATAAATTATATATGGAAAAGCAAAAAGAAATAAAAAAATATAGTATTGACGCGACAGGACGTACTCTAGGAAGAGTTGCAAGTGACGTGGCGAAAATTCTTATTGGTAAGAACTCAACTGAGTTTGTAAAATACAGGATATTGCCTGCACAAGTTACTGTTGAGAATGCAAAAAAACTTCTTATACTTGAGCGTCGTATGAAAAAAACATACGTACATTACACAGGTTATCCAGGTGGACTACGAACTACGACTATGAAATCTCTCATCGAAAAGAAGGGAATAGACGAAGTGCTTCGTCGTGCAGTATACGGAATGATACCGAGAAATAAATTGCGAAGAGAACGAATGAAAAATCTTATAATAACCGATTAATTAACATGAGTGATACAAAGTACATTACTGCCGTAGGTCGCCGAAAAACTGCTGTTGCACGTATTAAAATGGTCCCTGCATCAAAGATGAGCATTATCATAAATGATATGCCATCTCGTGATTTCCTTAAAACTAACGAACGTGAACGTACAGCGTATGAAGCACTACATATTGTAGAAACAGAAAACTATTCGATATCTGCTCGTGTATCAGGTGGTGGTCTTTCTGCACAAGCAGATGCTGTGCGACATGGTATCGCCCGTGCTCTTGAGAAAGCATCTCCGGAACTACGACCAGTTCTAAAAAAAGCTGGGTTTCTGACTCGTGACCCACGTGCCAAAGAGCGCAAAAAACCAGGATTGAAAAAAGCACGAAAAGCAGCACAGTGGCGTAAGAGATAAACGTTTCATCAGGTAAGAAAGGAAACACTACATTTGTACTGAACGTATATTTAATAATACATGATAAAAAAACAATCTAAAAAAAATGAAGAGGTGCTCTTGCACGCCAATGAAAGCAGTGAGAAAATCCCCTCAGATATTGAAGATGTGGATGATGTTGAAATAATTTCCGATGATGACGGTATGGAAGCCAGTAAGTTAAAAAAAGTAAAAAAAGAATTAGAACGTTGCAAAAAAGAAAAGCAAGAATATCTAAATGGCTGGCAACGCACGAAAGCTGATCACATAAACGCACTGCGTCGCTTTGAACAAGATGTTGAGAAAGCAAAAAATATAGGTGTACAGAAATCAATTAAAGTATTACTACCTGTGTTGGAATCACTCAATAGAGCCGAAAGTACACATGGTAAGCTACCTGATGGTTTTAGTGCTATTGCCAAACAGCTTACGTCTGCATTTACTGCAGTTGGAGTTATTAAAATAGAAGTGTGTATTGGCGATATATTTAATCCAACACTACACGAAGCGTTAAGCAGAAACATTACCGAAGATGCCTCAAAAGATAACACCATATCGGCAGTACTTGAAACCGGGTGGAAATTACATGAGGATGTTATACAGCCTGCAAAAGTAAGTGTTGCATATTGTAAATAAGTAAATACAGTTCTATTGAATATAGAATTCATAATTATCTAATTTGTAATCTTAATGCCAACGCTTAATATGTTCTTTTCTTGAAAAGAGATGTAACCTGATATATACTGGATGAATAGTTGATAGATGTGTATACGTAGTATTTCCGAATAGCTTTAATAATAAGAGTCTTTTTTGTAATTATAAATAAATATTTTTGTCTATGTCTAAAATAATTGGAATCGATTTGGGAACAACGAACTCCGCTGTAGCGGTAATGGAAGCTGGTGAACCTAACATATTGGAAAATGCGGAGGGAGCACGTACCACTCCATCCGTAATCGCAATAACAAAAAATGGTGAACGATTGGTAGGTGCGTTGGCGAAGCGTCAAGCGGTGACTAATCCAAAAAATACTATTTATGGAATAAAGCGATTTATGGGGCACCGTTTTTCTGATGATGCAGTTAAACATGATAATGAAGTAGTGCCATTTGAAATCAAAGAAGGAGCCGATGATGGTGTTCTAATCACACTAGGTGATAAAGAATATCGTCCAGAGGAAATTTCTGCAATGTTGCTTACAAAGCTAAAAACTGACGCAGAAGCAAAACTTGGAGAGAAGATAACAGAAGCTATCATTACAGTTCCTGCATATTTTGATGATGCTCAACGCAATGCGACAAAAACAGCTGGGAAAATTGCCGGACTTGATGTAAAACGGATAATCAATGAGCCAACTGCTGCTGCGCTTGCTTATGGATTTAATAAAAAGAAAGACGAAAAAATTGCGGTATTTGACTTTGGTGGGGGTACATTCGATGTTTCCATACTTGAAGTTGGTGATGATGTTATAGAAGTGAAAGCAACGGATGGTGACAGCCATATGGGTGGTCGTGATATTGACCAGAAAATTGTTCGGTATATAGCTGATGAGTTTAAAAAAGACAGTGGGATTGACGTAACAAAAGATCCACTTGCTCTGCAACGACTTGACGAAGCGGCAGAAAAAGCAAAACAAGAACTATCAACCGCCACGGAAACTGAAATAAACATTCCTTTTGTAACCGTGAATGCTGAAGGTACGCCACAGCATTTACTTATGAAACTTACGCGAGCAACACTTGAGTCACTAGCTGATGAGTACATTAAGCGTTCTATTGAAATAACGAGACGCGCACTTGAATCTGCCGAAATGAAGACTTCCGATATAAATGAGATGGTTTTGGTTGGTGGTCAGACTCGTATGCCAAAAATTCGTGAAGAGGTAAAGAAGCTATTTGATAAAGAACCACACATGGGAGTTAATCCTGATGAAGTTGTGGCTATTGGGGCTGCAATTCAGGCAGGAGTATTACAAGGAGATGTGAAAGATATACTGCTTGTTGATGTGATTCCGCTTTCACTATCAATTGAAACAGCTGGTGGTGTTGCAACGAAACTCATTGAACGCAATACGGCGGTCCCGACTTCACGAACTCAAATATTCTCCACATATGCGGATAATCAGACATCTGTTGATATAAATGTGACACAAGGAGAACGAGCAATGACAGCTGATAATAAATCACTTGGACGATTTATGTTAGATGGTATTCCTCCAGCACCTCGTGGCATGTCTCAAATTGAGGTTACTTTTGACGTTGATGCGAACGGTATACTAACCGTAAAAGCAAAAGAAAAAACAACTGGGAAAGAACAGTCTATTCGAATTGAGGGTTCAACAGGACTCTCGGATGCAGACATTGATAAGATGAAAAAAGATGCAGAGGAACATGCGCAAGAAGATGAAAAACGCAAAAAACTAGTTGAAGTTCGTAATGTAGCTGACCAAATGGTTTATACAGCAGAGAAATCTTTGAAAGACGCCGGTGATAAAATTTCTGAAGAAGTAAAAAAAGAAGTTCAGGAAAATATAGAATCCCTTAAAAAGGAAGTAACTGGTGAAGATGTCGACGTAATAACTAAAGCAGCTGATACTCTTTCAAATTCTTTGTCCAAGATTGGTGAAGCAATGGCGAAGGCAGCAAAAGAAACAAAAGATGTTGGTGATAAAACACAAGAAAAAACCACTGACGTAGAATCACAAAGTGTTGATGATAAAGAAAAGGTAGAAAAGGATGACACTTCTGAAAATAAAAGTGAAGCTACTGATAAAAGTGACGACAAGAGTGAAGTATCTGGTACAGAAGGAGAAAAAAAAGCGTAGCTATGCATAGTAGGTGTATAGTGTAAATCAAATATGACAAAAGATTATTACGCAATACTTGGAGTTGACCGGAAAGCAACTAAAGACGACATAAAAAAGGCGTTTAGAAAGCTTGCACAAAAACATCACCCAGATAAAGGAGGTGATGAAAATAAATTTAAAGAAGTTACTGAAGCATATTCAGTACTTTCTAATGAAAGGAAGCGCCGTGAATACGATTCATACGGCAGGACATTTGCTGGTGGAGGAGGTGGTGGTGGATTTGATCCAAGTCAATTTTCAGGAGCACAAGGGCAAGGGTCACCATTTGGTGAGTTTGATTTTTCAGATATATTCAGCGGTTTTAGTGGTTTTGGTGATATTTTCAACGGTGGCGGAACAACTCAACAAACAGTACGTGGCCGTGACATATCAATTGATATTGAAATACCTTTCCGAGAGGCGGTTATGGGTATTAAGCGCTCAGTATTGCTTGCAAAAGTAAGCAAATGCGAAACATGTGGCGGATCAGGAGCAAAAAAAGGAACAAAGATGAAAGAATGTACCGTATGTGGTGGGTCAGGTCGCGTACACGAAACACGAAACTCAGTCTTTGGGGCATTCTCAGCAGTACGGGCGTGTAATGAATGCGAAGGTACTGGGAAGATTCCGACGGAACACTGTAATACATGCAATGGACACGGTGTACAACGTAGGGAAGAGGAGATAAGCGTATCAGTACCAGCAGGTATTGATGATGGTGAAATGATTCGTCTTCCTGGACAAGGAGAGGCAATAAAAAATGGGACATCTGGAGATTTATATATAAAAATACACGTAAAACCACACCCAATCTTCAAAAAGGAAGGTACAAACATTGTTATGGATTTGCCAGTAAAAATAACAGATGCGCTTTTGGGGAGTACTGTTCCTATTACACTCGTCGATGATAAGGTACTTGAAGTGAACATACCTAAGCTATCAAGTGCAGAAGAGACTTTGCGTGTACGCGGGAAAGGTATACGTACGCAAAATGTACAAGGTGACTTACTTATTCGCGTTACCATAGCATTGCCAAAGAAGATATCTTCTCGCGCAAAAAAAGCAATCTCTCAGCTAAAAGAAGAAGGACTTTGATGTATACTAGCAAGAGGTAATATATGCCAAATACTTTAGTGCAAATACAAACACTTGCTACACACACACTTGCTCAGATAATATTATTATCAAATGACTTTTTCATTGCTCTTATCTTATTTGTAATAGTCTTCATAGCTGCATATTTTCAAGGTCGCGGACGTTTTATTGCACTAATTTTATCTCTGTATGTTGGATACGCATTTTATATTGTATTTCCATTTAAGTCGCTTATTCCTACTTCGTCTGCAGTCGTAACACTATTGGCAGATATAATACTATTCACAGTATTTATGTTTATCTCATATAGCGTGCTAAGTCGAATAGTCATAACAGACTCTTTTCTGATTAGTACATTTGGCATTTTCATACTTTCTCTATGTATTACAGGTTTCTTATTGGCATTTGCTTATAATGTATTTCCTGTGCGTAGTGTGTATACATTCACACATGCAACTGATGCTATTTTTGCAGCGAAAACATATTTCTTTTGGTGGTTCATTGCTCCGGCGGTTGGACTTTTCTTTTTGGTACGATAACGTTTTTTTGTTATACTCTATAGTATGGATATCGAGAAAGAGTTTTCAGATCGTATGCTCATTGCGAACAGCTCCGCACCGTTAAATAAAATATTTGAACGTAAACGTACTGTATATATTGGTATTGATCCAACGGCCGATTCTATGCAGTTAGGGAATCTTGCGGTAATTCTATTTATGAAGCGCCTTGGAAAAGCAGGACATCATCTTGTGTTTTTGATAGGTGGTGCGACTAGTATGATTGGAGATCCCAGAGAAAAAGGTGAACGACAACTTATTGATGAGCACGTAATGCCAGACCGCATCACATCTTATAAAAAACAATTGAAGATTCTATTGGGTTCTGTACCATTTCGTATAGTAAATAATGCGGACTGGCTTTCTAAATTAAAGTTAATTAGTTTTCTTCGTGATGTTGGGAAATATTTTACAGTAAATGACCTTGTAAAGCGTGACACCATTCGTCGCCGTCTGGAGACTCCAAATGAAAGTATCTCATATACGGAATTTACTTATGCACTTTTGCAAGGATACGATTACCTATTTCTTAATGAAAAATATAGTTGTGATTTGCAGGTTGGTGGAGCAGATCAGTGGACGAACATACTTTCTGGCGTTGAGTTATTACGCAAGAAGAATAATAAGGAGGTGTTTGCTATTACTATTCCACTTGTAACTGATGCTACAGGGAAGAAATTCGGTAAAACAGAAGGTAATGCAGTGTGGCTTGATCCACGAAAAACCTCACCATTTTCTTTTTACCAATTTTGGATACAATTACCTGACAATAACCTTGAAATATATTTTAAATATTATACGTTCCTTTCATTATCTGAAATTACAACAATACTTGATGAGCATAATACGAAACCACAAGAACGAAGAGCACAAAAGATACTCGCTAGAACAATAACTGAGATAGTACATGGATCTGAGATAGCTACACAAAGTGCAGCTGTGAGTTCTGCACTTTTTGGAAAGTGTTCTATTGAACAACTCTCCAAAGGCGAGCGTGAGATGTTACGCAAAAATATACCTCTTACTATCTTATCTAATAAAGATGTAACAGATGGTTATCCACTTGCTGATACTCTTATTAAAAGTGAGTTGGCAACGTCAAAAAGTGATGCTCGTCGGCTTATTACATCAAAAGGTATCTATATAAATGGTATATCAATAGATGATATTGGACAAAGTATCTTTAAAAAAGATTTTACTGATAATATTGCTATCTTGCGAAAGGGAAAACATGAGGTACGGTTGCTCATTTTGAAATAATGACAATATGATATATACTTGCGATATTGCGTCGGTGGCAGAGCGGTCAATTGCAACAGGCTGTAAACCTGTCGACTTTAAGTCTACGAAGGTTCGAATCCTTCCCGGCGCACAACGTTATATATGTACAATAGTGACAAACAACAAAAGATTATATTGGTAACTGGCGGAGCAGGGTTTATAGGTTCACATCTTTGCGAACGACTCGCACAAGATAAAAATAATCGTATAATATCACTTGACAATTATTTTACAGGATCAACAAACAATCATGGAGATGGGGTTGATTATCGCGAAGGGCATACCAAAGATATAGAGAAACACGTGCCAGAGACTCCGAATAGCATATATCATTTTGGTGAATATTCTCGCGTTGCGATAAGTCTGGAAGAACCGGCGCTTGTGTGGGATTTGAATATGGTCGGCACACTTGCTGTACTTGAATTTTGGCGTGAGAAAAAAAGTAAACTTATCTATTCCGGCTCATCAACAAAATTAGTCGGCGCTCGCGCTGACGGAACTATTGGTCGTGATCTTGCTCCATACACATGGGCAAAAGCTGTAATTTCCGAATTGATTATAAACTATGGGCGTTGGTATAATTTGCCATACGTGATAACTTATTTTTATAACGTATATGGACAAAGAGAAAGATCCATTGAAAAATATGGAACAGTTATTGAAAGCTTTAGACAAAAATTTTTAAAAGACAACCCACTTGAGGTTCGCTTACCTGGAACGCAAACGCGCACTTTTACGCATGTACTTGATACTATTTCCGGAATATTGCTTGCAGGAAATATGGGAAGTGGTGATGGATATGGGATTAGTGTTAAAGATGAGTATTCATTATTGGAAGTTGCAGATATGTTTGGTGGAAACATAAAAATGCTTCCACGAACTAAAACAACAAGAGAGAAATCGGTAATTGATTCTTCAAAAATAGAAGCACTTGGCTGGAAACAAGAGTACACACTTGAGGACTACATAAAAAGTATCATTGCAGAAAAAGATTAATAATTATATATCATACATGTTATATTTTAGTATTACATGTTATTATTAATACAATGAAAAAGATACTTATATTCTCTTTGGCATATTATCCGCGGTTTACAAGTGGTGCAGAAGCGGCAATTAAGGAAATAACGAATCGTATAGACCCGTCTGATATTGAATTCCACATGCTCACCGTTAGGTTTGATATGAAGGATTCTAAATATGAAAAGGTTGATAATGTGCATGTGCATAGGGTTGGTTTTGGAAATATGTATCTGTCCAAGATTTTATTTATACCGCTTTCAGCAATAGTTGGTATTTCTTTGCATAGGAAATATAATTTTTCAGCAATATGGTCAATGATGACATACATGTTACTTCCGGTTACGCTTATGAGATTGTTCGGAACTCGTATTCCACATGTGTTGACACTGCAAGATGGTGATCCATATGAAAAAGTATTTGATAGGTGGTTTATCCGTCCGATTGTACCGCTTATTAACTATGGCTTCAGAACAGCATCACTTATACAAGTTATCTCTTCATATCTTGGAACATGGCCAGCGCTTCGTGGTTATAAGGGTGACATAGAGCTCATTTATAATGGAGCAAACCCAAGAGATATAAAGGGAGAGTTTGATGAAAAACAAATAAAGAAACTTAAGGAAGATTTAAACAAAAAAGATGATGATATATTTCTTATTAATACAGCACGTCTGGTTCACCAAAAGGCTTTTGACATTACTATACAAGCACTTAAGCTTTTGCCACCAAACATTAAATTGGTTGTGGTTGGTGGAGGATCGGATGAAGAAATGCTGAAAAAACTTACAAAAAGATTAGACCTTGAACGCAGGGTTATGTTTACAGGTAGTGTAGACCGTTCGGTTGTAAGTAACTATCGCAAGGTGGCTGATATTTTTGTTGGACCATCACGCTCTGAAGGTCTTGGGAATGCTTTTCTGTCGGCAATGGCATCACGACTTCCGATAGTCGCAACGCAAGAAGGGGGAATTGCTGAGTTTTTGTTTGATAAGAAGCATAATCCAGACAAAGAACCAACCGGGTGGGTTGTTGAAAAGGACAACCCAAAACAAATAGCGCAGGCGGTTACATATATTGTTGAACATCACGAAGAGGTTGCGCAGATAACCTCACGCGCAAGAGAAATGGTTATTAACAAATTTAATTGGGATATAGTTGCAAAAGATATGCGAGAAAAAGTATTTCGCAAAGTAATATAATCACATGGAAATAGATATTGTTGAAAAAGCTGTAAAAATTGCATCTGATGCACATTCTGGACAGATGCGTAAAGACAAGAAAACACACTACATTGTGCATCCGTTTATGGTTGCTTTCATATTGGAAAGATATAGTTTTTCTGACACGGTAATTGCAGCGGCACTAACGCATGACGTACTTGAAGATAGTGATTTTGGAGAAACAAAATTGAGGCAGGAGTTAGGTAATGTGGTGGTGGATATAGTGAAAGCAGTAAGCGAAGATAAGTCACTTCAGTGGGAAGATAGAAAGAAAAAATATATAGAAATTATTGGATATAGCTCTTATGATGTTAAAGCTGTTTCGCTGGCAGATAAAATACATAATATTAAGAGTGTTCTACATACGTACGAAGATATAGGGACTGGCGTTTGGAAAATTTTTAATCGTGGTAAGGAACAACAAATTGAATTCGCAAACAATATGCTGAAAATGTTTAAGGATACATGGGATCATCCGATGGTGACTGAGTATGAAGTGTTAGTTGCTAAAATGAATGCGTTGGATTAATCAAAGTCTAATGCAATAATTTTTGTCGTCTTTTTTCATCATCACTGCGTAATACATCGCGCATCTTTTTATATTTATTAATAATATCTTCCCCAACATAATTCCAACAAAGAGTTGCTTTAAGTACTGCTGTCCAAAAATCAATACGGATATCAGTTAGTCTGTGTAAATCCCCAGACGTTTCTTTAAGTAAATTTGTGTAATACCAGATTATCTCTCCCAAGCGGTATATACGCATAAGATGCAGTGAAAGATATTCCTCATCAGTGCGATTATTTTTTATATAAAATAAGAGTGCTTCTTCAAGTGGTTTATTATAGAGTGTCATAAAATTCAAGAAACGTGCCAATCCTTCATATTTATTTCCAAATCGTATCGAAGAAGAGTCAAGTAAATACATGTCTTTATAAACGACACGAAAATTGTGCGGAACAAAATCCGTATGGGTTAAAAAATTGCCGTATTGTTCAATTGTTTTTTTGTTTTTTGAAAGTAACGTACTGCCTTGTGAAAGTAGTGTGGTGAGTTGTGTATTTTTTGGCAAACATTTTACAATATCTTCTTGAAATTTTTTATATGATGATAGATACCAATTCGCATTTACTGAACCGAATGTCTTTATAATTACCTTTTTGTGTTCATGTGTAACCACGTGTGCACCCTCTTGTGCTTTAAACGCGCGTAGCACAATATCAAACTGTTCTTCAATTGGCAGTTCAAGGAATGTGGATTCCTGCTTAACGTACTCTTGTATGAAAACCGCATATCCTTTTGTATTTTTATACAGTAATTCTTTTGGAGACAGAAATACATTGTATGCAAATGGTATATTCTTCAATGCATTTCTGCACACTCTCTCGTGTTGAATTTCTTTTGCCCCCATAAAATCATTTGTTATCTTTATAACTACACGTTTGTTATTTGATATTGAATTTCCAAGTAATATGAATTTCTTACCACTTTTTGTGGTAACCGCACGCATAAGGTTTCTCTCTCCACTTATGTGCGGTTGATATTTATCAACAATAAATCCAAGATCCCGTAGAATTGATATAATAGTTATAAGCTCACCATGTGTATACATTTTTGTATTCATACGTTAATACATTTCTTGGATAACCTATCCAATATCTTTAAGTGTATATCCCATGAATTATTATATTTATCCAAATCAGTATTATTTGGTTTATCAAATGGCAAAATCTCGGGTTTCTCAAGTGGCATATTATCTATTACACCAGAAGAGCGCAAAGAAGCGAAATACCGTATCCATCTTAATAGTAGTTTCTTATTTATCACTTTGTTAGCTCTTTCATCTCCTATATGAATTATGAATGGCGCACCAAGAAAAATAGACATTACAGCCACTGGTAACCCAACAGAAGAACCATTTTCAACATGAATGATATCTACTTTTCGTGATGCTAGAAATAGTTTTAAAGAAAATACAATCAATCGTACTGGAAGTGGAAATTGCTTGTTTACTTTTATTATTTGTACCTTACTCAACTCTTCAGGTAGTGTAGTGT
>VAOX01054882.1_pt1 | contig 17030 bp, 5 predicted proteins | sample 3393891 | NCBI WGS metagenome assembly VAOX01 (sample SAMN08290429, study PRJNA428436) | hydrothermal vent metagenome | isolation source: Deep-sea hydrothermal vent chimney | place: Indian Ocean: Southwest Indian Ridge | depth 2822 m m | reverse complement strand
TGCACAACTTCTTGATTCGTATAGCTATATGAAAAAAGTGCTTATCACCAATAAGGTGACTTCACATTTTTTCATTACGCTATCCAAATCAATAACTTGCAAATCTTTTTCGCGCCAACTGATTAATCTAGGATTAAAGGCTTATTTGCCACTGCACACGGAGGTTACAGTGGACATGGAGGTAAAGATTAAAGACCTGTTTCTCACAGGCTATAGAGAACGCAGGGAGTATTTGTGCTGCCTGTGGCACAGTAACTAAAAAACTTTTCACTGTGCCTCCCTGTGGTTCATGTTTTTGCTTTTATATTAGAGATTGAGGCGGCTTATTTAATACCCTCAATTTCATCATAATGCAGATTGGCCGAACCTTCACCTCGGCCGGTTTTTTTGCGCAGACCCGCCCATAACAGGGTTTTTCCATTGATCCAGCGAGTACGCTGAAAGCGGCGACTAACAATGACTGCGGCTTTCGAAATCTCGTTATCTTCAATAAAATAAACCGGCTGTTCACGGTTCAAAAGCTGACTGGCAGGGCCAGGGGATTGCGGCATCCTGGCACGTTGCAGGCGAATTTCCCGAGGCAGCTGGCCAGCAGGAACCGGTTTATGGACCGGTATAAATGGTATCCAGTTATTGGGTACGGGGTTTCCCAGGGTGTAGCGAATGCGGGCGTCTGAGCCCACCGGTTCAAAAGGGGGCTGTGGGAGGCGTGTTTGTGCGATCTGCCGGCCCGTGCCTGCCTCAGATTGTAACACCTGCTCAATCGCCCAGACCATATTAGACATCTCATCGCGGATAAAATTAACCCGTTCAAGGTCTTCGCTTTCCAGTGTATTTGCCAGTGCAGGAGGTAGATAAAAAATGCTTTTGTTTCGGCTTGCGTTATCTCGTTCGGTCTGGTGAAACATGGCAAATTCCTGCCAACGGGTTTCCGGGTCTTCGATGGCGGGTTTAATATAGATGTTCTGCCCAAAAACATCTTTCAGTAAAATACCCTCTATCTGGCAAACGGTATTCAGGGGAAGTTCATAGGGCAGTACAAACCAGTCATTAGAGTAGCGCAGACCATATTCTGCCAACAGAATATTCATCACCGAGGTGGTAGAGGCTTCAATTTTTCCGAAGTTAACCCGGTTATTTTCCAGTTGCCAGAGTCTGGGGTGCGCCATACCACTAAATTTAAGGGGCGCGGGAATAAAACTTTGCAGGTGTGTGCCGGGGGCCGGTAAATTTCCGAGATTCCTTTTTCGAGGCGCATTTTTCTGGTCAAAGCTATCCCAGTCCAGATGCCCCCCGGTGTATTGATCGGCAATGAGTTTGCGAGCACCCTTTTTTTCATGCCGTGCGTTTAAGCTAAAGCTGTATTCCAGCCGGGAGGTCTGCCAGGCAGACTGATCCTGTTCGGGTTGCTGGTAGAGTTCGGCAAACCAGTTGAGAAATGCATTTTGCACTTGTAGTAGCGTTGGGTAATCGCTAGCATCAATATCGGTATTACCCGTATACCAGCGCTGGAAATCATCACGCTTCATGGCTTCGTGAATCCGAAAGCCATCAGCAAGCGTTGCAGATAATGCATGAGATAAAAAAAGTCCTTCGCTGTCATCTTCTGCAATATCTACAGCTATCGGAAAATCAGTGGCAAGCAGTGCTGCGTATTTTTTGATTTGATATTGTGCCAGCAGCTTAACCAGATAGCGTCCCATCTGTGCACGCAGGTGGAGCGTGGGTTTTAAGTTTTCCTGTTCGACGAGAGTTTCCAGAGGCAAATCCTGTGGTATGGGGGTTTTTTTTCCGTTACTGTATTCTATTTCACTCGGCGTGGTATGCACACCCATCACTCTGGCTTCAAAAGCGGTGGCAGCATCTTCTGCCTGAAACTCTCCAAACTGCCATTGTCGGCAAAGGAACCATAGAGGGTCGTGGCACTCCATGCTTAGATTGCGTTGAAAATCTTTTGATCTGGGGCTCACTTCAAGCCGGTTGTAACTTTTGATCTGTGGCTGTGTAAATCGAGTCGCATTCGATTTTAATTTTGCCAGTGCTATTAATTTTGCCATGAGTTTATACCCGGTTTAAATTAAAGATTCATCAGAAAGGTCAAAATCATTATAAAGTCTGTATTTACTGATATTCATCTGGCCAAGTAGCTGGTTGTTAACTATCAGGTAGTCCAGTGAAAGTCCGGAGCTTTGTAAATCAAAGCTGGCAACGGTCATGGGGGTGAGTGTATCCAGTGCAGGATCTGCAAGCAGGTGTGCAGGTTCTACCGCGCGGGTTTTTGCCCGGTTTAAGGTGTCATCTAAAATGTCCTCCAGTACCTGCCAGCTCCAGTTTTTCGCATTACTCGGCTCAACGGCTAGCAGCAGGGCATTAGGGGCCGTGCTATTGGGCTGATTGTAGTTGTAACTGATGCCGGTCACTTCGCTGGCATTGGGTACAGACTCTGTCCATTCATCAACAATGAGTACGGCCTGTGGCTGACTGACGTTACTTTCCTGCAAACCATATATACACAGTGATACAGTATCATCAAGTACTTCAAATGGCTCGCCATCGCTGTCGGTTTGCGGAAATTCAACACTTAACCAGTTATCATTTTCCTTGTATGGAAGCTGTGCCGGGATAAAGTTCATCTCACCACCCTGATGAAATTCTGTGATCATGCGAATTTGTTCCAGTCTCGCCATAGCGGGGCGCACAGCGGAGGTGGAGGACATCCAGGTTTCCAGTGCCAGACTGGCTGATGTTGTGTTTTTTTCAGAAATAAATTTCATCAGTATGCTGCCTGATTCTTTTACTGTTCTGGCTACATCAGCGGCATTACTGAATTTAAATTTTGGCAGTGTAATAAAGCCATCACCCACAACAGACTGGATGGCATCGCATAAATGTTTAACTTTTACATCATCACGGGTGGCGGAGGCTTCTGCTAGCAGTGCCGCTTCGGCTTTCTGCAATTTCGCATTGCTCTGTGACCAGACAAATGCGGCTGATAAGAGCAGCTCAGTAATGGATGAAGGCCTGTTCGAGTCTGTTATTTCCGGTATACTGGCTTGAATGCCAAATAAATCAGCTGTTTTAACAAAATCTATCAGTGGGTTCAGACGAGCGTTATTGAGCTGTATATTAGTCAGTACCTCGATGTTTTTTCCATTATCATAATAACGCTTAAAGAGAAGCTGGTAATTTTCAGGGGCTGTGTTATCTGGTTTTTGGTTGTTTATGCCATTAATCAATGCTTTGAGTTGACTGATTGCCCAGGAGGCTCGAGTTTTTAATTCGTCTGTTTGCCATACATATAAAGCATCTGCGGATTCATTGACTTTTCCGGGCTGTGAGTAAAAGTCTTTTGCACTTGCTGCATAGCCAGTGGTAATTAGCAGGCGCAGTAGTTTAAGCAGAGGAAGTAGCTGTGAAAAGCTGCGGACATTAGCGGGCAGGTTATTGTTAGCAAACTGGATTTTAAACCTGGAACCATCGGGCAATGTTAAGGTGCGCAATGCGTACTGGAACACCTGTTGTTCAAGTACCTGAGCGCCAGCCTGTACATCAGTGCCCGCCATATATACAAGATCAATGGGTTGTAGCTCTAAATCCGCTAATGATATTATTGTCGAGTTAGACTCTATATCGGCCTCATCGACCATGGAGACGATACATTGAATGTTTTTCGGCTCACCTGCCTGGTTGCCCAGCCAGGTGTTGATGCCTTTTTCAAGTATGGAACGTGGTGTGCCATTTTCGGGCTCATTTTTGGGCCAGCCAGTGCTTAAGGGCTGGTTTTCCATAGAGGAGAACTGGATGCAGACTTTATTTTTTACCTGCAGGTGTGTTGAGCGAGGTGTTTGACTGACTTCCAGCTCAGGTGCGCGCACGGCATCCTGCAGGCTGTTAAAAATGGCTGCGGTTCGTCCGGTTTTTCCCTGCACCATTTGAAAGGCCGACTCGGATGTTAGTAAATCACCCATGGCATCCAGGGTGTCTGCAAGCTTATCTATTTCTTTTAATATCAGGGAAAAGTGTGCTGCACTAATATTTAACAAACTGAAGTCTGACTCCTGGGCATCTATCAGTTTTAAACCATCAACTACATTATAAACAGGCAGCGCTTCCTGGGCTTCGCTGCCTCGTTGTGCAATGCAAACGTATTCAATGGGGAATCGCTCCCGCAAACTGAGTGTATACTGGTTTAAATTATTACTGGTTGCATTATCAAGGGTAATCTCATGTAACGCGCGTTCAAACTGGTAGCCCAGTAGCACTTCCAGGGGTTGTCCATTCTGGATGCCTTCATAAATTATTTTCGCCTTGCGAACACGCGCCGAAGACAGATTAACCGCAAAGGTGTCAGGTGAGGATTCAGATGCATTCGCGGTATACCCCGCAAGCAACATACCGGCAGCGGTAGCATGGTTTAATGATGGTGTGTGTACAAAACCGGCATTACCCGGTAGCTTGTACACCGGGTTTTTATTATCACCGATTAATTCTTTTGGAGCACTAGTGGTTGTTTTTGTACTAATTTTTAGATTCTCAACCCAGCCATAAGCACCCAGGTACAGCCCCTCACTTTTTCTTTTACGCTGTTGTTTCAACCGGCGATAAAAGAGTCCGGTTTGCCAGGCATCAAGGCGGTAGGAGCAAAGGTCGAGATGATCTACCAGGGTCTGGTGTAATCGGCTGGTTGAAAGTGGCTTCAGAGATTTTAGCGCTTTTCTATATTGCGTGAGCGACCGAGCATCCCGGTTATTGGCACGCAGTTTAAGCAGGTGATCGCCCATTGATGATTTAAAGTTAAACTTTTTCGCATCGACTTTTCTGGGCGCACCCTGCAGGATTTCCCAGCTGGTGAGATCCTGCACCTTGCGGTCGAAATTATATAAACTTTTCTCGGTGGCGGTGATGCGGTAGAGAAAGCCGTTTTTATTGTAAATTTTTACAGCGGCTTTCTGTAGCTCCAACAGCAGAGAGTGTCTGAGCAGAAAATATAAAACAGACCGGGGTGGCTTGCCACCAGGTAGCCTGTGCCTGTCGAGTTCAGATATGCTTTTAACCTGACCGAGCCATTCAATGAAATTAATTTTTTTTGTGCCCAGTTTGTCTAAAAAACGATCTTTGGCGGGTTTTTTTCGGTCCACTAACAGATTATCTGATATGGCTTCACTTTTATTGTAAAAAGATAAATTGCTAATAAAGGGGAAACGAGTAGCGCTATAACCACAGCTTCTCAGTAAATCCATAATCTGTGTCTGCTTTTTGATGAGTTGATCTGAAATACTGGATAAATTGCTCAATGTTAGAGAAAAATCATTTAAATTGGCAAGGCGTTGTTTAAAACTCACCGAGCCAGCATTTAAACCCAGAATTTCCAGCAGCAGTTTTGATGCATCGCCTCTTTTATTTACATGCGCAACATTTTTTTTCATCATGTCATGCCATTTTTCCTGCAATATTCCAAGCAGTGAACTCATGGTTGAATAAAACGGAGAGGATTCCTTCCATATTTTCATATTGCTGGTTAGCAGGATACCATATGGCTGGTTGCCGACGCGAATAGATGACAGTGGTCCTGTGGCATTAACGTGGTTAACAAAGAAATTATGTAAGTTGTTTTGTGCTGTTTCACTGAGAGCAGGAGAAGATAGTACTTCTACAAAGTTACCTATGGTTGCGGGGTAAAGCGCGGTGCTCATTGCGCGCGCTTCTTCGACTTCTTTTTTTTCTGCATGGCGCACGTTATTAAATAAAGCCGGGTCAATGCCCAGATTGCTTGCCAGTAAATATCCATCCGACTGTTTATCATTCGTTATAATGGTTTCTTCAGCGCCATCGTAGTAGCCCCTGCTTAAATCATCTGCATTTTCATTATATGCAGAGCCAGACAGGGCTGTGTTATTGGTGGCCATCCCCTGTTTTAAAAAACTGAAGCCTTTTGAATAACGCAGTGACTGTATATGTGACTCAAGCAGTTTCTGGCTTTCCTGTGGATCGGCGCTGGCCATCAGGCCCATTACGCTAATGCGATCAATGACACCCTTGTTCAGGTACTCCTCTTTTATCTCGATTTTAAACCCCAGACCCTGCTGAACGGCTTTTTCAAAGTCGCTGATCCAGGCAAAACTGTCATCCAGTGAAATGCCTTTTTCATCTTTTTTAAAGGCTTCCTCTGCAAGAAAAGGATCTGGGCCAGCAAATACTGTGTCGGCAACAGGTTGCCCTGTAATGGGAGCTAGTGCGGGGTCATTTTTTCTGCGCGAGTCATTATGTATCTGCACAACAAACCGATCAGGCAGAATTTGTGTTTGTGGCGCACGTGTCCAGCTGTGGGTTTTTTCATCTTTTTGCTGAGGAAAAGTGAGCTGCGCATTATTGAGCGTTATATCCGCCTGCCAGTTCTCTGGTTGTGTGCTTTTTGCAATCCACAGTGCTCTTTGCACACCGGCATTGCCAACAAGATTTTGCCAGAGCGTCTGTTTATATTCAGTATCCTGTTTTTCACGATTAGCTTTAAGCAGCTCCAGCCAGTATGTTTTTCCGTATTCAAATTCGGTGCGGGTTAATAAGGGTTCAAAAGAATGAATATGTATGTCGTCCGGGTATATACGTATCCACAGTTGTGTTTTATTTTTGACGTCAACAAGTCGGGTTTCCATGCGAAGAGGAAAAAAAAGCACGGGTGTCTGTGCATCTAGCTGGTTGGCAATATCGGTGTATTTAGATTGTGCAGAAAGGTCTGCAATGGCGACACGGAGGTTTTTTTCAGCGTCGATTACATTCTGTTGCGCAGGGGCTAATACACCTTTGACTGAGGCCAGATCCCTTGGTTTTTCATCTCGCTGTATGTTTAAACGCGCCGTATAAAGTGCGTTCTGAGCATTTGCCAGTTGCTGACGTTGTGTTTTGATGCTGTTTAAGTTTTGCTCGAATGTTGCCATAGCTATAGCCTCAGTAAACGAGGGTTAATGAGTGCAAGGTGCTCCCGCAGCGTTATGCTGCTGTCTGAAACGCGTCCAGGTACTACTGGCTGGTCGAGCATTTCACTGGCATGTATTGCCATCATCACAGGTCGTTGCAGTAAAATGGCGGCCATATCCGATGAAGATTCGCCCCATTTTTCCTTGATACTGGCCTTCACGGATAAACTCGGGCTGATATCGGACTGAACAAATTTAAGGTCATCAGGTAAGTGTTTCCAAGACAGGTCATTCCAGTCCGGGGAGCCAGGGGTATTAATGAAAGCGCTGATATCCATGCCAAACTGGGGTTCACCAGGCACTTCAGCAATCACAAAAAACCAGCCGATTCTATCTCTGAAGCCCGGGGTTCTAACGGTGCCCAGTGCTTCGTCGATGCTCAGGTCAAAGCCCAGCAGTTTTATATCGGGTTCTATTTCTGCCTGAAACTGAGGAAAACGTATCTCTTTTTCTTCCTGGCTGGCGCTGAACTCGGTGCGGATAATTTTCTTATCACCTTCTTTCAGGGCTTTTTGTGCATAAATAACCGCATTAGGAAACTTTTTCAGTAAATCGCCACGAATGACAAAAACTAACTGCTCGGTGTCGCCTTCTTTGTCTCGGGCATTGTTTTCGCCCAGTTTTGCGGAGCGTTTCCAGCGATGTATCGGGATGATGTCTTTCATCGATTCTGCATCGGCCGGTGTTGTATCGGGGGTAACAAAACCACTGACATCCCAGAACTGCCTGAAATAAGTGCCTCGGCTGTCTGTGGGATAACCGCGTGAGAGCAGTTCTTTACCCATTTCATAGTTGAGCCCGACTAAATAGGATTCAATGAATTTCTGATTTGTTTTGAGTAGCGACAGTGTGTTGTTTTCGATGAGTTTTAAATTAGGCAGTAAAAATTCTTTATCAATTAACAGTAGATGCCGGTAGGTGGACTCAGCAATATCCGGCCATGCCATTGCACTGAGAAAATCATTCGCTGGCTGTCTGCCTTCGGGGCGCAGGCTGCCTGGTGGAAATTTGAACTGGGCATCAAGCCTTCTCAGGTAGGCATTTGCGGGGTTAATGGCGGCATCTGTTACATTGCGAATGCGAGCGGTACTCACTGTGTTTTTTGTTTTCGTGGTGCTTTTAAACTGAAATCGTTCAGACATATTACTGTAGGCGGTTTTCATTGCACTTGTGTGTTGTCTTACGCTCAGGTTCTGGTCGGCCGCAACGGTGTTGACCAGTGTCGCATTTAACAGATCCGCACTCACCTGTACTTCACTTATGGGTATCTCTGCTATGGATATGTCTGCGGTTGCTGCAACGGTGACGGGCGTTGTAATCTGGGCTGCGACAAGGGGCTGAGCGAGAGAGATCGTTGAGCTGGCAAGTGTGAGTGGGCGAACAGGGGCCGCCATCACCGTACTAAAACGACTGCTGAGCAATGGGTTATTGAACCTGAACGGACGGCCCGTCAGTGTTGCGGGCCGTGTAATGGGCGAAGACAGTGCGGGCAGCGCAGCCCGTGATATGATGGATGCTGGCGAAGTCAGAGTCGGTGTAGCCAGAGCAGGTGAGGCAGAGCCGGGTAGTAGCGTTGCCCGTTCGAATGGCTGACCCCATAGCTGCACACTGGGGAGTCCGCCTGAAAAGCCTGGTAAATTAAAGGCAAAATCCTGTTGCAGGTTAGATTGTACGCTCCAGACATTGATATTGTTAATTGAAGCGGGTGGCTGGAAAGTACTCAGGTTATTCAGTTTGGGGATTACGCTGAAATTTTCCGCGACTTCTGAACTGATGGCACTGCCTTTTTTATTAACGCGTTTTATCATGTTGTCCAGGGAAAAATTGCGTCCGCTGCTTCTTCCATCAATGCCCTTAATTAAGGAGGTGCCGGATCGTGTGATACGTCTGAAAGCCGGATCAATATAGCTGGCTTCCAGCAGGCTTTTGCCTAGCTCGGCTTTCACTGTTATCTGGCCGCTCATCACCTTTGAACTGACGGCCTGAGTGAGTAGCAGATAGGATTCGTTATTTTTTTTGAGCAGGGTCTTACTGTAAATTCTGAGCATGGTTTCCTTGCTAAACTGTGCCCATCTTATTCTATTATTGGCGGCCTGAACTTTTTCTAACTGCTTCCAGGCAATATCCATAAAGCGTTCCTGGTTCTCCTGTACAACCCGTTTGCCAAAACCTGCCGGTACTCTATAGATGGGGTTTTTATTTAAGGCGTTATACCAGTTATCTGCCGAGGGATCGAAAACAGGTACTTCTCTTTTTCCGGGCAGTGCGGTGTTTTTTCTCATGGCATGGTACATGCCGTAATAGGGAACAGAGACAAAGGGGTCTTCTCGTGTATTTTCCAGTTGAGAGCGATTCAGGTTCACCAGTTTTTCCATATCATCAGAGAACTTCTGTCCATTGCTGTTGAAGTTGCTTCTCTGTGCATCTGCTGCCATGATGGCTCCTTCCAGTTGCAGTACTTCTGGTATGGGGGCTCTTACTTCTTCGGGGCTGTCGGCACGCACATAGCCGGGCCGTGAGCAATCCATGGGTCGAGCCCCCACACGTTTGTCCATTACTCTGGGTTTTAACTGTTTGACCAGGTATTCGAAGTCGAAGTTTTGCCCTGTGCGAAAATTCCAGTGATAATAAACAGGAAATTCATTATCGTCTGCAAGAAATGAGCTGGCCTGTGCGCGGGTGGTGGTGTTCTGGGCAAGGCCCGCCAGACGACCTGTTTCAAAGCTGGGCACTAAAAAAGCATGGTACTGTGTTTTACTGTCGAGTTTTCGTGGGCTGATCAGGCGGCTGTAAACACCATCCGGGTCGGTTTTTACATTTTCTTCGAGCTGGTCTAAAAATTTGTCAAAGTTGCTTTCTTCATCGGCCAGGTTGGAGTGCATATGTGCCCACAGGTGAAGCTGATCCTGCGGAGGCAGTACTTCCTTGTTAATAATGCGTATGGAGCGCAGAGGTTCGCGGCGTTGGGTGTCAATAAATTCAGTTTCCTTTAAAACTAATAATGTTATCCAGGGGCGCAGATGTTTGCCGGCGGTTGCGGCGGATGCAGGTGTATAGCGAAAGGGGAAGTCTTCATCGTAGAACTCAATATAGGGCAGCAAATTGGGTTCATAATCGGCGATACCATTTAGAGGTGAGGTGCGAATAATCATATTGCTGTTAATGCCGGTTATGTCTCCCGGGCCGAAAAGCGAAAAATCTTTTTTTTCGGTGATATTGCTATTAACATTGACTGAAATCGGAATGCGAGCACGTTCAATTTGACTGCCGGTGGATTTCCCCAGCGTGTCTTTTTCAATAATATGGCTAGAAATGCCGCGTCTGGCCCATGAATGAAATTGATATTTTCCAGAACTCATTGTCTTAGCTCGCTAGTTCGTAGGTTTCAACAATCTGAATTTCGTCTTGCAGTGCCGGATTCTCTGCAATCAGGTCATTAAACATGGCTTTTATTTCTGAGCGGTTAGCCGCTTTTAATTCGGGTGATAAGGCTTTAAGATCACTGACATTTGCAATGGCATACCCTGTGTCAGCGATTTCAATTTCTTCAGTCGCATTGAGCGTGCTGAGGTTCAGGCGCGTCCAGCTTAAAGGTGATTTTGCAACGGCTGCCAAACGGATGTTACGTTTGAACAGATCCAGGGGTATGAGTGTGATGCGTGGTTCAGGGGCATCATCTTCGGTATAGTTTATTTCATAATTGAGTGCTACCGGCGGCAGGTGGGGCACGGCGGTTTGCAGCTTTGCAGAGCCTTCTAATGCAAAACCACTGGTAATTTTCTCAAATGATTTGCGTGAGAGTTTTTCACTTTCAGATAGTTTTTTATAATGTCCGGGCGCAAAGAATTCTTTTAAAGAGCGTGTATTTTGTATCTGCTGGTTCAGTTTAACCTCAGTGATGGCGAATTTTTTATCATTGAGGGGCTGTTTGTTACCATATTTTTCAATCTCATAATTCAATGGCAGGGTTCTCTGGCTAAACTGTAATTCACCGAAGGGGTCAATAATCAGGGTGTTGTCTTCAGCATCTCTTTCTTTCAGGGTGATACTATTGTGCAGCGCGCGCGACATGACTGAACGCCAGTTTCTTAAATCATCTATTTCCTCGACTAACATGCTGCGCAAATCGGCGGTGGCTGCGGGGATAACTTCCAGTGGGTCACCCCAGGTTTCATTGAATGAAATAGTGACATCAAAAAACACTACGCCAAAGGAGACTGAGCCGGCAATGTTCCAGGGTGTTGGTCCGGATAAGCGGCCATTAAATTCGATGCCAAACAAAATGCTGCGTTTTCGTCTAATTGCCAGTGTTGCTTCCAGATTGATACTGAAGCTAAATGGATCAAAGATAAATATGGCATCGAATGCAAGCATGCCATAGAGGTTAAAGCTCATTGGTCCTGAGGCGAGCAGCTCGAGCTTTGCACCAAACTGCACACTGTTTGAGGTGATGGCCAGATAGCATTCAATGGTCAGGCTGGGATTGTCTCCGCTGAGCAATGAGAGGCCGATGCGTGCCATATCGCGGAATGCACCCGGTAATGTAGGTACAACAGGATAGTCTCGAAAATCCGGATGAAAACCGCCTACACTGATACCAAAAACGCCTTCATCACCCCAGGATACCACAAAGGCGAGGCTGCCCGTCAGGGTAATGCCGACCAGTTTTGATTCAAATAAATGTGCTTCGAAGTAAATAAATTCATTTTCAAAATCAATCACGCCAAGAAAGTTAACCTGAAGTTTAAGTACCGCTGCATTCTCATCTGGCAGACGGGCTTTAATTACCCCTAATAACATAATTTTAGGGTCGGGCACTTCAACAATCAGGCCTAATTCAATGGTAATTAAGGAGGTGGCTCCCCAGCCCAGTTTTGCCATTAAACCAATCAGGAAAACATCTTTCTGTACGGGAAATATAGTTCTAATGTCATTGATGATTCTGGAAATATTGCCAATTACGTCTTCAGGAAACAGTATGCTTTTGATGGCGTTGGTGCGGATGCCGATGCGCAGTGCTTCAATATTGGTTTTTCTATCAATACCGAGCAGGCCACCGACACCATTGAGTGTGAAGCCAAAGCCGAGCTGGATCGGGGAAAATTCGGCTGTAATGAGAATCAGCATGGAAAAACCATCGCTACCATCGGGCATAATGGTATTGATGATACCCACTGCTTTGAGTGTAAAAAGGTTTTTAAATTCTAATTCCAGTGAGCCAAAGTATTCGCCTTTTTCATCGTCCAGGTATAAAAAACCGCCGCCCTTGATGACTTCGGCATTAACACGCACACCTGCGCCGTTGGGGGGTTTAAATTTGGGTGTAATGTCATAGCCGAGTACGCCACCACTGTCATCTCTTTTCTGCATTTGCATTTCCGCACCCAGACGACTAATTGAAAGGGTGAGGGCTGAACCAAATTTCAGCCAGAAATCCAGTGAGGTTTCCAGTTTAATGGTGTCCAGGCCACCTGAGGTGGAGGTTTTTAAATTCAGTATCTGTATGCCGACAATTCCGCCAATATCTTCGTTAATGGGGATACGTAAATCAATCAGATTAAGAATTTTTGCAATGATCTGTGCGACAACATCCGGGTCGCTTTCTGCTCCACCGCCTTCTGTGGCCAGTGCTGTGCTTTCATCCGTTGCTGCGCCTGCATTGCCCCCGCCATTGCCAAAAAAGAAATCTTTTTTCAGTGAATAGCCAAAGTCCAGCGGAATGTCTTCTTCTATTTTTTCAGGTAATAAGCTTAAAGGAAAAGAAGCATCTTCACCGCGCAGTACTTTAATGGGGAGTTTGCTCCTGAACTTTATTTCAAAATCATCCGGCATGGCAGAAATGCCGATGCTGTATTTTTTCAGGCCTATTTTTATTTCCGGTTCGGGAAATATTTTTAGTAATGCTTTGTCTTTACGGTCATGTTCAAAGGTGAGCGATATTTTATTGTTTTTTCCTGCGCTGGCAGAAGGTGAGGTGCCGATTCGAAACACGCCTTCACCTGAAATACCAAATGTTAATGAAATATTTTCTGTTACTGGAATGGTGTAGGAGGCAACGCCTGCCAGATCGGTGATAAAGGCTGCTCCGCCATGAGCTTCGGGAATAAAAGCAAAGGTATTGTAAAATGTTATCTGGTTGTCGGGATCATCAAAAGGGGTGATGCCGACTTTATAGCTGAGGTTGCGATTAGAAATTTTATCGGCCAGAATAACCGGCGCACCTTCGGCCGGGGTGATGCCCTCATAGCCATAAGCCATTTCAAGTGCCAGGGTATCAATGTTGTTATTATCGAGAAGAAACTTTTGAATGGCGACCATAAGTGCTGCGAAACCCATAAAAACGGATTCTGAAACGGCGCTGGCTCCTTCCTCTGTTTCCAGTCCCTGTCCCAGGCGTCTGAAAAACTCAATAATTACCTCGTCAAAGAAATTGATAATGCCACCCTGGGCGGTGGTTTGTGCTGTGAGGGTGGTGATGAGCCTGGCAAAGGCATAAAAGCCGGGGGATTTTCGGTGGACAAAGCTCATTAACAGTGCGCTCATTAATGAATTGAGCATTTCATCAAGGGCCTGTTCATCGCCATCGCCTGCCTGAATGGCGGCACGTACCAGACCTTCAATGGCCAGCATGAGCTGCGTTAGATCGGCCATTGCCGAGAGCAGCATAATGGCATCTACATCATCTGCTTCAGCCTGAATGTACTGTTCCAGAGCAGTGCCTGTAGGGAGCGTACCGGTGTTTACACTGCTTTCCAGGCCGAGTGATTCAAGCAGTTCTGTTTTGGCTTCATTATCACTAAATACACTGAGTACGGGTTGCAGTAATTCAAGCAGGCCCTTAAAAAGTGTCTGGAAAAAGTCAGGATTATCTTCAGCCATTATTGCTATCCTTTATGAACGCCCATTGGTTGTTCTGTTATGGCAGCTCCGGGCGATTTGCATCGGAGGCAGGTGCTACCAGTAGTGCTTTGTGTTTGATGTGGGTTTTTGCTTTTTCGATGCTGCCGTCTCTTTTTCGCTGTGAAAACAGGAAATCGTGTTTAACGGTGAGTGCGCCGGTACCGGCATCTTTATCGAATTTGAGCAGGCCGATATTCGCAGGCCACACCATTCGCCGGTGTACACCACTAATAAAGCTGGCCTGGTGGCGCTGCACTACTTTTTCATAGCCACCGCTCATACTGCCGGGGTTGCTCGGGTTCATCTCGGGTATAACCATTTCTGTGGGGCGTACAGACTCATCGCTTATCATTTTTAGCCGCCAGCGATAATCCGGTGTGCGACTGACCTGTGCGCCAGGGCTCCAGCCCGCCACGGGAATAACGGCCGGATTCTGTCGCAGGCGGTGGCGGTTTTTAATGCTGACATTTCCGCTGACGGTGAGTACGCGATTGTTCCAGCCGAGCTTTTCCAGTTTGTCGCCGATACCGCTCAGGAGTTTTTGTATAATGGCAGAGCGAAAAAGGTGGATGGGGCCGTATGATTCATTTTTTAAGGCGCTGGAGGTAAACTGGATAATTCTGGCTTCGGGTGCAGTGGCGTTTTCTTTCCAGAAATCGAGCGCAGCAGAGAAGCCATAATGCACATCGCCGGATAAAATAATGACTTTTTTAAGTTTGCTCATTCGCTGTATCAGTGCTTCGAAGGCTGCTGAATTAAAGCCCCAGGCTTCATAGTCAGTATCCAGCATGCCGCCTAAAAAACCGGGGTTTTTGCCATCGCGGTGTAACATGCCAAAAACAGAGGCGGTTGCAGGCTGCACCAGTTCCTCCATGCCGCCAATGCCCAGTACTGGAGCGGGGGATATAACAAAGGTAAAGGGGGCTGCGCCACCTGGTAGAGTATCAGGCAACTGCTCGGATAGCGCATCTTCTGTTAGTAACCCGGGTGGGCTGTTGAGCGAGGGGTATTCACGGCGGGTACGGGTGTCGAGCACAAATGATTTTGTCGGCCCGGTATTGACAGAATAATGCCACTTGAGCTGGCTTTCTTCGGCCCCCATGCCGAGCAGGCTTTCAATGGGTTCCAGGGTATCACGTTTCAGGGTGGCGGTGGAGAAATTACCGGCCAGGGTAAAGGCATAGTCGGATGTTTTGCGTAAAAGTTTTGTGCGGGGACTTAAGTCGCTGGCATTTTCGTCCGCTTGAGCAATGGCGACATAATCATCGGGAACATTACCCCAGTCCTGGAAAACGGCGTAGGCCATCAGGCCATTTCGGATGATGTCCCGGCCAAACGGCCGGGAGAGTACCTGATTGTTCCAGCGTTTTGAGAGGTACCAGTCATCGGTGATTTCATGGTCATCAAAAATCATATAACAGGGTACATTGGCCAGTACTCGGCTGACACTGGGCAATGCTTTTGCAAAAACGGCCATTTCTTTTAATTCAGCTTTAAGTGTTCTACGAATTTTTTCTATCCAGCGGTCTCGGCGTTGCGTTTGTTCAGCCGGTGCATCAATGGTGACGGGGTTGAGCTGGTATTTTGCATCGTCGTCTTTATCAAAGTGCAGTTTAAACAGGCTAGAGCGAAGGTTGGCGGCATCCAGGTAAATGGTTTTCAGATTGGGGTCAGCTGAGGTAGCTGCACTGTCTAGAAGTGCGTTAGCTGCGTTGCTTAATACCGAGTCACTGTTATTATCCTGAATGGTTTTCAGTAAGGCCAGTAAGTCGTGATGCCAGGATCGCAGGCTCCAGTAATTAAGATACAGGGCACAGTATTCGCCAAAGCTGATGATATGGTTCGCTGCTGCAGCGCTGCTCATATTTGCGGCTTCGATAATTAAATTCTGTCTAAGGTAGGGCGGGAAGTTGGTAATGTCTGCATCTACTTCCTGTGTGGTGCCCGTGTCATCCTCAATATTCATCTTTTCATCCATGGTGAGTGACAGACCGCTGTGAGTACCTGAAAATCGGAGTAAAGGGCCGGGAACATCATCGGCGTAAATCTGGTCACCGGTCAGGAAAAGTTGTTGTGGTCGGGATTTGTGTTCGGCTCGATTGTCTTTAATAATGCTATCTAAACTGGCCAGAGCATCCTGCCCATGGCCGTGCATTTTTCGGCATGAGGCCTGGGCAATGTATAAATTTTCTGGCACATCGGCGGGCAGTAGAAAATTGGGCAGCACATCTTTTTTATAACCCAGAGGTTCGTGTTTTACCTCAAGGTATTTGCTGGATAAAAGCCCTTCGGTTCTCAGGTCGCCTTTAAAGGAGGGGGTATCCGGAAGCGTGAACTGAACATTGTAGCTGTAAACTCTGGAGGGTTGCAGTGGCAGCTGTGTTTTTGCAGTAACCACAGCAACCCAGATGCGTTTACCAAATTGAATGGTGGTGGCTTCTGCTGAGGTGGTGGTGATTTCAATAACGCCGCCAGGAACATCTGATGCATTCGCGCTACTACCGGTACTCAGCTTAACATCGGCGCTATCGTAGAGCTTAAGGGTTAAATGAGCATTTTCTGTGCAGGCAAGCCACACGGATACGCTACTTTTATCGACGCGCCTTAATATTGGACCTGCAATAATTTTAGGTAAAGCCATACACATCGTCCCTTACTGTTTTCGATATATGTAATGAAGGCCTGCTTTTACTGTGTAATTATCTGAGTGTTTTTGTACGTGTTACTTTATTTTTATTGCGTACATTATATACTGAGGAAAAAAAATATATCTGTCAACGGGCAGGTGTATGGTTATTTTGAAAAGCAGTTGCTTTAAATCAACAGGTCGGAGGATTTAGTTCTTTCAGACGGTTTAATGTGCAAATGACGGCCTGTGATTTTCGGGTGCGGGATTGGTACAGCTGCCGAGCCTGTCGGGGGGTTACAGGCATCTGGTGTGTCTGCTACTGCTTTATCAGCACTGCAAACACGCCTGATTGTTCATTGTTGACAAGTCACTTATTTTTTTGACAGGCTTAATCTCGGCTTACCGGTTACCTTATGCAATAAGCGATAAAAATCCCCTATATTGGCCTGTTCAGTCTTTGCGTCCAGCACATCATTGTGAACCCGATACACACCCTTTTTAATTCTGAACAGGTAACGGGCACATGT
>VAOX01031313.1_pt1 | contig 17031 bp, 15 predicted proteins | sample 3393891 | NCBI WGS metagenome assembly VAOX01 (sample SAMN08290429, study PRJNA428436) | hydrothermal vent metagenome | isolation source: Deep-sea hydrothermal vent chimney | place: Indian Ocean: Southwest Indian Ridge | depth 2822 m m | reverse complement strand
CCTGAAAGGCCGAGCGCAGTGGGGCTGGGGTTAAAGCCGGATAAAAAACTTCCGGCATAGGGGTGACTTAAGCTAAAATTCAAATTAGCCATTATCAACTCCTTAGTCAGTTGTTGATGGTTAGCGAGCTCGGCGTGGTCGATACACGCCGGGCTTGTGCTAATTATGTAAATACTTCAGAACTTCCTGAATCTAGCTTAAATCATAAGTTTTTCCCCTTGCCTGTAATTAGTCTGCCGTTATTAGCAGGCTGTTAGTGTATTAAATAAAATAAACAGAGTGGCTATGGCCCGTGAAAAAAAACGCCTGAAACAGAGCCATGCAAAACATAAGCCGTTCTTCCACAAACGTAAGGATAAGGAAAATTGAGTGATATTGTCAATAGAAATTTTGAATTATTTTAAATTGAATAGTAAAAATTTCTAAGCTGGGGTGAGGTACGTCGTATAGAGCATTGGTGTAATAACGTGTAATAACGTGTAATAAAATTATATGTTACCAAGTGCGAGTATGGCACCGACATTAGTTAAAAACGATGTCATACTGGTAAATAAAAGCGCATATTTAAAAGACAAGCCTCAGAGCGGAGATATTATAGTTTTTAAACACCCTCGAAACTCTGATGTTTTTCATGTTTTCAGAGTTGTAGGATTACCAGGCGATCATATTTCTTATCGAAAAAAAGTACTTTATGTAAACGGAAAATCCGGCACTATATCATATCAAACAAAGTATGTTCTGGAAGGGCGTGATGTTGAAGAATACATTGAAAAAACACTGGAATTATCGGTTGCCAGTATACCGGTAAACGAGCTACTATGGATGTTAGATTATTAACACTTTGTACACGAAGCCCCAATGATGCTATTTTGACACATAGGGGACAGGATGAAACCAGACTACTACACCTTGCATGCTTTGATCATAATAAATGGAAAAACTCACCCAGTTTAGTAGCTTCTATAGAGCAATCGATAATACCCTGGTTAGCTAAAGAAATTTGAAAGGTCACAAAAGAATAGACAACAAAAATACCTTTTAAGCCCCCTGAACGTTAAAAACAGTTAGGCCGACTTTTTAAAAAACTCCAGGAGGCTGTACAGTTTTATGCCCTGATAAGTTTTATTGTGCAGAAGCTCTCTCTTAAAGGGGGTGTAAAATTTGCATTTTACACCCGTTGAAGTTGCAGGATTACTGGAGCGTAAAAATTAATATTCATAAATTCACGGAGATAACTAAATGAAAAAAATAGTAACAGGCATAGCTCTAATTACAAGCGTTGTGGGTAACGTATATGCAGACACAGTGACAGATTTCTCATTCACAGGCACGTTTAGTGGTGACGATGCTGTTTAGCTTTACTGCGGGTGGCTCATCAATTATAACATTGCGATCTTATAGCTACGCAGGTGGCATACAGGCCAACGGCAATGTCGTGTCGGCAGGTGGCTTCGATCCAATACTGGCGTTGTTCGACAGTGCCGGTAATTTTATCGACCAGAATGATGATGGTAATTCGACTATCATTCCAACCGACCCCAATACCGGGTCATTTTTTGATACGGAGCTGAGTGTAAATTTAACTGCGGGTGATTATACGGTGGCAATTATGCAATTTGATAATTTTGCTGCTGGCCCAACGTTGAGTGATGGCTTTACTATAACCGGCAATGCGTTTTTCACAGCTGCTCTGGGAGGCTGTAGTAATGGACAGTTTTGCGATGTTAGCGGCGTGGATCCTTTCAACCTAGAAAAATCAGTTGAGTCACGAAAGTATGCACAACTTCTTGATTCGTATAGCTATATGAAAAAATGCGTGATCACCTTATTGGGCGTTAGCGCCGTGAAGCCCTGGAGCGGCTGGAGATAAGTACTTTTTTCATATAGCCAGACAGACCAGGGGCTTGCGCAGACTTTCGTGATCCAGCTGCTTTTTTTTAGGATTAAGCCGGGTGCAAGTGAAATAACTGAGGTTCCCTCGTTCAGTCGATGAATTCAGGTTAAAATTTTATTTTTTATTTTTCCCGCCTCTGCCCCGCCTGATCTGCGTTTTACTTTCTTTGTTGATGCGCGAGGGCCGTACTTTTTTAGCCAGGTTCTTAAACAGCGCATCACGGCTACCCACTTCATAGCCTGGCATGGTAGTTCGTGCTATGCGCTCGCCAATTAGACGCTCAATATTATCCAGTGAACGCTCTTCTTCTCGACTAACAAACGAAATGGCCTGGCCTTTTGTGCCTGCTCGCCCAGTTCGCCCAATACGATGAACATAGTCTTCTGCCAGATAAGGTAAATTAAAGTTAACGACATGTTCGAGGCCCTGAATATCCAGCCCGCGGGCGGCTACTTCGGTGGCTATTAGTACCTGTATTTTATCGGATTTAAAATCAGCTATTGCTCGACGACGCGCACCCTGGCTTTTGTCTCCATGGCAAACTGCAGCGGAAACTTTTGCCTGTTTCAGGTGCTTTTTTAACGCATCAGCCTGCTCTTTTGTGCTGGTAAAAACCAGTACTTTAAACCAGTTCTCCTGCGCTAACAAGTCTATGAACAAATCAGGTTTGCGCCTCTCCTCGACCGGATAAACCACATGCTCAACCGTTTGTGCCGTGACATTCTGTTTTGATACATGCACTGCAACCGGGTTGTTAAGCAGGCTTTTAGCCAGCTCATTTACCAGCCTGGTGGAGGTTGCTGAAAACATGAGTGTTTGCCGCTTTGCTGAAACCTGCTTTAGCAATTGCTGAACATCTGTTTTAAAACCCATATCCAGCATTCGATCGGCTTCATCGAGCACTACATATTTCACGTCATTGAGATGCACATTGCATTGCGCCAGATGCTCAAGCAATCTGCCCGGTGTCGCCACCAGTATATCAATGCCGGCATGTAGTTTTTTTTGCTGCCCCGATAGCTTAACCCCACCATATGCCGCCAGAACCGACAATGAGGTAAACCGGGCATAGGCTTTAATTGACTCTGCCAGTTGTTCTGCCAGCTCACGGGTGGGTGTTAATATCAGCGCCCTCGGCCTGTCTGCCTGAACCGGCTCAGGACTATCCAGCAGGCGCTGTAGTATGGGCAGCGCAAATGCGGCGGTTTTACCCGTGCCTGTTTGCGCCGTGGCGTATATGTCTCGACCTCTTCGAGCGGGTACAATTGCCTGCTGCTGTATTTCGGTCATCTGGCGGTAGCCGCAGGTATCCACAGCTCGCTGTATATCGCGGGCAAGATCCAGAGAAGAAAAAAGCATAGTGAAAACCTCGGGTGTACATCATTGAACTCATCAGGTCGTGGAGTATAATGGATTTAGCACCTCCTGGGCAGGGGTGTCTGACTCTCTGAACCTGGAAAAGTCAGTTAAGCTCACTACAGTATGCTCTGAGCATGCGATGGTATTGCTATATTGAGAAAAAGGACTCTTAACGGATGCCTTTAACGGTTGATGTGATCCTTGTCAATTAAGGCGAGCGATAGCTCTTCAATTGCTCGTTCAAAGCCGGGTTTATCCATCAGCACCCGGTTGCAGCAAGCTTCGGCTTCTACAAAATTACCCTCACCACGATAAATACGCGACATGCCGATCAGAGCGAAGGCATCAAAACCCAGATCCAGGCTACGCTCATAAAGCTCACGGGCTCGGCTCTCTTCATCTTTACTCATCCAGGCATCGCCCAGACGACTGAGTATATTCTGGTTATATGGCTCGCGATCAAGAATTTTACTCCACAGCGATATTGCTTCATCCAGATTCCCGGCTCCTCGCTGGCAGTTTCCAAGACCATAAAGTGCATAGGAGTTTTCCGGCTCCAGCTCTGTCGCTTTGCGGTAGTATTTTTCTGCATTTCTGTAATCACTGCGCCGCTGGTAGATATTGCCTACCATGGTGAGCACGGCTACATAGTTTTCATCTAGCGCCAGCAGCTTTTCAAAATACCCCAGGGCTTTATCATCTTCGCGGTTTTTATAGTAAAGGTTGCCCAGCCCCATCAGGGCGTAACGATCTCTGGGCTGTATGCTGATGGAATCAACATACAGCTTTTCTGCCTTTTCCATGTTGTCCATGCTTTTATAGGCATCCGCCAGACGTACCATTACATGCACATCACCCCGATTTATTTCAAGGTATCTGGCCCAGAATTCTACGCTTTTATCCGGCTCACGAAGCCCGCGAAAACAATCCCCTATGCCTCGCAGGGCAAATACATTTGAATTATCGACCTGGAGAAGGCGGGTATAAAAGCCAATGGCTTTTTTAAAATCGCTGGTCATACGATATAAATCGCCCAGACCAACCAGTATATAACTGTTAGTCGGCTCTATTTCCAGAGCCGCCATAAAAACTTTTTCTGCATCCGGAAAGCGCCGCTGCTTCATCAGCTTCTTTCCTGTTTTGGATAAATTCAATACTTCACTATTCGGCTGAGGCACAGTTTGTCTCTTTTTTCATCTGCAATGTTTTAAAGGACATCTCTTTGCTAGCTTATGACTCCTGAACACCCGCTGTGAAGATATGCTGGTTCAGGGCATACAATGCCCATTGAATTGTTTTTTGTTATTTTCACTCTGAGTATAATACGACTTACGCCAGTATTCTCAGTTCAGTTGTCTATTATCAACAGAATATCAGACTAATGCACTTTGTGTAACAATAAAAAAGGCACCTGCCTTAAAAAGACAGGTGCCTCATACCAGAAATCAGGCAATAAATAAGCCGTATTGTCGTTATTCCAGCGCTTTAATGCCGCTCACCAGCTCACCCACCGCTTTCTGACCATCACCATATAGCATGCTGGTATTATCTGCATAAAAGAGGTGATTCTCTATGCCTGAGAAGCCGGAACCCTTGCCACGCTTGATTACAATGCAATTTCTCGCCATATCAGCATCCAGTATCGGCATGCCATAAATCGGGCTATCAGGATTAGTTCGAGCAACCGGGTTCACTACATCATTGGCACCAATAACCAGTGCTACATCGGCCATTGGGAACTCGGGGTTAATTTCATCCAGATCGAGTATTTTATCGTAGTCGATACCCGCTTCTGCCAACAGCACATTCATATGCCCGGGCATGCGACCCGCCACCGGATGTATCGCAAACTTAACCGAAACACCTCGTTTTTCCAGCAACTGCGCTAACTCAGCCACTTTATGCTGCGCCTGCGCCACTGCCATGCCATAGCCTGGTACAATGATCACTTTTTCTGCATAGGCCATCATAATTCCCGCATCCGTACCCTGCACTTCTTTCATGCTGCCTTCAATGTCTTCTTCAGCCGCATCACCACCATCAGAACCAAAGCTGGCAAACAGAATATTACTGATTGGGCGATTCATGGCTTTGGCCATAAGCTGTGTCAGTAATGTGCCCGCTGATCCAACCACTGTACCCGCAATAATCATGGCGGCGTTTTGCAGCACAAAACCCTCGAATGCTACGGCCAGCCCTGTGAATGCGTTAAACAGTGATATCACCACCGGCATGTCCGCACCACCAATAGGCGTTGTGAACAGGACACCAAACACCAGGGCCATCACAAAGAACATGATAATTAGTTCGATACTGGGCGAGTCACCAAAGCCAATAATGGCACCGGCAACCAGTGTTAGCACAAACAGGCCAAGGTTAAGTATCATGTGCATTGGCAGGCGCAAGGTTTTGTTCATTAAGCCCTGTAGCTTTGCAAATGCAATTGCCGAACCGGAAAATGAAATTGCGCCAATGAGTCCGCCAATCACCGCTAATATCTGCATGGTAGCGTCCATTTCATGGTGACCGCCGCCCATTTTTACCAGTTCAACACCGGCGATGGCGGCAGCTGCACCACCACCCATGCCATTGTAGATGGCAATCATCTGCGGCATATCGGTCATTTGCACACGTTTGGCGGTGATATAGGCAATAGAAGAGCCCATTGTTATCGCCAGAACAATCAGAAAAACATTGGTGCCATTTTCAAAAACACCTGGCTCAAAAAATGCCACCATAGAGGCTGCAATCATGCCGATGCCTGCCCAGACAATACCGCCTGTGGCTGTAACCGGCGAGCTCATTTTCTTTAATCCAAGAATAAAGAGTACCGCAGCAGCGAAATAAACTATCTGAATAAATGTATCCATTATACTTCGCCCTTCTTATCTTTTGGATTAAACATTTCCAGCATTCGCACGGTGGCAACATAGCCACCCACTGCATTACCCGCCGCCAGAGCAACAGCAAAAAAGCCTATAACCTGCTCTAATGGTGTTGATGCGCTTCCCATAACCACAATTGCACCGACCAGTACGATACCGTGTATGAAGTTTGAACCCGACATCATGGGTGTGTGCAAAATAACCGGCACACGGCTTATCACTTCATATCCTGTAAATGCCGATAACATAAATATGTAAAGCGCTGTAAATCCACCAATGTTTATTATCGGTTCTATCATGACTGCTGCTCCTGTGATTCTTTGTAACGCTCAGCAACTATTTCACCCTCGTGGGTTAACGCGGTGTTTTTAATTACCTCATCTTCCCAGTCCAGCTCAAGCTCAGCTTCTTTTATAAAGGGAGAAACCAGGTTAAACAGGTTTTTGGCGTACATTTCACTTGCATGCACGGGCACCTGACTGGCTACATTCAATGGCCCGAGAATACTGACTCGACCTTCGAAATCCACCGTTTCTCCTGGCTTTGTAAGCTCACAGTTGCCACCGCCTTCGGAGGCAAGATCTACAATAACCGCACCCACTTTCATTCTGGACACCACTGCCGCACTGATAATTTTGGGCGATGGCCGCCCGGGTATGGCCGCTGTAGTTACTATCACATCAGACAGGCAGATATGCTTATCCAGCACTTCCTGCTGTTGCTGCTTTTCCTCATCTGACAGCTCACGAGCATAACCACCTTCGCCATCGGCGCTCACGCCGGTATCAACAAATTTGGCACCCAGTGATTCACATTGTTCTCGGGTTGCTGAACGTACATCATAGGCTTCTACAATCGCACCCAGGCGTTTTGCAGTCGCTATCGCCTGTAAGCCTGCAACACCGGCACCTATAATGAGCACCCTCGCAGGGCGAATGGTACCCGCCGCGGTGGTTAGCATCGGGAAGAAAACCGCGGCTTTATCCGCGCCCATTATGACACCTTTATAGCCTGCAATGCCTGCCTGAGAGGACAGTGCATCCATTGACTGTGCGCGGGTTATGCGAGGTACCAGCTCCATAGCAAAGCTGGTTATTTTTTTCTCACACATGCGTTTAATGAGATCCTGGCTTTTATGCGGCGTCATAAAGCTCGCCACCACACTGCCATCTTTCATCATATTCAGCTCATCGAGCGTTGGCGGCTGCACTTTAAAGATAACATCAGCATCTTTGAAAAGAGCCTCCGGTGTATCAACCAGCTTCACACCTTCAAACTGGTCATCTTTAAAATACGCTGAAGCTGCTGCACCTTTCTGCATACAAACATCAACACCCAGCTCAATTAGCTTTTTAGCGACCACTGGATCAAGCGCAATTCTGCGCTCGCCCGGGGCAATTTCATTTGGAACTGCCAGACATATAGGCATTTTTTTCACTCCTTACTGAACTATAATGTGAGCTTTTTAAAAGAATGGAACTCATTTTAAACAAAAAATTAAGTGCATGCTTTATACTCAAGTTCGAATTAATCTGAAGCTTTCTAAAAGTTTTATATAAAAGAAAACCTTGCACGACTTAAATTTAGGGCGTTATTATACTGATATATTCCAGCTCACCGCATATATAAATATGCGTTTTTGTAACTTTTTACCCATAAATTCTTACTCATTTTGGGATTAGCATCCCATTGGCATACATACTACATAAGTTTAACTGAATGACAAACTACCTGAATCACACAAATCACACTCACGGCTCAAAAGAATGCCTGGGTATTTTGCTGGTTAATCTGGGCTCGCCCGATGGCCCGGATGAGCAGTCGGTACGCAAATACCTCGCTGAGTTTCTCTGGGATCCCCGCGTTGTGGAAATGCCGAGACCGCTCTGGTGGCTCATACTGCATGGTTATATCCTGCGCTTCAGGCCCCGCCACAGCTCGGCCATGTATAAGAAGGTCTGGACCGATGAAGGCTCTCCCCTGATCAGCATCTCCCGACAGCAGGCACAGAAAGTGGGGCAGGCGCTACAATCGAAGATAAAAGGCAATGTACTGGTAGATGTTGCCATGCGCTATGGCAAACCGACAATAAAAGACGCACTGCGTAACCTGAAAGCGGGTGGAGCCAGGCGTTTTTTAGTGCTTCCCATGTATCCTCAGTACTCGGCTACCACCACTGCATCTGTATTTGATGCGGTAACCTCTGAGCTGCAAAACTGGCGCTGGTTACCTGAAATGCGCTTCATTAACAGCTATCACGACCAGCCGGCCTATATTGATGCGCTGGCAAAAAGCATTATTAACCACTGGAGCACACGGGAAAGAAAGCCTGATATGCTGATATTCTCCTTTCATGGCATCCCAAAACGCTTTGTTGACAACGGTGACCCCTATTTTTGCCAGTGCCAGAAAACCGCCCGCCTGGTGGCTAAAAAACTTCTCCTGAAAGACAACCACTGGAAAGTGACTTTCCAGTCACGTGTTGGCCGAGAACCATGGCTTGAGCCTTATACTGATAATACTATGAAACAACTGGCTCATCAGGGCATAAAATCGCTGGATGTGGTTTGCCCGGGGTTTTCGGCAGACTGCCTTGAGACCCTGGAGGAAATTAATATGGAAAACCGTGAGCTTTTTCTAAACCGCGGCGGCACAGATTTTGACTACATTCCCTGCCTCAACGCAAGTGATGCGCATATAAATTCACTTTGCGAGCTCATCTCACAACACTGCTCGGGCTGGCCAGAAACCACACCTGAGCATGATGCGGGCCTGCTGGCGGTTGAAGCAAACAAAGTCCGCGAACGCGCTATAAAAATGGGGGCTCAGCAATAGCCCGGGAAATATCACCGAGCAGTATCACTCTAACAGGATAACACAGAGAGATAACTATATACTCAGACCATGCACTCAACTGATTCTTTCAGGCTAGCTCCCCGCAGGCCCACCATTGCCATTAGCCAGTGTTTACTGGGGGACAGGGTCAGATATGACGGGGAAATTAAAAGCTACCCGCAACTTATCGGCTTTGTTCTGCGCCACTTTGAAGTAGAGAGCATATGCCCGGAAGTGGAAATGGGTATGGGCGTACCTCGCCCCGCAGTCCAGTTAAGCGCAGAGTTGAACACAAAAGAGCTGACAAATATTAAAATCACAGGCCGAGATAACCCCTCTCTCGATATAAGCACTGCAATGTATGATTACTGCAAACGCCGTGTGGCTCAACTAGACTCAATACATGGCTACATTTTTAAAAGCAAATCCCCCAGTTGTGGCATTCGCAATATTCCTGTTTTTAATAGCCGTGGTGAAATCATAGCCACCTCTGAGGGCGTATTTGCAAAAACAGTCATGCGGGAATATCCACAATTGCCCATTATAGATGAGCTGGGGCTATTATCTGAAGAGCAGCGAGAGGCTTTTCTGCTACGGGTAAAGCAATACTATACATGCTTAAAGAACACTTAATTATATTAGTAATCGCGCTTTTGTTCTGTACATCATTACAGAGCAAAGCAGATGCTCGCAATGATGGTTTACTGGCTTTTAAACAGGGTAACTATGAACTCGCACTGCGCCACTGGACTCCCCTTGCGCAGGCAGGAGATCGAGAAATTCAATATAATCTGGGGGTGATGTACAATGAAGGCCGAGGTGTTAAAAAAAATATACAACTGGCACTACAATGGCTAACAGAAGCTGCCGAGCAAAATGACACGGATGCACAGTTTCGCCTTGGCAAGCTTTATGTGAAAGGTGAGGGTGTTGAGCAGAACTTCAACTCTGGACAAAACTGGCTACGCCAGGCCGCGAGTAAAAAACATGGCGCTGCCAGTTATTATCTTGCACAGCTTTATACATATGGCAATGGTGTGCCACAGGATAATGAGCTTGCCCTGCGCTGGTATTACAGGGCCGCTGAAAACAACAGCACCTCTGCGATGTACAACCTGGGGTATATTCATGAACACGGTGAGGGTGTACCTGAGGATTTAACAGAGGCTTTTCACTGGTACAACAAAGCAGCCAGAAAAGGTGCGTCTGATGCACAGGCAAATCTTGGCCGACTGTATTATTCCGGCAAAGGCATAAAACGGGACAGAATACTGGCATTTGTCTGGTTTAAGCTGGCCAGCGAACAGAATGTTTCAAATGCTAAAAAAAACGCGGCATTTACCTTTAAAAGGCTGAGTAAACTTGAGCAGCAACAGACATTGGCCTTATTTGAAGAATATAAAAAGAAATTTTTAAAATAATACACGGAATATGATTTTTACATACTCAAAATATCTAATATAAACCAGAATGACACATCTTTCTTGCACTCGGTTGATTTTTCCAGGATAATTTAACTCGAATTAACAGGACTGTTCTAAAATGGCATGCCTGGCATATAGCTCACCCGCAAGGAAAAATTTGATGACAACCGCATCTTGCCTGACCCCATTTAGTAAGCATTTCGCCTTCACATTGCTTCTATTTTCTCTGATTATACCTGCCAGCACTTTCGCCACCATCAGTGCAAACACCTCTCAAAGTATTCCTGATGATTTAAAACAATGGCAATCCTGGGTTCTAAAAGACGACCTTTCACAACAGTGTCCCATCACATACAACAGTGACGATCATTTATGCGCCTACCCGGATGAACTCTCCATTGAGCTGGCAAAAAACACAGGCCACTTTGAACAGACCTGGGTTGTTTATGCCAGATCATGGATTACCCTGCCGGGGGACCATAAAATATGGCCCAGGAATGTTCGCATTAATCAAAAACCCGTTCCAGTGGTCAGTTTTAACAACCTGCCCTCTATAGAGCTGCAAAAAGGCCGTTATATTATCAGCGGCGAGTTTAGCTGGCAGGAGAGGCCAAAGTCCCTCGCTATACCCGAAAAAACAGCTCTCATTAAACTGCGCATTGACAATAAAGCCATTGCATTACCTGATTTTCGAAATGCTCGTCTGTGGCTCAAAACCACCACCAGAAAAGCACACCAGAATAATAAATTAGACCTGAAGGTTTATCGAAAAATAACCGATTCTATTCCACTCAATCTTACCACCCAGCTTCAGCTTAATGTTTCTGGCCAACAACGTGAAATCATCCTCGAAGGTGCGTTGCTCAAAGGCTTCATTCCAGGCGCTATAAGCAGCGATCTGCCTGCACAAATTGACAGGCAGGGCCGATTAAAACTACAGATACGCCCCGGACAATGGATCATTAACATTACCTCATTTCACCCCCGACTTCTTGAATCCATAGCACTGCCTGCATTTAAAGCACCCTGGCCTGAACAGGAGACATGGGCACTTGAGCAACAACCACATTTGCGCCTGATTAAAGTGCTGGATAAAAACAGCATCGACCCGGATCAGACGCAACTGCCTCCGAGCTGGAAAACGTTCCCTGCATATAACCTGAAAAGCGGTGAGAGATTACAGTTTGAAATTCTCAAACGAGGCGACCCGGAGCCTGAACCCGATCAGTTATCACTCTCTAAAAAGCTATGGCTGGATTTCAATGGCAATGGCTTTACCGTGAATGACAAAATCACCGGTAAACTTTCCCGACAATGGCGGCTGAATGCTTCTGATCAAAACCTGGGGCAGGTCAGCCTTAATGGTAAGCCACAGTTTATTACCCGCAACGACTCTCAGCAGCAGGGTGTTGAAGTGCGTCACGGCGATCTTGATTTATCCGCCGACAGCCGTATAGATACGCGCTCACGAACACTCTCCGCCTCAGGCTGGGACATGGACTTTACCCAGGTAAGCACCTCGCTTTATCTGCCTGCTGGCTGGCGGCTAATGTCAGTCAGTGGTGCCAGCTCAGATGAAACCTGGCTTAAGCAGTGGACACTACTTGATCTGTTTATCGTGCTCATTACCAGCATTGCTATTTTTAAAATTTTCGGCCTGAAATGGGGGGCCATTGCTTTAATTACACTTTCACTGAGCTGGCACGAATACGACTCGCCTCGATACATATGGCTTAATCTGATTATCGCCATCACTTTACTGCGGGTACTGCCTCAGGGGCGGCTCTATAGCCTTATGAATAATTATCGAATTGTAATATCTGTGTTTTTGCTGATTATTATTCTACCCTTTATTGTCGATCAGGTTAGAACAACACTGCACCCACAACTTGAATTCCAGAATATGAGTGTCGGTAACAGCTATCGTTCATCGAGCATTTCAGCTGAACAGGTTTTGTCATACGCAATGCAGGGCGAACCCGCAGCAGTAGCAGAAGAAGATGCGATGTACTCAGGTATCGATGTCGAGGCACCTGGGGTAGCACGTCAGCTTTACTCTCGGCGCAGTGCTCCTGAGTCGCGCATGAAATTATATCCAGCAAAAGAAGAACTCGCGGCTATAGACCCGGATGCCATGATACAAACAGGGCCCGGCCTGCCCTCATGGACATTACACGAACACTATCTTACATGGGATGGCCCGGTGCAGAAAGACCAGAAAATTTCCATGATATTACTCTCTCCCGAAATGCATGGCGCATTAAAAATTATACAGCTCATTTTTATTTTATTGCTTTCCTGGCGCTTACTGGGTATATCTGCGTTTAAACTACCCTCGCCTGCTCAACTCATAACAGGTAGCCGTTCGGCCAGCATTACCTTCGCGGCATTATTAATGGGGGTTTTGTTCAACACATTGCCCTCACCGGCACAGGCGGCTTTTCCAGCCCCTGAACTACTTGATGAGTTACGCCAGCAATTAACAAAATCGGCGGACTGTCTGCCCGAGTGTGCCAGCATAGAGTCGATGACAATAGAGCTGTCTGCACAACAGCTAAAAATCAGTTTGCGCATTCATGCTCAGGAAAATATATTGCTGCCATTACCTGTTCCCATTAAACAATGGATACCTGGAAAAATAAGTATTGATGGCAAAAACACATCGGGGTTAATTCGAAAAGATGATTCCACACTCTGGTTGCACAGCACAAAGGGCACGCACCGAGTTACTATTAGCGGACGAGTTGAGCACATCAATCAACTACAGTTTAGTTTTCCATTAAAGCCGCATTATATCGATGTCAAAAACAACGGCTGGACATCTGAAGGCATGGATAGAGAAGCGCATAAAATTACTGCGCTAAGTTTTATCCGTATTGTCGATAAATCAAAATCGACAACTAACAGTGAAATCGAGCAAAGTGAGTTGCCGGTTTACGCAGAAGTTAGTCGCACCCTCGTTCTCGGTATCGACTGGAAAATCACCACACAGGTTCGTGGTTTATCGGGTAGTGCTTACCCGATTATTTTAAACATTCCTTTATTAAAGGGTGAGTCGGTAATTACTGACAATATAAAAGTAAAAGACCAGCAGGCTGTTATCACTCTTAACAATAACCACAGTACGGCAAGCTGGACTTCCCGACTTGAAAATAACAGCCAGATAAATTTACATGCCAGTGAGCAGGGGCAGTTTATTGAGCGATGGACACTACACTCAAGCCCCATCTGGCATATTTCGTTTGATGGCACACCTGTTATTTACCACCAGCGTCTCGCCAATAACTGGCAACCGGAATGGCAGCCCTGGCCAGGTGAAAACCTTAGCATTCATGTTAGTCGCCCTGAAGGCATAAAAGGCAGAACACTCACTATTGATAGCAGCACCCTGACACTTACTCCCGGGGAGCAAATAACAGCTGCCAGTCTGAGCTTTAATTTGCGCAGTAGTCTGGGTGGCCAACACCTTATCCAGCTACCTGAAAATGCAGAGCTCCAGTCGGTTAAAATCAATGATCAGAGTGTGCCCGTTAGAAACATGAAAGACGGTTTACCTTTATCTGTTTCACCGGGTAATCAACACATTGAGATAGACTGGAACGAGCCCCGTGGAATATCCGGCCTGTATCAGTCATCTAGCGTTAATCTCGGCGTAGAAAGCGTTAATAACCAGATCAGTATAACGCCGGGTTATTCCCGCTGGGTATTATTTACCTCTGGCCCGAGCATTGGCCCTGCGGTATTATTCTGGGGTGTATTTATTGTTATTTTAATTATTTCCACGGCACTGGGCCGCATAAAAGAAACCCCGCTGAATGCATTGCAGTGGTTACTTCTGGGCGCAGGATTAAGCGCCTCCGGGCCATGGGGACTGATGGTAATTGCAAGTTGCATTTTTGCACTGAGAACACGCGGAAAACTAAACACGGCAGAACTATCTCGCCCTCTGTTTAATTTCATGCAGACCATGCTGGTGATGTTAATTCTTATTTCTGTTGGCACCCTGCTCTACGTTATACAACAGGGGCTCCTGGGTTCTGCGGATATGCAGATAACCGGTAATGGCTCCAGTGCATATCAGCTTAACTGGTTTAGTGATCGCATAGATACAGCTCTACCCCATGCAAGCATTATATCTGTACCTGCATATGCTTATCGCTTGCTAATGCTGGCCTGGTCGATCTGGCTGGCTTTCTCGGTTATCAAATGGGCACAATGGGGCTGGTCTAATTTTACAGAAACTGAGTACTGGCGTAGTAAGAAGCCTGTGGTTAAGGTTGATAAGGAGCCTGGTAATGAACAAAAATAAAGGCCATGTGAATAAATAATTGTATGTGAAATACGCATAATAAACCGCTCAACCCAACTTCGACTTAAGGATATTGCTAATGACTATAAATACAAACACAATAAAGCAGGAACTGACATCTTCGCCTCTGAACGAGAAGGATAATACAGCACAGAAAATCATTAAAGCTGCGACAACAACGGAGCTAAAAAACCTCAACACAGAAGGTGTTCTCAGACTCTACGAAGCTTTAAATATGCTGCACCCTCGAGTTTATTCGACAAACGATAGTCGAGCTATCGAAAAGCTAAGAACAAACAGTCAATACAAACCCGCATTAAATTCACTCGATGAATCGATTAAATTAATTAAAAAAACACAGATAAATTCCAGCATCGTTCAATCAAAGCTCACACCTGACTTAATAAAACGTCTTTATGCTGCTGAAAAAAAGCGTCTTAATATATTAGAAAATATTGGTATCGATGGTAACTCAATAGGAAGAGGCCAGACAATCCAGGATGCTTATACTGACGTACTTAACTACACACTTAAAAATAAAAAAATTTTCAAGGCAGCATTTGAATCATACACTAACCGAATACTAGTTGCCAACTTACTGAAAACAGCCCCTTCGAATAGACATCAAAAACACTTCAATTTTAAAACATATACAACAGTCATACCCTCCGAGTATAGTAGCGTAATAACTTTTCCTGCATTAGAGGATTTTATTGTATCTGCTTATGTTGCTATTCGAATTAAAGCAGCAACCAGGAATGGTCGGCCTACAAAGGACGCCTTGATGTTTGCAATCGCTTTATACCATGGAATGTACAAGATGGTAGATAAGGCACAAACAAAAGCTAAGGATATCGTAAACTGGCAACCTGTTGAGAAAGAATTAATTAAGCAGGGGAAAACTGACGAGGTCAACTACGTCAAAGAAGTTACAAAATGAGAAAGCCAGGACTTATTATTGCTTTTATTATTTTATTATTTATTTTATTTGCTGTTAGCTTTAAGTATTTTTCACAGGGCACTAATTTAGTGGTTTTACTGAGATGCGAAGGCAAGCCTTCTGGTTCTCTTTCCGCAACTATTTCAAGACAGAACAAGCCCAAACAGGAAGCATTTTTCGACGTGGAAAAAATTTGCTCCCAGAATCAATTTGAAATAAAAGACTACAATAGAGAAAATATTCAGTTTATTTACACCCTGAATAAAAATGACAGCATTAAGTTACTTACCCGCTATGGGGAGGATATTCAGTCCGATAACCTGGGCGGATTTTATACTGTTTTAGAATTAAAAAGCACACCACCTTTTATCCGTAATGATCGTATATGAGAATACTGCACACTGATAGCCCGACTTACATTACGACTGACCTTTACAACACTTCGGTAATTAATCCTGAAATAGTATAAAATACCCCATATTCATTATATTTTTTATACTCATGTCAGGTCACCATACCCGTTTGCTCTGGCGTAACCGCCAGCACTGCATTACATCAAATATTGAACCTCATATCCACACATGGCTGTTTGATATGGGCTCCTTAACCTCACGCCTTATCAAACACTGCGATAAGGCATTTTCTGTTGAAGTACTGTCTGTTAAACGGGCTACACCAACACCGGATGAGGCTGTTTCACTGGGCTTAAAATCAAGAAACCAGGCACTTATTCGACAGGTGTTATTATATTGCGGCGACCACCCTGTGGTATATGCACGTACAGTGATTCCTCTGTCCAGTATGCGTGGGGCTTTGCGCGGCCTGGTTCTACTGGGAAACAAACCACTTGGTGCGGTATTGTTTGCAGATAAATCTATGCACCGAAAACCACTGGAAATTACTTCTCTTCTGAACAACCACAAATGCTACCACTGGACGCAACACAATGGCTCTGAACGTATCTGGGGTCGTCGCTCGGTGTTCAGGCTGAAAAATAAAGAGTTACTGGTGAGTGAATTCTTTCTACCTGCGCTATTTTCTTCTGATTAGCACTCTCTTCCAGGCAGGTATTTTTAAAGTGCCCACTAACTGGACAAATGTTTGTTAATCCTGAAATGCGTACAGTGCGCACAGAGACACCGATCATAACAACCCATGTTTAAGCGCGTTACGAACCCTGGCAATGGAACAACCATTACGCGGTGTGTCTCATTAACCTAAATTCATTAGTTGAACCTAGAAAAATCAGTTGGGTCACGAAAGTCTGCACAACTTCTTGATTCATATAGCTATATGAAAAAAGTGCTTATCACCAATAAGGTGACTTCACATTTTTTCATTACGCTATCCAAATCAATAACTTGCACATCTTTTTCGCGCCAACT
>VAOX01004571.1_pt1 | contig 17034 bp, 24 predicted proteins | sample 3393891 | NCBI WGS metagenome assembly VAOX01 (sample SAMN08290429, study PRJNA428436) | hydrothermal vent metagenome | isolation source: Deep-sea hydrothermal vent chimney | place: Indian Ocean: Southwest Indian Ridge | depth 2822 m m | reverse complement strand
CATCTTTTTCTGTTTTTATATTATAAATTCTAGGAAAAAATGGATTTGTATTCATCAAATCAGCATCCATAAGAAAAGTGGCGAATTTAAAAAATGGGTCAACAATATCTGATGCTCGAAATAAACTTTTCTTTTTTATTTCCCATTCATTTTTTCCTGGACTAACATGGGAATAATATCCTGATGCTGTAGGACCAAGATCATCTCTTATTGTTAGTGGATGATCTGCCATATTCCAACCGGTTCGGGGTATTATTTCAACCATGGGAGTAATAATTTCATATAATTTCATATACATATTTATATAACCATCAATATATAGATAAATATATATTATGAGAAATATATCTTTTAAACAGTTTTTAATTAATGAAATGCCAATTCCAGGAAATTGGGATCAAGCTGCAATTGCAGATGGCAACTCATTTAAATTTCAATTACAATATGCATTAGAACGTGCTAAACGTATAGGTGGTGGATCTTCGAGAGTTGCATTTATGATACCATACAAGGGTAGAAATACTGTTTTAAAAATAGCAAAGAATAAAAAAGGATTATATCAAAATGAATTTGAAGCAGAAGTATTAACTGATGGAATGGTAACCAATTATGACATAACAATACCAATTATTGATTACGATGAAAAATCAAAGTTGCCTAGATGGATTCATACTGAATTTGCAGGAAAAGCAAAAAAATCAGATTTTATTAAACAAATTGATGCAACTATTGAAGATTTAATTGGGTATGCCACTAATAGCATATCTCGGAAACGATTCGCATATGAACAATTTACAACAAAAGAGAAAATTGATAAGATGGATCCAAACAATCCTATAATATATCACTTTGTTGATCTTATGGCAGATTTCAATTTTAATCCCTCAGAATTTTCGAGGGTATCAAATTGGGGAATTTACAAAAATAAATTGGTTATTATTGATGTGGGAGCTAATAATGATATATTATCTACCCATTATAATAACTAATGTAGGTATAGGGCATAGAAATCAGTTGCTAAATATGAACAACCAAGGAATATAGTCAATGTGCAAAATTAAAGTTACTGACATATATAATAAAAATATATGTGCATTTTTAGATATGTTAGCATATAGTGAACTGGGAACCTCCATTTTAGCTGAATCTAATGATGGATATAATGTAATTGTCGGATCAACACCTAGCAATCTTGATTTATTTCATGATTATTCAAAACACCCTAGAAAATTAATTCATGTCCCCAGATCACACCTTTGGTCTACGGCGGCTGGGAGATATCAATTTATTTGGCCTACTTGGAACGGCCTTATTCATAGAATGAAATTTACCAATTTTGAGCCAATTACCCAAGATAGAGGAGCAATTGAGTTAATTAGGGAAGTCAATGCTCTTGATGATATACAAGTAGGAAACATTAAGCAGGCAGTAAGAGCATGTCGTCATATATGGGCATCCCTCCCAGATGCTGGATATGGTCAACACGAAAATAAATTTTCTGAATTATTAAATATATATAAAAATGCTGGTGGTACTGTAAAAGAATAATATAATGACAATCAATAAACTAATTGACCATTCAATAGATATATTAAATATGAATGGGGAACACCCAATATTCAATTGGTTTAGATTTTTAGCATTAGTCAATTCAATAAGTTTTATAATTTTGATATTCGGAATTATTATATATGAATTATTTATTATGATTTAAATTATATCTCTTAACATCAAATGTATATTTACGTTTCCCACAATCCCAAATTCTATCATATCCTAAATCAAGAGTTATTTCACGCTCTGTCTTAGTAACATCAAACATTTCACCCAATAATCTTTTCAATGCAGTTTTACCGTATGACCATTTATGTTTTCTAATCCCATTAACAATGTAATAATATGTTAGTGGTGTTATCTTCATAGATTGGAATCCCATAAGATCATATGATTTTCCATCATGCATTCTTAAATCACATAACGAATATATCATTATAGGATTAAAATTATTTACATAGTGTGAAAATAATTTAGATGCGATTCCTCTAACTAATATTCCATTCTTTGTACAAAATCTACTTAGATTTATTTCTGATTTATTTCCATTAACATTATATGACTCAATATTAGCAAATGTCATAACAGCTACTAATTCATTAACATAAAACGCTCCAAGATTAACATTAGATTTGTCATTTCCTTGTATATGATATTGTTCTAGGAATTCCTTCTTAGATGTTTTATCTATTTTTCTGATGATACATTGTCTACCATTTAACTTAATATCATAATTCTCACATTGTAAAATATGTCTAATTTTAGATAATATAATATCTTGAGAATTATTCCATTCATCCTCATAAAAGATTAGTGTTCTAATTTCAGCTTTAATAGAATCATCATATATATTTTTAAGGGCTTTATACCCTCCTACTAATTGAGTATCATGGTCAAATGTAGATAAATAAATCCCAATCTTTTTATTGGCATTAAACAAATGAATGACACTTGATGATAATTCATAATTCTCAATAAAATCCACATGTACGTGTTCTTGCACAATTATCTTAAATTTTGTTACTTTTTCTGATTCTGGAAAATACTTAGTAAGATGATTGGGAATTTTTGTAGTAATCTTTGAATATTTTGATATATTAATTTTCTCTGGAACTAATCGCAAATTATTAATGTGTGCGCATTCATTTACTGGAATATTATTAATAAATGATTCTTTAATGGAAATTATATGATCTAGGTGGTGTTTGTTTCTTCCACGCTCTAACTTATCGTTAGTAAAATACAATTCATTCTTTCTATATATTTGTTCTGATAATACTCTAACGCTTTTTTTATATTTTGAAAATCCTTTTAATTTTTTAATAGCCGTATCACTACGTATAACATTATATTCTTTCATACGAATACGTTTTTTATCATCATTGCATGGTTTACACATATTAGGGATATGAACTAAATTGAATGGTTGCGATTCCCAACGTCTATTACAATCGCAATTGATATTATGAACTTTAATTTTAGTATGAGAATCTATAAAGGTAGAATGTATAGCATATCCATTATCATTTATTTTGCAAATCATCTCTATACGAGTCTGTTCATAGCGTTGACGTTTTGTACATTCTGGACATCCTTTCAATCCGCTACGTTTATAATTTGCTAATTTTGATTTTGGAGTTGCTGTAAAATTTTTATGGCATATTAAACATTCAATTTTAACATGGTCATTGGATGTAATCATAATGTCTAATGGATTCAGTCCAATGTCATTAAGTCTTTTAATATACTTTTGTGTTATCATTATAGTATTATACTGTATTTATAATTAGTGTAAAGTCCTTAATAATACACTAAATTACTTTATATAATAAAAAGAAAAGCCTCAAAAATTGAGGCTTTTCAATGACTTACGATAGTCAACTATGATTAAAAGTCGATATTAACCACGTTGATTTTTCCGTAATAATCAGCACTGTTCCCTAGGGATGATACAGTATTAGTGAAGACTGCCTTAGCATAACGAGTCATCAGAGAGATAACAGGCTGCATCGTAACAGGATTCATAACTGTGCCGCTTGACATCAGAGGAACATATGGGCAATAGAAATACCCAGCATCAGTTTCTCCATTACCACCTTTATAGCCAATTAGGATTTTATCAGTTCCTGCAGGAGGAGTGACACCTGGCTGGGCCTGATTCCATAGGTAGCTATACACTTTGACTCTACCATTCAACGTACCAGCAAGGTAATTATTGGTAGGATCAGCAAAGTCACCCTGAATCATTGGTGCAAATACTGATTTAGCAGCAGTTTGCAGTACAGATATTATCATTGGGCTACAGACAATGTAATTACCAGAGCCACGACGTGTTTTCTGTCCAATTTCATTGATGACGAACTGGATCTTAGCACCTAGATTGGCAAATCTATCACCAATGAATGCTGGTGCATAAGTAACACCACCAGTGTTGTTCAAATCAAAAGCTACTGCTGTACCAGCCAGAGCTAACAGATCACTGATTATCTCAGCATCAATTTCCTGTACGATTTCTGCAGAAAGTCCCTTGGTAAGTTCTGTTTCCAGATCCATTCCGTGCTGGGAGTTCATATCCTGCATCGCCTCGATTGTCCATGATGCCTGCAATTTACGAGTCTGTGCTTCCACAGCCTGTGAAATTACTTTCAGCCCCATCTTACGGCCACCAGACCCTTCGATGTAGGATGAGTTACCACCGTACAGTGTGCCACCAACTGGATTACCGTATAATGTAGTGGATGCATCATACTGAGTGACGTTTGGATTAGATTCCCAACCCTGTCCTTCTGCAACGCCTGTTATATCAGCAGGAGCTGAGGTGGTATCTGCACCAGGCTGACCGAAGCCAGAAGCACCAGTAGGCTGTGATATCCCTGTATCACCAGCATAAAACTGACGAATAGGTTTGAGGTTGCCAAATGCTTCATCACCGGCTACAATATCAAATCCACCGAACTGACTGCGTGCCCGATCAATGTTCATATTTTCCTCATATACATAACGCATGGTGAATACCTGTGAAACAGGACCAGCCATTGGCTGTACACCCACGAGATCAGTGCCAATTGTTCCTGGGATAACACGTCTAATCATAGGTAGCAAAGTCTTGCGAAAATTCGCAATGTCAGCAGCCCCAACAGATCCACCAGCAGCAGATTCTCTCAGGATATGATCCTTTGTGGTATCCAATAATTTCCCAACAATTTCAGCCTTGTTAGGTTTTAATCCTGTCAGAAGGGCGCTTTTAGTCTGACCCCATCCTTCTGTCAACATTTGATATGACTTATCCATACTATTTTCTCCTTATTAGTCTATTAAGTCTTTAACTTATACAATTCCTGCCTGTCTTTTCAGTAGGGCAATTTCATCTTCATATCCACTTACCATGTCTGTCTTGTCCTCAGAAGCTGTTAAGTTTTCAAGGTTTCCATATTTCACGGCTGCGGATTTATTTTCAATAGACTCGGCTAGTACAGATGATTTATCTTCATTTAATGAAGTTTTATTAGCATCATTTTCCTTCTCCGATTTCTCCGAATTCTGTATACTTTCGTTTAATACTCGTCCAATATACTTGGTGTAGGTCTCTTCTAATTTTTCTGTTGGAACATTCTTAAGAATCGCAACCATTACTTCGCGTGGACGATCCTGTAAGGAATCTAATACTGAATTCAATTTTATTGTGTGTGAAGTCTCAACTAATTTAGCTGATATATCGGTATATTTTGTTTCAGCTTCCTCTAATTTTTCTTGTGTTACTTTCAAAGTTTCAAAAATTTGCGCATCTTCCACAAACTGTTTCTTAAATGTTGATACAACACTTTCAAAAATTTCTTTACCAAAACTAATCTTTCTAACTTCGGCAATATCTTCTTTAAGTTCATCTAACTCTTCTCTAATGGCCTCGGATAAAAATGTATCTAGCATTTCAACTAATTTTTTCATATCTGATTTAACTGTTGTTGCAATTTCTGCACGAGCCTCAACTAAACGATCAGCGTATTCAACTTTCAAATCTCTATAATTTTGGATATCCTCTTTTAATTCTTCAATTTCTGATTTTAATGTCTGTTCAACTTTCGCATCAATAGCCTCTGTTAAAAGATTAAAATCTTCTACATATTGCTCTGTCAGTGTGGCTCGGACTTCAATTTCGGCCTCTTTTGATGCAACTTCAACAGCTTCAGTTATTCTCTGTTTAATTCCATCAGCTAATTCTTTTTTAACATCTTCCGTAAGCATTTCGGAATTTTTAATAGTTTCTAGTAATTCATCCATTCTGAGGCTCCTAAATTGAATTGAATTAAATTAAAATACATTAATTTACAATGATTATTTATCTAACTATGCAAAAAAACCATTATTTTTACAAAAAAAGACCACAAAAAAGGGCACCAAATATTGGTGCCCTTTTTTGTGGTCTTTTAATTAATTAATATATTATTAGATTATTTTATCAATTATTCCATATCGTAATGCATCTTGGGGAGACAAAAAACAATCACGCTCCATTAATTTATGCATCTGCTTTTTTGTTTTCCTTTTTGAATTATGTTGCACGTATATATTCTCAAGTAAATCTCTAGTAATTAATAAATGCTTAGTATGAATATCAATATCTTCTACAGTACCTATTGATCCTCCACTAGGTTGATGGATCATTATTGATGCATTTTTGGTAGAGTAACGCATTCCTTTTGTTGCGCCTTGTAATAATAACGATCCCATTGAAGATGCCTGTCCGATAGCGACAGTAGTAATATTTGATTTTATCAATTGCATTGTGTCATAAATTGCTAAACCAGCAGTAACAAACCCCCCTTCAGAATTTATATATATGTTTATCTCTTTATTTTCTACATTATCTAAAAATAATAATTGTGATATCACTGATGTAGAATTTTCTTGGTTTATCGATCCAACTAAAAAGACAATCCTATCTTCCAATAAACGAGAGTAAATATCGTAAGCCCTCTCACCTTTATCAGTCTTATCTATAACTGTTGGGTTAATATTCATAAAATTAATTTTCCTTTATTGTAATTATATATGTGGAGCTAGGCGGATTCGAACCGCCATCTATTGAACCGGAATCAATTGTTCTACCATTGAACTATAGCCCCATGAATTATCTTATATTTTCCGTGTGGTAATTCTATCGTAATTATTATCATTCAGCAAGTATAATAATTTTTATAAATATCATAAAATGATCATGGAACTATAATGAGAAATCTATCTGATAACGACATCTATTCTACTGAAAATGCTAATGATGTACATCAAAAATCATTATCAAAATTGGAACGTGTATGTTCTATAATTTCAGACAAGGTTGGTACTGCAAAAGCATTAGTATTAGTCGCAATAATACAGGTAGTATGGGTAATTGTTGGTCAATGGAGTGGATTAGACCCATACACGTTTCCATTCCTATTAACAATCTCAAACATGATACAATTATCTCTAATATTTGTACTAGCACTGGGACAGCGACAATCTACAATGCATGCGAAAATAAGAGCCAACCTAGACCATAAATCAATAACTAATATATTATCAGCATTAAAAATACAAAATGAACTTTTAGCATCCCATAAGCAAAACGACAAATCTTAAAAGATTTGTCGTTTTTTAATTACACTCTATACTTATTAAGCAATTTCTATATAATCGTCCGAATCATTATTTTCTTGTGGGTCATCTTCCCATGCAATATTATCATTAGTTTTAATATCATCAGATTGTAAATTTCCTAGTTTATTACGAGCATCCGATAATTTATAACTTCCTTGATCATTTATAACTACAAGTACATCCTTCCCCATATGAGTTAAAAAATCCCCATCAGTGGTAACCAGTTTAAGTTCAATTAAATCTGTCAATGCATCTTCCATTACATCAGATAAATTTTCTGGTAATATACCATTAGATATTTTTTTCATAATTCCAGCCTGTATGGGAGTAACCATTCTATAATAATCCATCAAATCAGTATTTTCAGAAATTACATTATTAGATGGTAGAATTAAATCTTTTAATTTCATTAATATTTCCTTATGTGTTAGTTGTTTCGCGTTCTGGTATTTCAAATATTGACATATTTACATTCCGGGAATATTTAAAATTTCCAGTGTAAATATATTTAATTGTCTTAGCAGGCAATAAATCTCTTATTTGACTTGCCAATTTATTAATCAATAATTGTGCCTCGTGTAATGAATATTCATTTGCTTCCTTGAAATATACTTTTATTTGCTCTAATACCGTTATTGCTGAATTTATTGCTGATTGGTTAGTATTTTCATTATTAAAGAATAATTCTTTAGAGTCATCTAACTCTCTTATACGATTAGTAATTTCAGGAATTAAATTTGCAGGGACATTAATTTTTCTGCTTTTTGATAACGTGGTTCCGGTTGAAAATTTATCAAATTTTACTTGATCGTCGGTATTTTCAGTAGATGGTGCAACTAAATTTGATTTTTTAAATTCATCCTTAAATTTTATTACTTCTACTTCTGGATATTCGCTATGATCATTTTGTTTGTCTATGGTAGTAGTATCTGTATTTTTAAGATAATTATTAACGCTTCCAGAATTAAAATAAATTGAATTTTTTCCAAATTGTAGACCAGCAACTTCTTGCAATCGTTGTATATCCTTAAACGTATCATCTAATTTGGTAATTATATAAATAGAACCTATTGCATGATCTTCCGTAAGCCCATCAGACTCCATACTAACAAACTGTGATGCATCATACGCACTAAGGGAAACTTCATCATTAGACGTTGATAGGGGGGCATTTGAAACACTCCCCGCAATGCTCTCATTCCAAGTAATTATATCCCCCGTTACTTTATTTTTTATTCTGAAATATTTTGTTGGTTGTATATCTTCTTCAATTGTACTTTCAATATTATATTTGTAATCTCCAAGAATTAAATCGGTATTATCCCCAACCAAACTACGTAAATGTGTAAATGTTGACATTTGAGACTCTGTTAAATTAGGTGGTACAGTATCCAACGATTCATCAATATACATTTTCTTGGGAATTTTTCCAACTATAAGTGTTTCCCAAGAAAACTTCTCACCTGTTATATTATTTGTTAAATTATATACATATTTCATTAAATATCCTAATTATTAAGAATCCCTTTAGAATTCTGTAACGCGCTTATTGCATCACCGATCAATTCTGTGTACTGATTCCAACGCTTGGATTGAAATGCGTTAGGAATTGGGACATCTAAATTACCAAATGCGTTATTTACCAATTCTAATGGGCTTTTCCATTCTTTTGTTAAATCCTTACCTAATTTATTTATCTCTTTTTTCAAATATTTTATAGAATCTGCAGGTAATTCTTTTCTACCATCTACATCCACATAAACATCAGGTGTCTTATCCTCCCCACGCTCTGTTAATAATGTACTTATTTTCATAATTTATTCTCAATTAACTTATTTTTTATGTGGTGTTGATATTGTAAGTGGTGGTAATTTAGGATTATTCTTTGCCAATTCCGTATATTTATTTATAATAAACTCTAATTTTTTACTATATTGTAATAATTGAATCGTATCTATATAATACGCTTTTACCAAAATACCTATACTAGATGATTTATTGGGTAATGTGGTTGTGTATAATACTGGCCTTATGACCTTGGGTGGTGATGGGACATAAATAATAGGAACTTTTTTTGTGATGTATATATTCCTATATTTTATAATGGGTGCGGATGCGCAACCTACTAAAGCTAATAATATAAATGTTAATATACTTTTCGTAATGTATGTCATTTTAATTCTCTATCCTAAGCGGATATTAATATATTCCATGTAATTATAGTTGCGGAAGTGAGTGTTTTGGTATCATCCAACATCCCTATAATCTTAGACGTAGCTGAAAATTTCACACCATCTAATATCATTTTTCTTACCTTGTTACCAGCAGGAGTATCCAAAATTTTAAGTTTTCCTATTATATTTTTCCCGTCCATATGAACATCACATATTTTATGTGATACGTTTGATAAATCAATTACAGTTTTATCTGATTTCCCAAGAGATCCTAGCATGTTTGATGACTCATTAAATGTCGCCACTGCATCTTTCATTATGTCAAGGGGATATATATTTCCATTGGCCATAGTACCAATGGTCATAAAGACCCCACTCAAATATAAAGCGTCGCGTGTACTAATATTTGTAGATATTGTCTCAGTCTTTAATACATTTACCATTGTATAGTTCCTAGTTGATTTTGTAAAAATTTTCTAGCTGTGATGCAGTTTTTAGGAACCGGAGCATTCTTTAATTTTTGTATTAATATATTATCTTGTTTTTGTATTTTAATTATGTTAGTACTTAATGAATTTATTTCGGTTTGTAACTTTTTAGATTTATTAATTTCTAATGTTATAGAGTTGTTTAATTGTTTAATGGTTCGTTGCGCCGACAATAAATTGGTATTGGTTATAAACTCTTTATTGATGTAAGTCTGTAATTGGGTATGAAGCGACTTAATATCTCTATGCTGGAAAAAATTATATATTCCTGATACCCCCAACGATGTCAATAATGCTACCACTACAATTCTTGTTATATATGCTTTTATAAATCCAATCATTATATTATCCTATCCAATATTTATCTTATTTTTGATCGTACATATTCAATATATAGAGAATTAATTTCAGAAGATGTCAAATATCCAATCTTATTCATATATTTAAACATCTCTTTGTTGGTATAGATTTCATCCATCAATAACATAAAATCAATATCATATAACCTATTTTTTAACGTTATTCCATTATTAGTAGGATTTATTAAATCCGAAAAAAATAAATAATGAAATTTTTCTATGTTAAACCCAACAAACTTAATTGTATCATTTACTAAATCAAAATGCTTGGATAAAAATGTTAATGTATAGTCTGATACATCTTTTAAATCGTTACCAAATTCCTCTAATATTTCTTTATCAAGTCCATGAATTTTTACTGCATCATTATCCCATGCATAATTACTGCTTGATTTAATCAATTTATGAAATTTATCAATAGGATTTAGATTTAAATCAACTATATTAAGTGCGATTGATATTGGTTGATAATCGGATACTACACCAAAAAAAGAATCACCAATTCCTGATGTATGTAAATGTAAAAATACTAATTTGTTTCTAGCTGCTAATGGTATCATACTTATATTATAGTCTAACTATTTAATAAGTCAATATTATAATTTATATGTTAGATAATCTAGCTAATATAGTAGATACTCTATCCTCGGTATATGGCATATTAACTTTAATTATCTCTTGATTTATATTATCTTCAGCAAAATCCATAAGGTATTGATATGTCATAATTTCTATCATCTTTCCATATAATTTATTAATTGATCGGATACCATCATTTTCTGGAATATATTCTCTTCCAGTTAAAAAAAATATTTTTTTATATATTTTCTGAAACTCATAACATTTACCATAATATTCATTTAACCATTTACTACACTTATTAAATGATCCTAAATTTACTAATGCATATGCAAATATATCAGCATATGATCTTTCAGATATATATATTTCTCCTGGTGACAATTCTGATTCAATTTTATATTGTCGGTTAATTATTTCATCTTGGAATTTCATTTTTAAATGTATATTCAAATTTATATCATCTAATGATTTGTTCCAATCATTGAGAATTGTGCGAGCTATGTTTGCGGCTCCCGATAATATCTTTTTGTTGTTAGACATTATCTCATGTACTGTTGTCGTTTTCCCTTGGCCTTGCGATCCAGATATAGAAATAATCATTAATGATATTCTCCTTGATAATAATATACTAGAAAACTTTAAAATGTCAAGAAAAATTCATTTTCCGTTCACCAGCTAACGGATCAGCAAGAACCATCTGAATACCTGCTCCTCCTATTCTAACCATTATATTTTCGGGATGAAAATCATCTATCAAATGATATTTCACTGATAAATTCCTAATAAATTGTAATGCATTTATAAGCATTGGATCTTTAATAAAGTCAAGGGGTCCACCATTTTCAATATAAGAATTCACATTTAATGAAAATTTATGTAATATAACATTTTTATTACTGGCCAACTCTGAATTTAGACAATGTTTTAATTTTGATATATCTATGATATTTTTCATATATTGGATTATTGTTTCAGTATCAAAAATTTGAAATTTTTGTAATCGTTCCATATCAATATTAACTTTTACTTGTCCTCTATTATCAACAACCGTAGTTAAATTATATATTCTAGGGAAGTATGGATTTTCATTAAATTTTTTGGTTTTTACTAATTCTAATGCATAGGCATCTCCCCCATCAATCCAATAAGTTAGGCTTTTTTTATTAACAATATGAGGATCGTCAGTTGGAACTGCAATATGACTTTCACCATGACCAATTTCATTAGCAAAATCAGTATAATTTATATTATCTGAAAAACGATGTCCTAATTGCACATTTTTTATTATTGGGTTAATAAGCTCAACCAAAATCATTAATTGGGTAATCCAGTCAATTTTAAGAATTGTAGATTGCCAAGAGAATATGAAGATGCATGTTCTTCATCATTATTTGAATATTGTGTATTAGAATCTATATCAGTACCTGCTAATATAGCATGTTTTATTTTTGTGGTTATTGTAAGATCCGGTGATATGTTATATATCCATAATTCATCATATGTACCATCAGGAGTTACACGTTTATATACCAAATAAGCTCCAGCAACATCCCTAATTATTCCATCCCTATCTTGTTCCTCTGAAGTTGGTTCAGGTTTATTATTAGAATATCCATTCTGGACGTTTCTAAGCCCATAATCTGTAAATGGGTCGCTATCTCCATTATCTACATCACCCGTGGAATCTTTATATTCTTTTGCAGCATTTTCTTCTTCATCTGGAGTAACCTCAAAATTATTAACATAATCAGGATCTTGGCTATCAAGATGATTAAACTGATCTTGAGAAATTTGATTATCCTTAAATGCATTAGCACTAACATATGCTTTAAAATTACTTCTCGGCTTTGCTGTATCCCTATTAACTTCACTAAAATCTGCCATATCATTATCTTGATAATATACATTTTTTAGATTATCTACTGATCTAGGGTTATTTGATAATTTACTATCATCAAATCCACGTAGTTTATCTAATTGCGTTTGATTCTTTTCGCTCTGAAACGGTTCAAAATTAATCCGATTTCTCTTATCTTTGGTTCGTTTCCGTATTCGACGTGGTAGGTTATTACCCAATGATCCACTAGTTTCTCTACTTAATTCATCATCATTAAATGAATCTTTGAATTCTTTACTAGCTATTTTCATTAATTCATCAACAGTCATTGTTATATATCTAGTTGATTTTTTTGGTTTAATATCGCTCATCAGATTTCTCTTATAAATATAGTTATATTTATAAGAATAACTAAAATGCCTCAATCTCAATATATTCCAATATATTTTAACTTTGATACTGGTAAAACAGAATTAGTAGAAAATAATCCAAATAATACTATAACAACCATAAGATTTGTACAAAATACACCTTCGATCTTATGGGAAGTTCTACATAATAAATATTCAAATAACCTTATCATTGAAGTAAGAGACTTAAATTCAAATATTATTGATAGTGACAAAATAGAACTAATATCGTTAAATCTAATACATATATCATTCTCAATTCCATTAACAGGTTATGCCGATATGCATTTTTTCATTGGAGATTAATTTTGAACTCTATTACATCTAAATTCCCATTAATTATTGAAGATTATAGTTCTGATTATACGGGGTATAAATTTTTATCCCTAATATATTATGATGATGATAAATTTTTATCAATTATTGATAATGTTGTTGATAATTTTATCATATCTTATGTGTTAGATTTCTGCAACTTATATACAATTAATACAAACGAATTAATTGTTATAACTGATACATGGAATGAAACAAACTCTAAAAATTACCCAATATCATTAGAATTTGCTAGATTAGGAAAATCAATCCAATATTCAAAATTAATTAGAAAATTCTCATTAGATTATACCACTAGAGTTATTGGACCAATAAATACATATCAAATGAAAGGTCCAATTAAAAAAAGGCGTAGGAAAAGAAAATCTATTTAATCCATCAACGATTTTATAAATGAAAACTTACTTGATGTATTTAAATCATTTGATACATATTTCATAGCCACCTGCCCAGAATAGGTTAGATTTCCATTATCAACCAAATCATTAGATATTATTGATTCGGTACCTTTATCAGTTAAAAATAATTCATCCATATTTTGAAATACATAATTATATGATATTAATATATCTTTGGATGCAATCAAATGTGAATTTCCTTCAATTGCACTAAATGCTTGTTTTGGGGTGCTCGCAACATCTATGAGAATTAATACAACTTTTTGGTATTCAGATAATTGTATATTTTCTACAGTTTTATTCAATTCAGTTAATAATGTCATAATTTTCCCATCGTAATCAAATGCATTTGTAATACTATCAATAATGCGTATGCTATTGTATGTGATCGCCTCATGTCACGAGGACTCTCCCTTTTGAACAATTCATCTATTACTGATTCTTTATTCATTAGGTACTTATCTAATAATTTCTTTTTATTTGGTCGTATTAATGCTAATATATCCGATAATGCATCTATAGAAGTTGGTTTTACTAACATCACAACATTGCTATGGTTTGCAATATGAAATAATTTTTTAATATTTTTTTCTTTTTCTAAAATTTTCCAATCAGGATCAATTTTTAACATTTTACGCATTTCTTCTTTTGAATCAAACATGTCCAATATATGCAAATTCAAAAAATCTATTTTAAAATATCCTTCATCTGATGCTTTGTCATATGGTATTGCAGCTAACCCAGTTATCGAATCAATTGGAATGTTTTGAAAAAATACCCCTGCAGGGTGTTTCTTTAACTCGCCATTGATAACCATAGATGCCAATATCACATCAGGAAATATAATGTTTACTTTAGTTTTTGATGAAATATCAATATCAATATCCATAAAGCATTACTAATTCGTCCAGTATCTTATCACAATTTTCTTTATCAATTGAATCATTTATTCTAGTTGTATATAATACTTTAACTTTTTCTAATTTAATTAATAATAACATGTAATTTTTATAAACATCTATTTGGTTTTGTGCTATAATATTCATCGGTTCGGATGATACAGAAGATAATACTTTTAAGAACGGGAACTTGTAATATGAATCTTCAATATCATTATCAGATAAGAAATTTATAGCTTCTTCATATTTACTAATAATTAATTCTTTAGAACCGTTAGTAATATTAAATTTTTCAACCTCTTTCGATTGTCCACCGTACAATAATTTATATAGTGTCAATTTATAGTCATCCAGTGAAAAATTATCTACTATTGAGGTATTATTAACTGTCATAGGTTTATTATTGTCTAAATCTTTTAATTTTATTTCAATATCTAATATATTGTCATTGCGTGTTATGGATCTTATTTTATGTCTCCACGCTTTCCATAATAATTTAGAATCCCTAGTTAATGGACTATCATATAACTGAGTCCAATCAGATCCAAATAATAGCTTATGTTTGAATGCTAATAATTTAGCCCATTCATTATCAAGATATTCAGTTGGTTTTTCTAATACTAAGTTTTTAATTTTCTGTATCATTGTCCAAAGTATAACACAATATTATGCTGTATTACCAGCAGTTAATTCAATTTTAATATTTGGTGAATATACTATGCCTCCATTTGAATCTACTATTTTCATCCTATAATATGATGTATGTGTTGGAGCGAGACTAGTGGCTGGTAATGTTGCCCAAAATTCTACGCTGAATGTCGTAGGTGTAATATTAGCTATCTGTGATGAAATAACAGTCCCGCTTACATATTCTGCAGTAACAATATATGGACCTATACCACCTACCGCAGTAATAGTAATAAGATTTGCAGATGCAGTGCATGTGCCAGAACTTGGATGTGGGTATATACAAGACCCTATTGCAACTGTCGATGATAAAGTAGCTGATGTTATAAAATTTGGTGATGGTGTTGGAGTTGTAGTGGGAGTTGGTGGGGGAGTAGAATATGGAGATAATGACGGTGATGGGGTTGGGGTTGGAGACTGAATCGGTGTTCGCGTTGGGGTTGGGGTTGGAGTTTGGGTTGGTAATTGGGATATGCCAATACTCAATGATGGTGATGGGGTTGGGAAAATACTAGGGGTTGGGGAAATACTAGGGGTTGGAGTTATTTGTGGCAACAAATAATTAATATTATCTTTAATTGCTATTATCAAATAATTTGCATATCCAGAATGTATAGTGTTTGTTGGGTCAGTTTTATATACGTATTGCATGGTAACTTTAGCATTAATATCTATACTACAATTCAGAGAATTTATTTCTTGTGGATAATTATACGGTCCCACTATCCAAACACAATCTTGATATGTATATGATATTCCAGATCGTATGGGTAATGGAAGAGTAGCACCATCCTGTATTACTCCCCAATTAGCGGCAATAATATTTTCATTGGCAATTTTATTCCATATAACACCATCATAAAAATTAAGAGTTTTTGTGGTTTTATTAAACCAATACTGTCCCATTCTTGGTTTTGTCAGTAATGGGGGTATAATATTTGTAAAGTCTGGGGTATTTTGTAATGTTCCATTGGATGCAAAATTTTCCAATATATGTAATAAATCTTCTTGTAATACGTCTCCCCATTTTTGTTCTGATCTGCCAAATAGAGTAATATCATTAGATATATCTATAGTATTATCTTGAATACTAATGGGAATTTTTGATTTGTCAGTAGGATTAATTATATACATTAGCCGTCACTCTCAAATTTTATTAATTTCATTCCCATCATATCTGGATAAAACTCAGAATCTGGTATCTCAAATACTGTAAACCCTCTAGTATTACAATCAGTCTCATTCATACTATTTATAGCACTTCCTATTATAACTCCAGTTGTTTTTTTAACTAAAATAAACATTTATATTCCCGGACATGTACTTATATTTCGTAATGTTACTGATATTAATGGCGTATATGCTATTACTCCTACCGAATCAGTAACTATGCACTTCCAAGTAGAATCAACTGCTAAATTACCACATGGAACTAGTGCGCTAAATGATGGGGTGGGAGTCGTGCCATTAATTAACGTTGTGGATTGGCCAGATAAAAAATTCCACGCATAAGTATATGGGGCTATCCCCCCTACTGGTGTAACTGTGACACCAGTAGCAGTTACTATTTGCTGTGAAGTATATGGGACATTTACTGTCTGGTATATTATTGTTGTATTTACTGGCGCAACCAAGATGGGAATTGGAGTTTTTGATGGAGTTATTGTGGGGGT
>VAOX01032692.1_pt1 | contig 17035 bp, 16 predicted proteins | sample 3393891 | NCBI WGS metagenome assembly VAOX01 (sample SAMN08290429, study PRJNA428436) | hydrothermal vent metagenome | isolation source: Deep-sea hydrothermal vent chimney | place: Indian Ocean: Southwest Indian Ridge | depth 2822 m m | reverse complement strand
TTGCTAATTAATTTTTTGAACACATCAACCATGTGGTTTGAGGCTAAGCCCGCTTGAGTCCATGTTGTTCCAATAACCCATGCAAATTTTAGTCGACCATCTTCAGCCCAGCGATCCAGATCGATACCTTGTTTTTTCCAACCCGGAAATTTTTCAGGTGCTGAATGCTCGGGATATTTTCCACCCGGCATCATGCCACGTTGATGACCGCCGAACCGGCCAATAACTTGACCTGGACGATTACCAGCACCACAAATTAATCCCAGCGCGGTAATCGCGGCAGTGTTTAAATAATTATTGGACCAGTAAAGTCCTTTTTCAAAACCAACCGAGGTTTTTTTACGGCTGCCGTCGGCGTTTGGTTTTGCCATCCACTCTGCTGCTAGTCGAATTTTTTCTGCAGGTATACCGGTCTTTTTAGCTGCGTATGCGAGATCCGAATATTTATAACTTAGAATCCATTGTTTGTAATCATCAAAGCCATCGGCTTGAAATACTTCATTGTCTTCTTCTGTTCGGTTATTGATCCATTTACTGACAAATTCTTTATCTTCCCAACCATTTTCGACAATGATGCGTGACATGGCATGCAATAATAAGGTATCAGTACCAGGGTTAATTTCTAAATACAGGCCGCCGTTTTGTTCCGCAAAAGCAACACCGGTGGTTTTTCGTGGCACAACTGAAATTACTTTCATACCACCACGAATAGCGGGTAGGATTCGTTCATTGAAAATAATTGTTTTTGATTCAAATGGATCGGTGCCCGATATAAATAACACGTCAGCCATTCCCCAATCTTCATAACACGGACTAAAATTATCGATACCCGCATCGGCCATTCCCGGTGTATCCGGGCCGTGCCCAGTGGGTTGGTCGTGCACTGCCCACGCGGGTGTTTGTATTCCCTGAAAAGCTAGTTTTGTTAGTGCATGGGTATTTTCCCAATATTGATAGGAATACATTTTCATACCCCAGGCACTTTTACCGTATTTATCGAGTACGTGTTTTGACACTTCGGCCATTACGTCAATTGCAAATTCCCAAGGCACACGAATTAATTTACCATCGATCCGAATCATAGGATATTTGAGACGATCTTTAGTTAGGGTATTCGGGTTATAACATTTCTTAGCAATGGTGCCGCCACGTATACTATGATCCCCTCCCATGTTTGGACCTTTATTATCACGGTCAGCAATAATCGTAATGTGATGCGGCTTACCATCGACCGACACGATATTATGTTGATTTGGACTTGCCCATACGCCACTTAAAATTCCAACAGGAAACTGTTCGCCATAAGCATTTTTGTCTGCTACGCCATCGTTACCCACTGGCCAGCGATAGACTTTATAACCACAACCCGTAATGCAGTAATCACATGCAGTCGTAAATACTTCTGCATTGGTTGGCGGTAACGGTACTTTTTCTTCAGAAATAATAGTGTGTTCAGATTTGTTTTTCATTGTCCATTTTGTCCTATTCTTATTTCGTCCAAATATTATTTGCTGCTAACCTAAATTGTCGTGTTGCCCATAAATTAAGCCTGTTACACCCGTCGCATAGATATTGCCGCTGACAATTTTAAGTCTTGCTTGCGGTAATGCTTGCGTTGCATGACCTGAAATAACCATTCCATGTCGCGTTAAATCAAAGGTGGTTAAATGTAATGGGCAAGGTCCAACTGCTTTGTGGGCTGCTTTGTAAGTTCCATTGAGTGGCCCGCCCATGTGGCTGCATAAATTACTAAATGCCACGATGTCTTTATTTGGGCCAAGACCGCCACCCGCTTGTTCACCCAGTTTGACTATAAAAAAACTCGATACTGGATTATTCGGCGGGTATGAAAAGTCGATGGCTTGATCGGTCTTAAGATCGTTTAGCGATGCCACTCTCACAATTCCGTAATCTTTGGACACCAGTTGTACGGCGGAGGCAACACCCGGCATAGTCGACATCACTATAGCGGTTGTCCCTGTCAGTAAAAAATGTCTTCTGGACAAACAAAGTGGCTCAGATTCTGATATTTCAGATTCTAGCGCTGGTTTAACTTTAATTTCCATAATGTCTCCCACGGCCTTTATTATTCATATTGTGGCTTTAAATACTACCATCCTACTACCTAATAACTATATATATACGGGTTATTACGTATATGCGTAGTGAAACATATTATACAAATAGGTGCAAGACTGTGAAATTCATCACATAAATATAACAAAGTTTAGTTTTTTGGGTACAAATGATTAAATTTAATACAACTCTAGATAGAGTGATTATTTTTTAAACGAATTTAAAGTGGACATAATAGTGAAATGGAATTGAAATGATTTGGAAATGGTTATTTCAGATAACCATTTGAGCTTAATCAAACGACATAAAATTTTTAATAGGCTGACAAAGCAAGCCTAGAAATCTAAAACAACCGTAATCGAAATTTTTAGCTAAAGGTATTGCTCAGATTAGCCAAGCTTAAAATGTTAACTACAAAACACAGTGTTAATTTTGGAAATTAATAGTCATATGAACAAGCTCCGGTAAGGAGTTTGCTTGCATTTTTTCCATTACTCGAGCGCGATGGATTTCGACAGTTTTGACACTAATCGTACAACTCTTAGCAATCTCTTTACTCGACTCGCCCTTCACCATCAGCGCCATTACTTCGGTTTCGCGTTGTGTTAAGGATTCGATATAAGCACGAATAATTTGTGATGTTGCATCTTTTTCACGATATTTAGCATCAATTTCAAGTGCTTCCTGGATATTATCCAATAACTCTTGGTCCCTAAATGGTTTTTCTAAAAATACTAATGCCCCTTGTTGCATTGCTTTTACTGCCATAGGGACATCACCGTGACCACTAATGATGATTACAGGTAACTGAATATTTTCAGACTTCATTTTTTGTTGTAATTGGATACCACTCATTCCGGGTAAGCGAACGTCAAGTACCAAACAACCCGGGGCGGTTTGCTCGTAGTTATCAAGAAATTCTTGAGCCGATGAAAAAAGCTCAACGGTATAGCCAATATTTTTCAATAACCAGCTTAATGAATCTCGCATTGCGGGATCATCGTCAACAATAAAAATGGTAGGATTAGACATATCAATTATTTTACCTTAGTTTAATGTCTGACTCTACAAAACTAAGATTTTATAGAGCAATAATTTTACTATTTTTGTGTTTTGGCTACTGGTAGCGTAAAACAGAATTGCGAGCCCCGCTGGACACCCGGTTTATACCATAACATACCATTGTGCTCTTCGATTATAGAGCGACAAATTGACAAGCCCATTCCGAGACCATCAACTTTAGTTGTAAAATACGTATTAAATATCTTATCAACATTTTCGGGTAATACCCCTTCTCCTTCGTCAATCACGGTGACATTGGCCAAGCCCGCATCATCAATTTCAGTTCGTATTTTTAAGATCCGTTTCGACGGAACAATAGTTGACTGCGCATCAAACGCATTTCGTATTAAGTTCACCAGAACTTGTTCAATTTGCAAAGCATCTACATTTACCATAATTGGAAAATGACTCAATAGAAAGGTCGGCTGCGGATTAATGCTTTGTTGGCTAAACAACACGAATTCAACCGATTTTTTAATTAACTCGTTTATATCAATGACGTCTAGTTTAAACGAACCCCGATGAACAAAACCCCGCATAGTGCGAATGATAATGCTGGCGCGATCAACCTGCTCAATAGCGGAGTGCACCGCGGTAATGATGTCTTGGCATACATCGGATTCCGGATCGCAACTTCTGAGGCTTCCCTGCAGATATAATGACATAGCAGCTAATGGTTGATTCAACTCATGCGCCATACCTGCGGCCATTTCACCCATGATACTGAGCCGTCCAATATGAGCCATCTCTGTTAAGTGTTGTTGCCGCTCAAGTTCATTCTCGCGACGTTCGGTTAAATCAACTACCAATGCGGTATAAAAAGATTTACCGTCAATTATGGTTTTGCTGATCTTTATAGATACCGGTAATAACTTTTGTTGCTTGCCTAAAATCTCAATCTCATAACCATTCTCACCTTCTAACTCATGCCGGTAGCTATTAATATGCTGATATTTAAGAAACAACTTTTGATAATATTCACGCTCGTTTTGACTGATCAACATTAAAACATTTTCACCCAAAACTTCTGATGAATGGTAGCCAAATAATTGTTCTGCAGCGGTATTAAATGTTTCTACAGTGCCATTATTATCAATGGTTATAATGGCTTCAGCTGCATTGTCAAGAATAGTCGTTAGTCGTAATTTTCGGGAATTAGCTTGTTTACGCATGTCATGAAACGCATCGGTCAAATTTCTGATTTCCGTTGCCGAACTAAATTTTTTGAGTTCAGTTATTTTTCCAGTAGCTTCATTTTTAAATGTTTGTGCAATATTTTGGATAGGCTGCAAGATTGCTCTTGAGAACATAAAGTAACCTAGCACCACTAAGAAAGAACAAACAAATAGTAAAAACCACAAAGCATACGATAGTGATTGTGCAATTGTTGTTAACTCTTCCATTGAAGTTGACCATACTTTTTCTTCTTCTTCCCTTAAAAGTAAAATAGACTCATCTAATTTTGAAAATGCAGGACGCAGTTTATCGCGCAATAACACTAAATCTTTACGCCAATTTGGCGTACTTAATAGTGAAATGGCATTTTGATAACTGCCCAATGAATTTTCAGTTAATTGATACAATTGTGTAATTTCATAATCAATTACAAAAGGTAATTTTTTGTTCAATTGATGTATACGTAATTTTTTTAAATTAGCATTGATATCATCAACCAATAAACTTATATTATAAACCCGCTGATTATACGCGTGCCGCCAATCTCCGGTAAAAATACCAAAGCGCACTGAAACCAATAAACGGTATTCTGCCATTAAACGAACCCAACCATAACGCGTATCGGTAAATAATAATTTTATGTCTTCAGAAATATTCTCATCTTGATTGAGCTTTGGAGAAACTACGCGATCAATGAAAGCCAAAATTTCAGCGTTAGCATTTGCCAGTACAAGCATATTAGATGTAAATGGAAAAGTCTGCTCTGCATTTTGTCTAACGTCGATTAAGGTTTTTAGTTCGACGGCTAATAAATTTTTATTTACCATCAAATTTACAAAATGAAATTTAATTTCATCATCCGGTATTTTTTTTCTAGAAAGATCTAACATCTTAAAACTATTTATAAATTTTTTATAACTGGTTTTATATTGTGTAAGTTGAATGTCGTCAGGCTGGATCAAAAACTCAAGTGTCGCGTACTTGACACCTTGATAATCCAAATTGTATTTTTGAGTGGCTATTTCAAGATTCGTTAAACTTTTCATATGTCGGTGATGTTGATATACACCCTGCTGAACGGTATACCAACCCAATGTTGCAATAATAACTAAAATTACAAATATAATAGTCGACACCAGAACGTAGCGGCCCAGTAAACTATTAGGATGAAATAATGAAATGGACTTTAACATTTTTAATTTTTTAACTTCTACTACAGTATAATTACCTAATTAATAAACTATTCAATAAAAACTATACATTAAAATAATTTTAAATACTGTGCAGTGGTAGTGTAAAATAAAATTCCGAACCTATATTCGAGCTTGGCCTATATTGTAAAACACCATCGTGTTCTTCAATAATGGAACGACAAATTGCAAGCCCCATACCTAACCCATCCACTTTTGTAGAGAAATAAGTGTCAAAAATTTTATCAACATTTTTATTTTCAACACCGCTACCTGAATCAATAACACAAATTTTAATATTACCGTTGGTATCAATTTCAGAACGTATTTTTAAAAAATGTGGCTGAGTGCTTTGTGATAATATCGCTTCAATCGCATTACGGATAAGATTAACCAAGACTTGCTCTATTTGTAAACTATCTACTTTTGCCTCAAGAGTTCTGGCCGTTAAAATTAACTCTGGTTGAATAAAAGAATATTTAGTGTCCAGTAATACAAACTCCACCGAGCGTTTAATCAGTACATTAGTATCGACAACTTCCAAATTGTCATTCTCGGCTTCTTTTCTAACATAACCTTTCATTCGACGAATAATACCCGCGGCACGTGATGCCTGTTCTTCAGCGGCTTTAATGGCGTAAAGCATTTCATCAATATCAATTTTATTTGGTTCGGTGACTCGCATGCATCCTTGTAAATATAAACTAATAGCTGCCAGTGGCTGATTTAGCTCATGAGCAATGCCCGCTGCCATTTCCCCCATTATACCTAAACGTCCCGCCTGGGCCATTTCGTTATAATAATCATGCCGCGCGATTTCATTTCTTTTTCGTTCTCTAATGTCTCGAATTAATACTAGTAATAAATGGCTGCTTCCTTGTTGAAGTTCACTCACATTAACATCAACGGGTATTTCTACACCCACCTTATCCTTTACAATAGTTTCAAAGATACGTTCTGCATCGGGTTTTTGAATACTAGCAACAACCTCGTTAAAATTAATCAAACGTCCAATATTTTCATTGACTAAGTCGCCCATGCTATATCCTGTAAAGGAAGTAACAGCTTGATTTACAGATTCCATTTTACCGTGTTCATCACAGACAATAATAGCATCGGTAATACTATTAACCAGTACCCTTAACTGTTTTTCTTTATCCGATAATTTCTCACCACGATTAACTAATTCAATGCGCATTAATTCCAAACTATCGGCCAGGTGTTTCACTTCATTAACATTAGTTGTTATTGAAAATCGCTCTTGATATTGTCCAGACGCAATACGGTTAGCATCTCGCGTTAAATTTCGTAATGGTTGCGTTAAATACATGTCGATAGCACCGGTGAAGACAATGACGATAAACAGATAGATAGCCGCAATAATCATCCCACTACGGTATAACGTACTAACTTCGTCAAGGGTTGACTGTTCATCGTATGCTAATTGCAAGCTTCCGATATAGCGACCGTCTTTTGTAACAAGTCTACTTTTAATAAAATACATATTATCGTCATTATCACCAAAGAAAAAATCTTCATGAAATTTATATTTATTTCGAAAATTTTCGTCTGATGGGTAAACAAATTGTCCAAATGAATTCTTAATATCGATAGCAACAAGCTGACCACCAAGTAATAAATTCTCTGAAAACTGTCTAATTTGTTCTAGATCACCATTTTGCAATTCAAAAATAACCAACTGAGTAACACGCTGGCTATCAGTACGAATGTCATCGATGAATTGATCAGTGTAATTGTTCTCAACTAATCTAAGAATGGAATGAAACAAGCTAGTCATTAAGACTAAATGTATTAACACAATAGAGATTAATACTCGGCCACTAAGACTTTTAGTCCATGAAATTATGGCTTGTCTGATATCCATATTTCCTGAACTACGTTAAATTGTTTTTCTTCTATACCTTCAGTATCAAATAAAAAACTAATACCGAGTTCTTCTTTTTTTAGCTCGGATAATAATTTAGTTTGATCCTGATATATGTTTGGCGATGACACTCCTTGTCGATAAAAACCGGAAACCAAGGTACGTTCATAGCGCTTTTCTGACATGCCAATGATCGACTGCAAAAAAACCTGATAACACAAATCTTCGCTTTTATTAACAAATGGTATTAGGCGGTTGCCTTTTCGAAATACTGGAATACCCAAGAATAACCTGCGTAATTCAGTATTAGTCAGTGACAAGGGTTTGTACTTTGCATTGGTAATTAACAATAACCGACGTTCTGCAGCAAATGCTGACGTAAAATTGCTAACAAGCAATAATACCAGAACAGTAAATCGGATTGTTGTTAAGAATTTCACGGGTATACATAACTCCATTGTACTGCTAACTGTCGATATTCTTCACTTGAAAATAACTGATTATCACTAACCTCAAATTTGAATACCTGACTCCTATTTATACCGTAACGAACCCCTACTAGATTTCTTTTAATAACAAAACTCGGAAAGATAAGTAAATATTGGCTTGAGTCTTCATTAATCGTATCTTCCCATCGAGAATAAATATTCCAATCATGACTAATACTATAATCGGCCATGACATAGGCATTAACAAATTTTTCAGTCGTTGTAGTCAAGCCAGAATTTATAACTTCATTACTAATTTGCGTTAACTCTGAGGTCAATTTAAAATCAGAAAACACCCAGTTTGCAAATAAGCCAAATACTCGCTGTTCTACTTCTTTGATACTGCTAATATTACCAGTTATATGATTGCTCGTTCCGAGAACGCCTAACTCATTCCCCCCTTGAATGCCCTCAAATCGATACGATAATCTAAATGCAATTGACGAATTGTGAATCCCTCGATCATTCCCAAAAAGGCTAGGAACTTCCAAACCATCATCATTAAGTTTAGACGTAAAGCCTAAACTAGTGTTGTATGCTAAGCCTACAGTATTACTAACTGAGGAGCCGCCTTCAAGCGCTATTCCCGTTGAATGTGCCGGTAATATTCCACCAGGTACTTCAAATTCCGCAATACTTGGACGTATGATTGAAGGTTGAAGCCAACCACCATGATGGAATTGATCCCGCCAATAACTGGCCGGATTATGGGTACGTCCAGTCCAAATTACATTTGATTGGTCCGGTTTCCAACCAATCTTAACACGTCCAAAATGGCTTTTTGTCTCATTTGCAACAAATTCAGCCAAAACTTTGATCGTGCCAAAATCCTGAGTGTAAAACACTGTGGCTCTTGATAAAATTTCGTTATGTTTCAAAGTACTAGGACTTTTTTTGGCAACACGATCCAGTCCAATAAAATCCAAAAAAACCAGGCCATGTGCTAGTACTGATGTCGGAAATTGCAGGACACTGATTACTAAGCAACAAATGGATATTTTCCATAAAGGCAGTAATTCTCGATGAACCGATTCGTGACCTATTTTAGTATTCAATCGACCTTTGCCTCGAGCTAAAATGACTAATTCAATCAACTTTCTGAGCAATTTTGATTTATTAAACGCCAATGACTTCCTCCTGACAAACAAACACTTGGAGATTAATTATCTGGCTTTAAATTAAAAGCCGCTAGCGATAAACAATTAATTTCCACACTAAATTACAATTATTTCACGATAATAACAAAGCTAGACGATTACCTTGCTTACTACAGTTTAAAATTATGATACCTATAATGGAAATAATGTACAAATATAGGGGAAGTTATATATCAAATCATCAACTATTTTTGGACTGCATTTTTGCACGCGATATAAAATTACCGTGTACTTAAAAATTAAAAACGAGGGTTATAGGCAAACCATAACCCTCAAATATCAAGCCTGTTAGGCGTTGACATACACGAGCTATGGCACGTTTATCACTTGTAGATCACTTGCAGGAATTATATTCCCCATAAAACCTTGGCGTCTAATAGTACGTTGAATTAATCCTAGATTACTTTCTGTCGTAGTCGATAAATGTGATAACACCAAATTTGCAGGTGCTGCTGCTGCTGCAACCGCACCAATTCGGGTTGGTGTCGTGTGGAACATTAACAAAAAGTTTGGTACTGGATTTTCTAAAATAGCAGTATCATAAATTAAAACATCTGCCCCCGTTGAAATCTTGATCATATTATCGGTACTGGAATTGGTGTCACCACTCCAGACAATACTTTTCCCTTTATACTCAATTCGATACGCTAAACTTGGTGTCCCACCATGGAATACCGGAATGGATTTTACGGTCAAACCATTATGAGCCTTCAATACTGTAGTCATAACTGACGATGTTGAATCTGAAGGCAAATCATTACCGACGGGAACAAAGGGTGAAGCACCAGCAAAAAATGCATTCGCAAAACCATTTAGATAACGTTCAACCCCATCAGGTCCAGCATAATGACTAGTGATGTACTTAGACATAGAGTCATAACCCGGATTAGTTGACACTGGACCATAAAAATTAATTGCATCCGGTAATAATAAGCCAGCACCTAAACGATGAAAAAATAATGATTTAACCATCGCGGACATATCTGAAGTATGATCGATATGAAGATGTGTATATAAAAAATGGTGCACATCAGTTAGACGTGCGCCACTTAAGGCTAATGATTTAAATGAACCACTACCAGTATCCATCAGCAATACTGGTTTTTGCTCTACAAAAATTAATAAACTCGATCCAGCACGACCATTATCAGTCGCAACAGGTCCACCAGAACCTAATACCATTACTGCGAAATCTGCTGTTACTGCATCAACGGCTAAGATTGGTGCTGCTACTTCTCTCTCTCCGCTATCACGACCGGCTAATGCATTTTGTGTAATCAACGAACTGGCTAATAAGCCTACTATTACTACACCAAATAAACTTTTCATTTTTTTCATCTCGTTACTCCTTTAGTTTAATTGAAATTAATATGTAAACATAAAACACTTCAAACAAATCAGTTTCTATATCGGATTATGTGCACACGCAAAACGCAGAGATAAAACCCACTCAATCCTGAACTAATTACCCTACTGATTTAAAAATATTTACATAGGTAAAAACACTGACATAAACACTCCTTCACTAGGACGAGCAAAGATAGCAACAGATATTAAACGCTGTCAACGGTATATTTTTAAAAGGCTTGAATGGATCAATAAAAAAGATCAAATAACGAATTTAGAAATGAATAATAATTTTTGTTTTTATTAATAATAATACTGCGATTTTTAATTTTTAACAGTACCTTTTCATACATAAAATAGTTTTTTTAAACTATGATTAATCACGATAATTTTTTAGTGGGTATTGTAGGATATAGGGCTCACTCAGATAAGAAACTTAACTTAGTATAACCACAATTTTAAATTAAACCAGTTTAGCTGCTAATTTAAAATATTTTATCCAAAATTCTATTTTTTTTTCGTCAGGGTTTTCAAAAAGTGCATAACCTTTTTTAACATACCCATTAGGGAAATATTTTAAAGGGATCGCAGCTTTTGATTGTATTAGATTTTCAACGTCACTATCAGATAATTTAAAAGCTAACCCCCCTGGCGACCACGAGACAAAGATACTGCCATTAATATACAATGCAGCACCACTAAAAAAATGTTTCACCTCTATTTCACTAGTAGATTCTTCAGCTATATTTAATTGTTTCACTAGCGCAGATAATTTTTCGAAATATATTTTAGCCATAATATCTATTCACAAGCCCCAACAATATTGTCTCGGAATAATTTTATTTTTCGAATAATATCAGCTGACATATCAGCGTCATTAACTAAATCATCTACTGTGATACTAGTTCCAAGTAGATTAATGGAAATTGAAGCCGATTCAACAATTGTTCCAGACATGGTAGAAATTACCTCACGTAAAGCAAGTTGTGCGTGTGTTGCACGCGGCGACGTATTAAATAATGCAATCCGTTTATACGGAAACTCTTCTCCACTGACTAACCAATCCAAAGTATTTTTTAATACTCCTGATATTCCATGTGCGTATTCAGGGCTTGAAATAAAAAGACCATCCGCCATTTTTAATTCATTACGTAATTGACTAATAACCTGAATATCGTCATTTTCTCTATCAGGATTAAATAAAGGTATTAATTCCATTTCATCAAAGATCACAAGCTCCATTCCGATCGGCGCTAATTGTGCAACTGCTTTTAATAAAATAGTATTATAGGATTCTTTTCTTAAGCTACCCGATAAGCCGAGTATTCGAATTGTCTTCATTTAACTTATTATTTTCTCAAGCATTTCAACCTTTAAGCTTGAATCAATCGGTGATCCTACATTACGCTCAGTGGGGAAGCTATGGAGCTTACCAGTACGGATATAGCCGCGTCGTTGATAAAAATCAATTAAATCATCACGTCCTGACAGAACATACATAGTGTATTTTTTAATATTCAATGTTGTCGCGGCATATTGTTCAACCTGAGATAATATATCCTTACCAACACCTTGCCCTTGTAACGATGGCTGCACAGCGAATAGACCTATTTGTACTCCACTTTCCTCTTGTTCAATGCAAATACATGCAATTAATTCTGAATTGTGTTTTGCAATAAAAAGATGTGCGTTACTCGAGTCAAGATATCCCTGAATTTCCTTAGTACCGACTCTATTGCCTGCAACAAAACCAGCTTCAGTCGTCCAGCCCTGCTCGCCACGGTAAGCTAGGTTAACCAAGTTATGAATAGCCACTAAATCATCCAGACAGGCTGCTTTTAACGTTAATTTCAAGGTGTAGAATACTCACAGTACATATTTTGTTAAGGTATTTTGCACCTTACTGCTGTAGCATGCAAATGTAACAGCTTGTAATGAGGTTTTCACAACACTGTTCATAACTTCGTTAATTGTGTTATTTCACAGGCACATTGCACTGGGAACCGATAAGCACCACAACTAATTAGTTATTCACCGTAGATTGAGTTTGTTCAGACATCGATATACCCAAAACTGCCGTATTCCACCATCGACCACGGAAAAATCGATCTTTTAAGCGTTCTTGCTCTAATGTCATACCGAGTTTTTTGCACAATTTTAACGCAGCCTTATTTTCTGAAATCGTTTCAGCATAGACGCGTGCAATTCTTAATGTATAAAAGGCATATTTTATAATATGACTAGATGCCTCAAAGGCAAAACCAGTCGCTTGATAATGCCGTCCTAACTCACATCCTACCGATGCACTATTATTATCCTTTACGCGTATTCCGCAAGAGCCTATTAAAGTTCCACATTTTTTTGTTATTGCCAGTTGGTAATTTGTTCTAGGTGAGATGCTCGAATCAGAAATAAACTGTAGCAATAACGATTTGGATTTACTGCGGGTAACATCCAGTTCATCATAGAAACGTTTAAATTTTTCGTCAGCTCTTAAATTGATATAGCCAGTGAGATCTGTGTTTGTGAAATCACGCAGAATTAAGTTTGGTGTTTCCATAATAAGCATATAGTTACCATTTTAACTAGTATATTCAATATTGTGATAATGCTCAACCGTTGGAAATGGTTTATAAAAATGATGTAACTTATTTTTCCAGTGTTGATACTGTTCTGAACCACGAAAACCAATTGTATGATCTTCAATGGTTTGCCATCGTACCAGCAATATGTATTGGTTATCTGTCTCGATGCACTTTTGTAACTCGTGTGAAATATAACCTTTCATTGAGCTTATGATTTTTTGTGCATCATCAAATGCCGTCTCAAAGCTTGCTGCCTTACCTTGCTTTACATTTAGAATTGCAACTTCTAATATCATATTAAAATCCTTTATTTTTATGTCGTATTTGCGATAAAGTAGATTTAAAAACTGCGGTACTTACAATGCCCGTGTTCTGTGTCACTGACACTACAAGATATTAACAAATTAATAATACGGGATATGAATACAAAAGTGAGGTGTTTTATTTATTGAATACACTACAGTTACAAGATTATACATTCTAATATAATAATTTACTCAAATTGTCTGATTTTACTACACACTCAATAATACTTTTTAATAACTGCTGCATATCTACACGATGAATACGTTCAGTCACTAATACACTAAGGACAATTTCAAAACTGGTATTATCAATGAATTGGGAAATATCAGCGCATGCGCTATTTGATTTTTCGCTATCAAAGTATTCACAAAAATGTTCTTTTTTAAATAGCTCTTCTGCTTGGTCTTCTTCTATAAGCACGCCGTCAATGTAACTTGGCAGGTTTTCCAAATCGTATTTAACTATTTTTAAATCGAGTAGTTCAACTTGTTGTTTAACGACTAAATCAATAGTTGATTGTTCTTGAAGTAAAGCTTGATCAAGATTAAGACTGTTTTCGCGTATTCGATCATAATCCCAACTTGAGATACCACCCGCTATCACTAGGCCATAAAATTCACTATGGTATCCGCTACTTTCTTTACCACTCATGATTGAATCCTAAAATATTTATATGCTCATTTTACTCAGCGAGTTAAATATATCATGTTCTCCGGAAATTGTACGAGGCTTACCGTCAGATTCCACCACCAGTATGATAACTAAATTTTGATTGGGCAACGTTGTCATGTATACAATACCATCGTCCCGAACACCCAACAGTTGATCGCCTCGTTTCTTAAAAGAAAAGCCCTGGGTCGCGAAATGGTCTGAGAATAATTTTAAAAAATCACTTGCTTCACCTGCATCTGAGTCAGGCTTTAATAACATAATATAATCACTGTTAGTATTTGATTCACTATTATAGCGATACATTATACTGCGACTATCATTTGCAGCTTGAAATTTACTAGGACAAAATTGTTCGGACTGGAACTCGATGTATTGAGGAAGATCAGCTTTAATGAAAAAGAAATAAACTAAAATCAGTACAATGATAATACCAACAGCTTTGAGCATAATTATCCTTATAAATTATAATTTATAATTTATAATTATTTTGCATCGACACCTAATACTATCTCGTCATTAGGGTCTTGTATATATAAATTACTAACGTCATTCCACGGTAGTGGTTTGTTAAAATAATATCCCTGGAGTTTCTCAACACCCATTTCACTTAATACTTCTGCACATTCTAAGCTGTCAACACCTTCAGCAACAATCACCAATCCCAATGCATGGCCCATTGCTATAATCGTTTCAAGCATAACCCTACCGTCATCAGCAGCATAACGCTGTACAAAAGACATATCAATTTTTAGTTCATGTACTGGTAAATTGTGTAAATTTGATAATGATGAATAACCTGTTCCAAAATCATCTAATGACAACTGGAAACCCATTTTACGTAATGAACCTAAAAGCGTTTTTGCACGAGTTATATCAATTTGCGCCAAACTTTCTGTAATTTCTAATTTCACTTGTTCGGGTTTAACCTGAGACTCCTTGAGTAATTGGCAAATGACTTGGTTAAAATCACCTTGCATTAATTGCCGGTTTGAAATATTTACCGATAATAATAAGTCACTATTATTCGCTACTGATGAAAAATCAATTAATGCTTTCCTGAGAACTTGTTTTCCCAGATCGTGTATTAACCCAATGTTTTCAGCCATCGGAATGAACGTTCCGGGACTAACCCAACCGTACTTATCATCATGCCAACGTGCTAACGCTTCAAAACCACAAGTTTTATAATCTGTCGAATTCACTATAACCTGATAATTGACCTGAATATTATCATCTTTAACCGCTTGGCTAAATCGATTAGTCATATCAAAGTCAAAGTAACCTAAATTTTTCTCACGTAATTCACTGTAAATTTGAACATTATTTCTACCTTGCTCTTTAGCACAATACAGCGCCTTATCGGCTTGAACTAACAAACTTTCAGCAGTATCTGCATCATCAGGATAAACTGCACCACCGATACTCAAAGTAACAATCGCTTCAAAACCTTCATCATTGAGTTCTTCTTCTAATATGCCCATCATTGAATCTGCAACATCTCGGATGTCCGATATTTTTTTGAGTTCAGGGAGAACAACAACAAATTCATCACCACCCCAACGTGCGATGGTGTCACTCTCACGTAAGCGTTGTTTCATAATTCTACTAACTGACACGAGTAAATTATCACCCGTTTTATGGCCATGAACATCGTTAACTTGTTTAAAATTATCTAAATCAATAAATAGCACACCCACCATTGTTTTATTTCTTTTTGCTTGCGCTAATGAATGTTCCATTTTTTTATCTAATAACACACGATTGGGTAGCCCTGTTAATGCATCGTGCATCGCCATGTGTTTTATTTTTTTCTCCTGAAGATAAGCATCGGTGATGTCACGTAATATCCCTCGAATTCGAACATCACTATCACCTAAATTTTCTAACATAAACTTTCCACCGATCCAATGTTCAACATTTTCATTACTTTTTAAACGAAAACGTACTCGATGAATTGTTTCGTCAGAAACTGAAACTTTTAATAATAATTTTTTTACTTTTGATTTATCTTCTTGGTGAATATATGAAATTAACGAACAATTTTCGGTATCCGATTTTTGTTCTAGATCAGAATTCACACTCTGTTGGCTAATCAGTTTTGACCAACCATCCGATGCTGTCAAAATCTCACCATCATGCGACACTTCTAGAATGGCTTCTTTTAGTAAGTTTAATGTCTTAACGTAATCTTTTTGGATAGATGCAGAACGTTCAGCTTCAATACTAAGCTCTTTAATTTCGTCTAGCTCACTTCGAAAACCGAATAACTTTAGTGTTTTCTCCATGACACAAAAATGAGTAATACCCGACTGGAATAAATTAACACTTATAAATAATAATGACCCGGCTAAAATGAAAATGAAGTCATCATAGATGTATAACAATACACCGATAACCGATAATATAAATCCTGCAATAACTCGTATTGATGGTTCTATATAAGGTAGGCTAGTATTTTTCTTACTTTTGACAGAACACGCTTTTCTAACCATAATCCCATATCAACAGTTATTTATAGATTTAATGCCTACAGCTCAATTACAATACCTTAATTAAGGTTTATAGCAGCACCTTACGTTACATAAATGTTGTCATTAATGTGGTATTTACTCTGTTTAAGAACCGAATTTTGCCTGGTACTCATTCTTTGGTAACGATAAAGACATTCTAGTTACTATGAATACAAGTAAATTTTAGTAATAACATTTATGCAAACTTTCATATTTCAACTATTAATATATCGTCCGAATAAATAATTTCATTAATAATATGTATATTATATTAGACAAAGAAAATCGAACAAAAATAGCGTCACTATAAATAATTAACAGCATCAGTTGTTATAATTAAACAACGTCTTTACCTCCAACAGTCACACTATAAACACACATTTTTTAATGTTACTATCAAGTTACTTAAAAAGAATGCCACTAAGGCATCGTTAGAAAAAGTAATGAGTGTTAGGATTGGGAGTTGGAGTAGTCAAACTAAGACCGTCTTCCGCATGGAAGCAACCCAGGTTGCCCTCTCTTGCTTCGCAATTCACCTTGCGGCAGTCGAGCGGCCATGGATGGCATCTTTTGCGTGATCT
>VAOX01028915.1_pt1 | contig 17045 bp, 13 predicted proteins | sample 3393891 | NCBI WGS metagenome assembly VAOX01 (sample SAMN08290429, study PRJNA428436) | hydrothermal vent metagenome | isolation source: Deep-sea hydrothermal vent chimney | place: Indian Ocean: Southwest Indian Ridge | depth 2822 m m | reverse complement strand
CTGACTGTCTGTTCGTGTTGATTTTTTCATAGAAAACTCCTGCTTCTTAGTTTACGAGAATTCTCTACCTAAAACTCCTATTATTTATCGGGGGGATTACAGCAGTACTCAAATGTCCAATCGTTAGAAATTTTAACCTTAATGTTCTGTCTATTTAGGCCCTCAATATGGCCCGTAACTCTTAGAGCTTCATCAGTACAATTCCGTCGCCAATAACTTTGATTTCTGGTATTTGGCTTTTTAAATCCATAAGGGTTACTTTCATCACTTTTTTCTTCTGCGCAGTCTGGCCATAAATCAAGATCTCTAAGCACGCATACTTGAGTTGGATTCCACTCTTCTGAACTACCATCTTTATCTTTTCTCAAAAATAGTCTCGCAAAGCGTTTCCATGATCCGCTGTTATCATACTTGATGACAGAAACACCATAGTTCTCTAAGGGGCGTCCTAACAGCCTCGCAATTTCCGGTAAGAGAATATTCTCCCCATCGCCCTCCACAAAAAGAAGGCTTTTGGCAAAAAACACATTGGCTTTCGTCGCATCCAAGAATTTTTGAAGGTATTTATAATCATCTGTTCCTAATTCAGTCTCTCCGTCTCTTAGGGGAAATGCTCTACCTCCGTTAAGCATAATGATTTCCGAAGGGGAAACCTTTGCTGATATATTAGGGCTATGGGTACTAAGAATACACTGAACGCCCGACGAACTAACCTTTGAATTAATAAACTGCAATAACTTCATCTGAAGCTGAGGATGAAGATGTGCTTCTGGTTCTTCAATGAGAAGTAATGGGAATTCATTTTTTGCCTCTTGTTCTAACAAAAGCAATTCAGCTCCCATAAATAAAAGGTTATGATAGCCTAATCCATGCATTCGACGATCTTGTGTTAGGGCTAAACTTAATCCTTCAAGGATTGCGCGAAGATGGCGGCGTTTTGCATTATTTGGCAACCCTTCCAGGTCTTCTTTCCTAATTCCTGCAATATTAATAAAAGCGCCAAGATTCTTTTTATCTTGATCAAAAATAAGTTCATGTAGATAATTGTCTTGAATATTTTCTGCCGCTTTTTTTAGCGCCGCGTCATCAGCCAGAAGACCTTCATTAGCTTTGGCAATAATTGAAAGGATAGTATCCATTCCAACTTTCACTTCTTTTGATGAACTTAATATTTGAGATAAGCGCGAAGCTCTGCCAGAAGACAACTCAGTTTCAGCGTCTCTTAATGGCTTTAGATATGTTGCAGAAAGAAAATCACGAATTTCAGGTTCAATAGATAAACCATTACCATCTATACCAGATTTTAACTCAGTTTTTATATATGGATATCCTCTGCGCTCCGCACCTGTTTTATGAGCATTGAGCTGAATGTGTAGAGCTGATCGACGCTTATTATTACCTTCTTCATCCTGATATTCCTCATGAGAAAGATGTTCAACGAAACGATGAGCGTGATCATCTACGTCGGAAAATGTAATTTGAATACTGAGTTCGTTACGTTCCCTGTGAAAATCTTCTTCCTTAATATAGGTTCTATCATTAGAATTCGTTCCAAGGGTATACCGTATAGCATCAATAAGCGCTGTTTTACCTGAATCATTCTCTCCAACCAGTACATTGAGTCCCTCATTCAATGAAAGGTCAGTGTTTTCAAATAATTTAAAATTTATTATTTTAATTTTTGATATATACATATTTAAGCTTTTATTATCCTTATGAATAAGCATCTTTACAATTTATGTCCAAACACCCGCTTGGATCGTCTATGGATACTGGTCATAAGTATAACCCTAGCCTTTATAAGCTTAATGTAAAGAGCATTTTATTCCTATTTCGGGAGCTAGCAACTAAAAGTTGGAGATACGCATCCAATGACGTTTCATGGGTCGAGGTTGAACACCGAAGTGTTCATGGTATCCAATCTCGCAGGTTGGTCAGGATTGCAAAAGGGAAGGAACTCACTTTGTTCGTTTCCATGGGCGAAACCTTGGTCTGGATTGGCAGGGGCACGAAGGCTCTTGGCTCAATGGGATTCCTAAGCGAGATATGAAAGTCTTTGGCAAGTCGCGTTAAATTACGATGTAGGTGGGTACTGATTCTTGCTTCGTTCAGTGCCGAAAAATGCTGGATATGATCATTCATTATAGTTTTCGGCTGTAACCTTAATTGATTGCAACAACAATGCCCCAATAGGGTATAGCTAATATTCTTAAAAGCTATCAAGTAAGTGCGAAATTAATTGAATTTTACCACTTGATGTCGAGATAAATGACGACGCTAAGACGTAAGCTAACTCAAGTGTTTTTCAGTAATTCAAAGACGAATTATTAGTTGACTCTGCAATCCCGAACTACCAGAACTGCCCTTAGAGATTTGTCGGTTATATACGGTAATTGTCTGGAATTAAGTTCGGTTTTCCGACTGAATTGGGAGAGGATAGTGGTGGAGTTGCTAGATATTTAGGGCTTTCCATGAGTCTCTGAATAATGATTTACAGAGACCAGACTGTATGGCGGAGAGGGAGGGATTCGAACCCTCGATACGAGTGAACGTATACACGCTTTCCAGGCGAGCTCCTTCAACCACTCAGACACCTCTCCGAAAGCAAACAGGCGCAAGATTAGCTTATATAGATACGGAATGCAATATAGCGGGTCTTGATTGCTAGTAATAGTGACTGTTTGAGTGATGGGGTTAAATCCAGGGCCATTAAGCCTAAATAAGCAGCAGAACTCGAGCAAACTGGCTTAAACTTATGGCTTTAGTGGCCGTTATAGTCAGAAGTAGTGCTAAGTACACAAGTGTGTTGGCTCTTGCAGAATAGGAGCTCGGACAAACATATACAGGGAGTTACGTTTGAAGGTCTTGCTTCAAAAATTGAAAAACCTTACTGTTAAACAGAAAATGTTAGCAGGATTTAGTGTTACTTTGCTGGCCATTGTTCTGACGGCAGCAATGACCTTTTCTATACTATTCCAGGTTCGTTATACTGCTCACCGTGTTTTGATAGAGGATCAGCCTGCATTAATCAAGATTCTTAAGCTTTCTGACAATTTAAAGGAAAGTTTTGGAAAAATGGCTTTGTACGCCATCAGTAAAGAGCCCATTCTTCGCTATATCTCGATGACTAAACTAGAGAAGAGTGGCGAATTGCTTGAAGAGTTAAAGCGGCTAACATTAATCAAAACTAATTATGCGTTGCGTAAGATCATAACGAAAATTGAATTCGATTATAAGAAAATCTCTAAGTTGCACGTAAAGGTACTGGATTATGCGAGTTCAGACAGAAAAAATATGCCAGGCCTGGAGTATTCGCGGCTTCATATTGCGGTTACCAGTAAAAAGATTCTTGGCTATATTGAAAAAATGTTATATGAAGAATCGGATGAAGAGTCGGGAGCACCACGCCAAGAGCTGGTGATTCTACTGGCAAATCTTCGGTATAATTGGGCGAAGGTATTGAGTGGCCTGCGTTCATTTTTAGGATTTCGTGGGCAGCAAGGTCTAATGGAGATTAGTCACTATTTTGCAGAATACGAACGAATTCTAATGCAAATAAAGCAACGATATGGCGCCGATTTCTTGTTTGTACAATCGATTGTTTATCCGAAGCTTATCAAGCTAAATGCCGTTTTTAAGCGAGATATTATCGAAGTTCGTAAACTTCATGGCGGTGACAAATGGCGAATGGACGCATGGTTGATCCGAGATAAATTGAATCCCTTACTAGAGCGGGTATACGGAGATATTGATTCAATTTCGATTCTATTGCAACGTCGCATGAATGTGACTAGCGCAACATTGCTGACTGATGCCAAGGCAACATTTTATATGGTATTGGCGACGGTCATATTTAGCATAGTGGTTGTTCTTTTAATGGCGTGTTTACTTCTGAAAAAAATTATAACTCCGATGACCAATGCGATTGATAATGGCTTGTCCCGGTTTAAAAATCTCATTAGAAAGATATCGGATGACGAGGCTAATATTTTCGATCGGCAGAATATCTCGAGTGATGATACGCAAAATCTTAGTATTACATTTGATTTGATGGGCCAGGCTATGGAGTCAGCGATTGCTCGTCAAATGGAAGCAACTGCTGTCGTTAGCGAGCGGGTTGAAGTGATGATGCGCTATTTACAGCAAGTGATGTCCGGAGATTTAACCGGCGATATTGACATCGGAGTGGGAAGTAAGCAGCCGGTGGATAAGTTGGCCGTGGGCTTGCTTAATATGGTGGATAATATTTGTACCTTGGTGATTCAAATTCAGAATGCTGGAAAAGATATGACTTGCGCTTCTGAGCAAATGAAAGAATCATCTTACCAGCACCAGTCGAGTATCATGGAGCAAGCAGAGACAACAGAACAGGTGATGTCAGATGTTAAATCTATTACCCAGTCTACCCATGCACTTCTTGAAACAGTAGAAGAAGTCAGTATTGTTGCTGGAAGTACTTCAGAGGCTGCTTCTGACAGCCAGGTAGCACTTAAGAAAATGGCTGACACCATGAATCTCATGTATGAGGCGACTGTTAATATTTCGGAAAAGTTAGCGGTATTGAATGAGAAGGCAGTCAATATTGGAACTGTGGTAAACACAATCAATCGAGTGGCTGATCAGACTAACTTGTTATCGTTAAATGCTGCTATAGAAGCTGAGCAGGCAGGTGAGGCAGGGCGTGGTTTTTCGGTAGTAGCGAGCGAAATAAGAAGGTTAGCGGATCAAACTGCTGTGGCCACTTGGGACATTGAGAACATGGTCGAAGAGATGCAAGACGCAGTATCCGCTGGAGTACTCGGGATGGATGAATTTACAGGTCAAGTGAGTAATGGTGTGACTGAGGTTAAAATGCTTGGGTCAGAGCTGACGACTATTGTCGAACAGATAGAAAAACTTGCCCCCAAGATGGTAAAAGTAAATGAGAATATGCAGATACAAATGGTGGCAGCCAGGCAGATCAACTCTAATATGGAGCAGCTTGGTGGAGGCGTGAAAGAAACCAAGAGTTCACTGCAAAAAACGAATTCAAGCATTGATGATTTGATAGACTCAGGTCAGGCGTTGAGTAAGAGTGTGGAGCGATTTAAGGTTGGCTAGCTATTGTATTCTTTGTGTGAGCAATCTATAAGCAACTCCCGTTATTATCTCGTTGAAACCCTTTCTGAAAAATTAAATGAATAAATCATTAAGTTACGGTTTGAGAAGTCTTCAATATATGACATAATCCCTCTGCAATAATTTATGGTGACCTGCGCTGGTCCCCTCGCAACGGTAAGCTACGAACTCCGCCAGGCCTGGAAGGGAGCAACGGTAGTGGTGGACCTGTGTGCCGGGGTGTGGCTGGTTCAGGTTGCCACCTAATTAAAAAATTTCGCTTCAGAAACTCAGATATCGATCAATAACCCCCAGCATTGTGTCCCAGCGCCACTCTTGGTGCTTATAAATTTTTAAAGTTGAAAGTGTCTGTAGTTCGTTATTTTGTCTTATAATCTGTCATAATCAGTAATAATTTCAAATTCTAAGCAATCTAATGTTACCCTTGTAACTAATTGATATTCGGGAACTAAAATACGATGTCTTATCAAGTATTGGCCACACGTTGGCGACCAGGTAATTTTGATGAGCTAGTTGGGCAGGAGCATGTGTTGCGCGCTCTGACTAATGCGCTTGATAATGACCGTATGCACCATGCTTTTTTGTTTACTGGCACTCGCGGTGTAGGCAAAACAACGATTGCAAGAATATTAGCCAAATCACTTAACTGCGAGCAAGGACTAAGTTCTAAGCCCTGTGGTAAGTGTAGCGCTTGTACAGCAATTGATCAGGGGCGATTTGTTGATTTGCTTGAAGTGGATGCAGCTTCCAGGACCAAAGTTGAAGATACACGTGAGTTGCTGGACAATGTTCAATACGCGCCGACTCAGGGCAGGTATAAAGTATATCTGATCGATGAAGTTCATATGCTATCAACTCATAGTTTTAATGCACTGTTAAAAACACTGGAAGAACCTCCCCCGCATATTAAATTTTTGTTGGCAACCACCGATCCGCAAAAATTACCAGTAACGATTCTATCGCGATGTTTGCAATATAATTTGAAGCGTTTGACGGTAGATCAAATTCAGAAGCAATTGATTCATATTCTTGATGAGGAAAAAATAAAGTACGAAACAGAGGCTTCAAGAGCAATCGCCCGAGCGGCAGATGGCAGTATGCGTGATGGATTGAGTTTACTAGACCAGGCGATTGCCTACAGTGACTTTAATCTGCGCGAAAAAGAAGTGCATGACATGCTCGGTACCATCGAGCAGAATTATATTCATAAAATACTCATTGCTCTAACTGACCAAGATGCCCCTTTGCTTATGCAGTTGGTTGCTCAGATTGCACAACGAGCCCCTAATTTTGATCAAGTACTCGCGGATATTATTTCAGTATTGCATCGAGTGGCGTTAGCACAACAAGTCCCTGAAGCAATTGATGACTGGATTGAAGACCGAGAGCAGTTGCTTAATCTGGCACAGCATATGAAGCCTGAAGATGTACAATTATATTATCAAATTGCACTAAATGGTCGAGGAGATCTGCAGTGGGTACCCGATCAAAAAAATGGCGTGGAAATGCTGTTGTTGCGTATGTTGGCTTTTAGACCTGTTGATGTGATGGCTAAAGGGGCTCAAACATCAGGGCAGTCATCAGGGCGAATATCAGAGCAGTCATCAGGAAAAATATCAGAACAAATATCAGGGCAAACATCAGAGCAAACACCAGTGACCGCATCAGTTCCTGATCGCCATGCCACTCAGCGAGCTTCGCAAGTGGTGACACCCACTGCAACTGTAGAATCATCAGCGCCAGCCGCCAGTGAAGAAAAGAGTGATTGGAAAAATATGATTCAGTCCATGCAGTTGGGAGGGCCGGTACGTCAGCTTGCCAATTATTGTTCGTTTGAGGGTAATCATGACGGGGTGTTTCAATTGGTTCTTGATCCTAAGTATGAACAAATTTGTAGTAAAGATATGCGTGAACGACTTGAGCAAGCAATACAGAATACGTTCGGTAAAGAGCTTAAGTTAAAAATGGATTTTCGTGGATCGAAAATTGAAAGCCCAGTCGAGACAGTGAATCGGAAAAATACGGAGCGTCATCAAGAGGCCGTTAATTCAATTAAACAAGACAGTACTGTGCAAGAAATTCAAAATATGTTTGATGCTAAAATTAGTCCAGATATGATTAGCCCAAATGATTAACTTAAAAAGAGTAAAAGAAATACAGGAAAGGTGAATAGTATGAAAGGTGATATAGGAAACTTAATGCGTCAGGCCCAGGAAGCTATGGCCAAGATGCAAGCTGCACAAGATGAAGTCGCTCAGATTGAGGTAGAAGGGGAGTCTGGCGGTGGTATGGTTAAAGTGATGATGAACGGTAAGCATGAACTAAAGAAAATCACTATTGACGATAGTTTGTTGGCGGAAGATAGAGACATGCTAGAAGACTTGATCGCGGCGGCAGTGAACAGTGCCGTTGCAAAAGTATCACAGGAAAGTCAAGCGCGAATGTCTTCGGTGACAGCGGGTATGCCGATTCCTCCCGGGTTTAAGTTGTAGTTGGCAGTATGGGGTTTTCACCGTTAATTGAGCAGTTGATCGAAAGTCTTCGCTGTTTGCCCGGAGTTGGGCAAAAAACCGCACAGCGAATGGCGTTTCATTTGCTCAATAATGATAAGGCAGGTGCAGGCCGGCTTGCTGATGTAATGCAACAAGCGATTGAAAAAATCGATCATTGTTCTGTGTGTCGCAATTTATGCGAACATGATATTTGCGATTATTGTGCATCCCCTTCCCGTGATGATAGTACATTGTGTATTGTTGAAAGCCCGGCAGACGTTTTAACCGTTGATCGTGCCACTCATTTTAAGGGTAAGTATTTTGTGCTTATGGGGCACTTGTCACCATTGGACGGAATCGGGCCTGAAGAGTTAGGGCTTGCTATGCTTGGACAACGCTTTGATAACAATTTAATTAAAGAAGTAATTTTGGCCACTAACCCTACCGTGGAAGGGGAAGCAACCGCACACTACATCAGTGAAATGGCAGCAAAACGCCAAATCAAGGCAACACGTTTAGCGCATGGCGTGCCTCTCGGGGGCGAGCTGGAATATATTGATGGCAATACTTTGTCACATGCCTTTAGTGACCGCCGTGAAATACTTTAGTATTGAATCACGCAGTTTTATAAGGCCCCGGTTTTACTATCGTCTACACTGACTGTCTTCTTGTCTTAGCTCAATTTAATTCAATATTTTCGTCAAGGTAAATCCAGATTTATAATCTCACTTTTTTAGTGCTTGCTAAATAAGACCGTATTCAATTGTTTTATTTGTGGTGATATTGAAAAGTTAAACCTTTTTTAAAAAAGTACTTTAGCTTTTATAGTGTACTTCGTGAACCAGCATACATTTTTATTTGAAGTTTTTCTACTGAGTCTATTTACTGTGCTACACTAGTCTCAATGTTACGAATAAGCTGTAACATATTAATAATTATAACAATAAAAAAAAGGATATTTGCCGTTGTCGATAAAGGGACCACGATCGATACTCTGATTAAGAAGTCACTACAGAAAACATTTTGTAATAGAAATAGTGGGTAGTTTTGTTCTTATTCGAACTCAGGTAAATTTAAATATTTATGCAAATCGCAGCTTACCCAAATAATAATATCTCGGCATTCAGTGCCGGAGGAAACCAGATGCAGCGTCGACTCGGGGTCTCTCCTGTGTTGCCTGTTGAACAGCTATCTAGTCGTTTGCACGAGGAGCGAGTCATTGATGGTGAGTTACTCGATCGAGAAGTAAATGCCAGCAGCGCGACTAATGCTACCGGGTATACCTTTGATGCCAAATCTCAACGAGAAAGTCATCCTGGCTTTTACCAACGCCAATCAACCGGTAGTCAGCAATACGCAATAGATAGTTATAACGATATGGTTACTTTGGGACTATCCCAGAGTTCAACAGGAGGGCAAAATAGCGTAGATTATTTTGTCTAATTGATTGTGAATTTTATATTGATTGTCATAATCAATTGAAAAACTAAAAAAATAATAGACCTTGAGAGCGAATATAATCATACTCGCACTCAGGGTCTTTTTTTGTCTCTCAAAACCCAGTAATAGCGTTTGATGCTTCCCGGTCTTTAAAGTAGTAAGAGGTATGGCTATGACAGATTGTCTGTTTTGTAAAATAGTAAAGGGTGATATCCCGACAGATAAAATATTTGAAGACGATAAGGTGCTCGCGTTTAATGATATTAACGCCCAAGCGCCAACTCATATACTTATCATCCCAAAGAAACATATTGCGACAATGAATGATATCGAAGATGAAGATATTAATATCGTGGGGCGCCTAATGATAGTGGCTGCCAATATTGCAAAAGAACAAGGTTTTGCTGATGCGGGGTATCGGACAGTGATGAACTGTAATCAAGAGGGTGGACAAGCGGTATATCATATTCATTTGCATTTATTGGGTGGCAGACAAATGACCTGGCCCCCGGGTTAATACTTTCTCGATAAGGGCTTTAAAGAGGTTGCGATAAAGAGATCAAGTTAGAATGCTGAAGAGACGTCGTATATGAAGGCTGAAAGCCGTAGAGCCTGACCCTTTATCCGTGACCCCTTTATCAATATTACTGGTCTGAATTAAGTATCGTTAAATAACTATTGAAGCGACGCTGGCTAATTTTATGATCAAGTATCGCTTCTTTTAGTGCACAATTTGGTTCATGAGTATGTTGGCAGTCAGAGAATTTACAACGGCCAAAAAATGGAGCGAACTCAATGAAGCCTTGGTTAACGATGGGTTCATCCAAGTGCCATACTGCAATATCACGCACACCAGGGGTATCAATTAACTGACCACCAGTCGGTAAATTATATAATATAGACGTAGAGGTGGTGTGGCGGCCTTTCATATTAGCGGAGAGTTGACCTGTTTGTATTTCTTGGTCAGGCACTGCATATTGGATTAACGTCGACTTTCCAACCCCAGATTGACCAGCAAAGACTACGCATTGTTCCCCAATGAAATCCATAAGAGCATCCAGTCCGGCACCTTCTTTCGCGCTGGTAGCGAAAGCGGTATAACCGAGATCGGTATACAGGTTTAAAAATTCAGGCAAACGACCGCGAGAAATTTCTAATAAATCACATTTATTAAACACTAGGACAGGACGAATTCCCGCTGCTTCCGCAATCACCAGGTATCGATCCAGAAGCTCTGGTCGTGGGGCGGGTTTGTGTGCCATAACAATAATAATGCAATCAATATTGGCTGCAAATGGTCTTGCAGGTCCATGACTCGTTGGCCGCTGCAAGACGGTTTTTCTAGGCAGTATGGCGACTAGCGCAACGTCTTGTGATTTCTCTTGTTGTTTATTTGCGGTTTGATCGGGAATAATTGGATCTGAATGGGAGGGAGTTTCTTGCCATAGAATGTAATCTCCACAAGCTACGGGATCAATTCCTTGTCGAATCTTGGCAGATATTTGTTGGTTGTTGCCTATTGTAATAATTGCAGTGCTTCGTGTTTTAGCAATAACTTGCGCTTTTTTATACCCTGAAGCCTCGCCATGTAATTCATACGCAGCAAGGATATCTTTTTGTTTATTTTGAATGCGTTCTTTTTGCTGGTCAGTGAGTCTACGTTTGCTCATATCAGAGTTCACACCAAGCGGATCTTGATTTTTCTAACTCAATCAAATTACTATTGCTCATCTTGATTATCCTGCCTCAGTTTTACTATTGTTTGAGAGGGCTAACAAATGATTGATCCGTATTGTTGCGGGCGGATGCGAGTCATAAACCATCGAGTAGATCGGGTCAGGGGTCACTGTTTTTGCGTTCTCACGATTTAATTTGACCAGTGCGTCTATCAATAGTTGAGCTTCTTTTTTAGAGGCGGCAAAAGCATCTGCTTCGAATTCATGCTTGCGCGACAAGTAGGAAAAAATAGGATCAATAATAAAGGTAAATTTAGGAATAATCATAAAAAATAACGTCAAGGCCATATGCGGAGCGATACTACTGGAGGGTACGTTAAGGCCGTTGTAAAACCAGTTTTCATTAATGAGCCACCCTAAAATAGCCAGCAGGGAAAGCATATAAAGAGTCATTTGAATGAAGCCCTTTTTTATATGATTTAGGCGAAAGTGTCCAAGTTCGTGTGCCAATACAGCCTCTATTTCATCTTCACTTAACTGCTCCATGAGTGTATCGTAAAAAACGACGCGCTTACTATTGCCGAGACCGCCAAAATACGCGTTGCTATGTGATGAACGTTTAGAGCCATCCATCACAAAGACTCCTTTACTGGCGAAGCCACACTGGGTCAATAAATTTTCAATGCGTTGTTTTAATGACTCATTTTCCAGTGGTTTAAATTTATTAAAGAGTGGTGCGATATAGGTTGGGTATCCCCAGTACATCAGAAAGAAAAATCCCACTGACACGAACCATACATATAACCACCAGAAACTACCTGAAGCCGTCATTATCCACAGAACTAACCATAAGAACGGTACACCGATCAGTAAATTAATAACCAGGCCTTTGAATAGGTCGCCGATGAATACTGATCGTGTTGTTTGGTTAAATCCAAAGCGCTGTTCAATCGAAAAAGTTTGGTAAATAGAGAAAGGTAAAGTGACAAGAGTGCTAATGATCACAACACTTAGTATGAACCAGATACCTTGCCATATTTTATCGATTTCGCTTGCAGCCCAGAATTCATCCACTAGTGTTAATGCCCCGCCAAGAGTCCAGGCTAACAAAATAGCGGTTTCAAATAATAGTTGGTAACGTGATAACCTTCCGTAAGCGATCGAGTAATCAGCGGCTTTATGATGGTCGTCCAGGCTGAGTTTGGTTTCGAAATATTCGGGAATTTTATTACGATGCTCAGTCACGTATTTCATTTGTCGTTCATTTAACCACCAGCGAAAGACGAGATATGTGCTTAATGCGATGAGGAAAATTACCGTAAAAGTATTCATTTTAATAATAGCCTGATGTGGGTAGTTTTTGCTGGAATTCCATATATTAACAGCTAGTATCCAAAATAGAATTAATTATGCAGAATTAGCGACCAGTTTATTGAGGATTGAGGTGAAAAGTTCATTTTAGGAGTAAATACGGGCTATTTAATCGATCTTACGGGCTGGTTTGGATATATACGCTATATTATAATGGTCTGACATAAAATGTGAAAAACTTGTCACCAGAATAAAGGGAAATGAATGACACGTGATGAAACTAATTTAATTTGGATTGATCTTGAAATGACTGGTTTGGATACTGGCCATGATAGTATTATTGAAATTGCGACTATTATGACTGACAGTCAACTGAATATTCTGGAGGAAGGTCCGGTATTCGCAATTCACCAACCCGATGAAGTATTGGCTGAAATGGATGATTGGAATACCTCTCACCATACTAGTTCTGGCTTGGTTAAGAGAGTGCGGGAAAGCACTATTTCTGAAAAGAAAGCAGAGCATGACACTATTGATTTTATTGATCGGTGGGTTCCGCAAAGGAAGTCCCCGATGTGTGGTAATAGTATCTGTCAGGATCGGCGTTTTTTAGCGAGATGCATGCCTGATCTGGAGAGCTGGTTTCATTATCGTAACCTTGATGTCAGCACCTTAAAAGAGCTTGCCAATCGTTGGTCTCCCAAGATGGCCGCGGGTTACAATAAAGAAAGTAAGCACCTGGCATTGGATGATATCCGTGACTCGATTGCTGAGCTCAAATATTACCGCGAGCATTTTATCAAGGAATAAATAGTAAAGTAAATAGGGGACATGATAAATAGGGGACAGACCACGTTTTTTTTGTGAGATAACTGTCGTCTACCCCGTATTAATAAATAGGGGGCAGACCACATTTTTTTATAAGACAACTGTCGTTTATCCCGTTCTATTTTACATTTCTTTTGGGGTGCTCTCAGAATTCCCCCAGTCCGACCAGGCACCTGGGTAGCCTTTAATATTCGTATACCCAAGGTGTTTCAATATGATATAGGTATGCGACGACCGATGGTGAGTTTGGCAGTAAACAATAACCTGCTTATCTTTGCTTATCCCTCGAGACTCTAGTAACTCCTTAAGTTTTTTGTCGTCAAGCAATCGTAAGTTATTTGATTGATCCATGGTTAACATCCAATCCAGATTAACTGCACCTGGTATATGTCCCCCATGATTGGCAAAAACTTTAATGCCGGCAAATTCTTCGGGTGAACGAGAATCCAATAATACTATATTGTCGTCATTCATGTGCTCAAGAATAAATTGTTGTGATGTTAATGAGCGAGTACTAAATTTATAACTAGAGTCGCTTGGCGTGGGGCTTGTGAGTTCTTGTGATATTGGGTGTCCTTCATTAGCCCACGAGAATATTCCTCCGTTTAATAGTGATGCTGCCGGGTGATTCAGTAAGTCCAGAGTCCACAATAGACGAGCTGCCTTACCGCCTCCTTCATCATCATAAGCGACGATTTGAACCTTCTCGTTAATTCCCGCTTTCGATAACACTCTATTAAGCTCAGTGATGTCCGGTACCAGCCCCATAACAGGTTTTTCAACACGTACAATTTCTGTAAAATCTAAATAAATCGCGCCTGGAATGTGATATTTATCGTAATTGTCTTTTTTCGATAAATCAACGACAACCAGATTCGTGTCGTTCAAATGTTGTTCAAGTTCTTTAGGTTCAAGTATTAACGGTAGTGGTGCGCTCATGAAAAAGGGCTCTATGTTGTGATTTGCTGCTAATTATGCGACCTCGGACGAAAAAATCAACCTAAAATTAGCATCGTTAAATATTGTTTTGAAAAGCGCTCTTATCAAAGGGACGGACTCAATGTTTTAACTTGTAGTCGTGGTCTGAAAGTTAGAATTCATTTATATCGGTGAAAAACTGTCCTACTGAAAACCTGGTTTTCGGCTTCATGCAGGATAGTGAGTGCGTCAATGGCACTAATTGTTTTTGGATATCGCGAGTAATATTTCCTTAGACAAGCTTTCTTGTGGACAAAATAATTCTATCCAGTGAACAATAGGCACATCGCTATGGTGACTTAGTTCAAGCAAACAACCAATGTTGGCAGTAATAATTAAATCGGGTTCTGATGTCGTTAGGCTGGTTACTTTTCGTTGAAGAAGTTCTTTTGAAAGTTTTTTCTGGAACAAAGAGTATGTGCCTGCTGAACCACAACATAGGTGAGCATCAGAGACTTGTACGATTTGAAGTGGTAATTGATCGATCAATTGCTCAAAGGTGGATTTAAGCTGCATGCCATGTTGTAAAGTGCAGGGCAGATGAACAGCGATTTTTAATTGCTTGATGGATTCAGGAATAAATTGAGCTAGCGTATTATGATGAACCAAAATTTCGCTAAGATCTTTGACCTGTTGACTGAACTGTTGCGCTCGAGCAATAGTTTGTTTGTCGCTATGGTGGCGTAAGGTCTTGTGATATTCCTTGAGAGTAACGCCACAGCCACTGGCAGTGGATACGATAAACGAGTTTTTATCTTTATGGGCATGCCAGCTGGCAATATTGTTCTGCATTCTTTTACTGGCCTGCTTAAGGTCGGCGTTATGTAAATGAATAGCCCCACAGCATTGCTCAGATTTAAGAGTTTGCATGCTATAACCCAGTTGCTCCAGAATATAACGAGTCGCGATATTGATTTGTGGTGCGAGTGTGGGCTGGACGCAGCCTTCAAATAGAAATAATTTGGGCAGCGTACTAATAGTGACTGGTTTAGTGTGTTGATTGAGTTGAAGGTGAATGTTGCGTCGGCTTAAAAGATCTCTCGATTTGGCCGGTAATAAGAGTTTCATGTGGCGGCCACACCAGGCGGCCATCGAAAATAAGTGACGCGATGATAATAACGTTTTAATTAGCCAGCGCTTTGTCTTAAAATAGATAGAACGTCTAGCGCGTTTCTCGCCAAGCATACGTCCGAGTTCTGCCAGTTGGCTATATTCAACACCCGACGGACAGGTCGTTTCACAATTACGGCAAGTCAGGCAACGATCAAGGTGATGCATTAAAGTATTTGCATCTTTTCCGTTCTCAAGAAAATTTTTAATCAAATAGATTCGGCCACGAGGTCCGTCTAGCTCATCGCCTACGAGTTGGTACGTGGGACAGGTTGCGTTACAAAAACCGCAGTGGACGCAATTTCTGAGTATTTGTTGTGCTTGTTGGCCCGCACTTGATTGTAAGTTTTTAGGCGACAAGGAAGTTCTCATTAACGAGTTTCCTGTGTCTTTTTGCGCGTAGAAGGGGTTGTGCTATTGTCGAGTACGGGGTACATTTTGCCTCTGTTTAAAATCAATCCAGGGTCAAATCTAGATTTAATCCGTTGATGTAGTGCTGCAAGAGCCGGCGCTAATGGTTCAAAAATTTCGATTTGACTTGAATTATTATTGTTGCCTGATTTAAAAAGAGTCGCATAACCTTTTACCTTGCGGGTCCAGTCGCGGATCTTTTCTGAAGGTTGGTTTGAGATAAACCATCGTTGTGAGCCTGCCCAATCAAATAACCATTCGCCCTGTAAATCAGCAAGGGCTGTAGTGGCGGGAACTATTAGCCGCCAAAGGTTTTCGGTACTCTTCATCGGTCTAAAAAATTCATGTCTATGATCGCGAATAGCGGACCAGTATTCTTGTGCAGCGCTTTCATCTACTTGTAGAGTACCCTCAAGTGCCAGATATTTATGTAAACTTCTTTCAGTTCCAGTAAGTTCTATATGCAGTTGTTGGTTGACGTGGCAAGCAGCACTAACGGGTATCGATTTTCGTATCCATTCGGCGAGCAGTGTTAGTGACTCCTTTTTATCAACTGACAGGCAAAGGGTTATTTTTTTTGCAGGGATCGGGTGAACTCGAAAAGTGATATCGAGTAATATTCCAAGTGTCCCGTAAGAGCCACTAATAAATCTTGAGACGTCATAGCCTGCAACATTTTTCATCACTTGCCCGCCAAACTCAAGAATATTTCCCTGGCCATCAAGTAGTCTGATTCCTAAAATAGCATCACGAATACTGCCATTAAACGGTGCTTGTGGTCCAGATTGTTTGGCAGCGACTGATCCACCTATGGTGGATTGAGGAGTAAATTGAGGAGGGTTAAATCCCATTGTTTGATTGTTTTGCGTCAGCAATGTACTTATTTCTTGCAAGCTTGTTCCTGCACGCGTCTTTAGGGTTAATTCCGTGGGCTGGTAATCGATTATCCCGCAGTGATCTTGTACATTCAGAGCCTCTCCTTCAACAGTGTGGCCAAGAAAGTGTTTACTGTCATTTCCTTTAACCTGTAAGCATTGCTGGTCAGAATAAGCTTGTTGAATTTGTTCCTGAAGCTGTTTACTTATGTCGTTCATCTTTAAAATCTGTCCAATTCAGGAAAAGGGAGTTCTCCATTATGTACATGCATCGCACCAAGTTCTGCGCAACGATGTAGACTAGGGATGGCCTTGCCTGGGTTCAGTAAACCTTCAGAATCAAAGCTATATTTAATGGCGTGAAAAATGTTGAGTTCTTTTTGTGAAAATTGATAGCACATTTGATCGATCTTTTCGACCCCAACGCCGTGTTCGCCAGTGATAGTGCCGCCCATATCAATGCACAGTCGTAAAATTTTGGCACCGAAACGTTCGGTTTTTTCAAGCTCACCGGGTATGTTGGCATCGTATAGAATTAATGGGTGCAGGTTGCCATCCCCGGCGTGAAATACGTTTGCAACGGGCAAGCCATATTCTTCTGAAAGTGTATTGATGCGCTGCAGTACAGTGGCTAGGTGCTTTCGGGGGATCGTGCCATCCATGCAGTAATAGTCGGGCGAAATTCGGCCTACCGCAGGGAAGGCGGCTTTACGACCCGCCCACAATTTTTGTCTCTGTGCTTCGGAGTTCGATATCAATGTACTGCTTGCTCCACAAGACTCTAGCAGCGTTGTGATTTGTTCAAT
>VAOX01065242.1_pt1 | contig 17064 bp, 17 predicted proteins | sample 3393891 | NCBI WGS metagenome assembly VAOX01 (sample SAMN08290429, study PRJNA428436) | hydrothermal vent metagenome | isolation source: Deep-sea hydrothermal vent chimney | place: Indian Ocean: Southwest Indian Ridge | depth 2822 m m | reverse complement strand
TCAGAGCGGTTAAGACTCCTCTTCTCTTGTCTGCACTCAAAAAAGTGCATGTCAGAGGTCTCGCTCGAAGTCAGAGATGAACTTATCTGAAAAAAGCAGCCAGTACCTTCGAGATTGATCAATGTTATCTTGGCGGATTAAAGGCGATATCCTGTATCGGAAAATACCAGCCCCCGTGGGGTATGAAAATATGGCGGCCTAAAGAACGTGGCGCTGGCTGCTTTTTTCAGATCAAGACCATCAAGCTGACCTTGGCGAATGGCCACTCTACTAAAATACTGAGCTTACCCATCAGAGCATGGGCTGTGGCAGGATACCGTTAGATCTTTCTAAGATGGCAAAAATATTTAGCAAGAGGATTTATTGAACTGAATTTAACTTGGCGATACAAACTTCCGCTAAAAGCGGGAAGCGTCAGTTCAAATTTGAACCACCACAATGCAGAACACTGAATGAAGTAAAATAATTAGCTTAAAATCGGATAAAACAATATCGGCGATGAAAGACCACATGATTCGTTGAATTACCGCACCGCGTGGGAGTATTTGACAATATAACCCGGGAAAAGCTAATTTAATATGCAACTAAAATGGGGACTTTACCCCCACTCTTTAAGTTTCATTTAGCATGAAAATGGGGCTAGCGCTGCCATCATCCTCGTTTTCCGGTTAGACTCTCAGGAAACGTGAGTCGAGCAATATACAGGCTGCGACATTATCGCCAACGCAGCGAACAAACTGAGAGATTTTGTCGGCGCTTGTTGTGAGAATGCGTCTGCAGCTCACGGCACCACGACCAGAGCATCTTTCGTCGACCGGAGCCGCACGTGCTGGTGTCGATTTTGCAGAGGCAACAGTGATTGCTGGGCGTCCAACTTAGCCACTTCCTCATAACTAGTAATATACGCCATGACTAATCCTACGCTTGATCTTGCCAAAATATTGATTTCCCGGCCATCGATCACGCCAGATGACGCTGGCTGCCAGGAGCTGTTGATCTCTCGTTTAACAGCACTGGGATTTCGCATTGAAACAATGCGCTTCAATAAAGTGACGAATCTATGGGCGCGGCGCGGCAGCAACGCGCCAGTGGTTTGCTTCGCTGGTCATACCGACGTCGTACCCACCGGCCCGCGCGAACAGTGGCACGATGATCCGTTCTCCCCAACCGAACGCAATGGCAAACTTTATGGGCGCGGCGCGGCGGACATGAAGACGTCACTCGCGGCATTTATCACCGCTATCGAGCAATTTCTCACTGCTTATCCTCACGCCGATGGCTCCATCGCGCTATTGATTACCTCAGACGAAGAAGGCGTCGCCGTTGACGGTACCGAAAAGGTGGTTGCCGCCTTAGCCGCGCGAGGAGAGCGGCTGGATTATTGTATTATCGGCGAACCAACTGCCGAAAAGCAATTGGGCGATATCGTCAAAAATGGCCGTCGCGGGTCGTTGTCCGGTGATTTAACTCTCAATGGAGTGCAGGGGCATATCGCCTACCCACAGCTGGCGAAAAACCCTATCCACTTAGCCGCACCCGCTATCGCCGAGTTAGCCGCCACATGTTGGGATGAAGGCAATGCGTATTTCCCTCCGACGACCTGGCAAATATCTAATATCCACGGTGGCACCGGCGCCACCAATGTCATTCCGGGCAGTATCACGATACAATTCAATTTTCGTTTTTCCACCGCCAGCACTGTCGAGTCTTTGAAGCAAAAGGTTCATGCTATTCTTGACCGATATGCGCTAGATTACACGCTTCGCTGGTCACTGTCCGGCAAGCCTTATCTCACGCCGAAAGGAACACTGGCGGACGCATTGGATCAAGCGATTTATACCGTCACCGGTATCCGACCTACCCTATCCACGGCTGGCGGCACCTCAGACGGTCGATTTATCGCCGATATCTGTCCGCAAGTAGCTGAGATCGGCCCACTCAACCAGACCATCCACAAAATCGACGAGTGCGTCGCCCTTGCAGATATTGAACCGCTCAGCAATATTTACCGAGAAACCCTGAAACAGTTATTAATCCGCTAAAATGCCCGCTTTCTTGCATAACGACTGAGGGAATATCTTGCCATGAGCGATGTCCTTTTCCAGGAAGCGGAGAGTCAACTGCTGACCATCCGCGATGTGCTACGTTTCGCCATTAGCCGTTTCAACGAGGCCGGGTTGTTTTTTGGCCATGGCACCACAAACGCCCATGACGAAGCGGCCTATCTCACGCTCTATGCACTACATTTACCGCCGGGGGTGCTCGACCCATATTTGGACGCCCGCCTAACTCGCAGCGAAACAGCAGCAGCGTTAGCGCTGATCACACGCCGCATCCGCGACCGTGTACCTGCCGCCTATCTAACACATGAGGCATGGCTGGGTGAGTATAAATTCTTTGTCGATCAGCGGGTCATCGTGCCACGATCATTCATCGCTGCCTTGCTGATGGAGCAACTATCACCTTGGATTCAAGATCCCAGCAAAATTCAGCGCGGACTGGATTTGTGCACTGGCAGCGGATGCCTGGCAATTCTCATGGCGCTGGCATTTTCTTATGCCACCATAGACGCCGCCGATATTTCCAAGGAAGCACTAGAAGTGGTGCACATTAACGTCTCAGACTATGGGCTGAGTGATCAAATCCGCTTACTTAGTTCCGATCTGTTTAACGCATTACGCGGCGAACGTTACGATTTAATCGTCAGTAATCCGCCGTACGTCGATAGTGAATCCATGGAAACACTGCCAGTAGAATATCTGCACGAACCACGCATCGCCTTGGCTGGCGGAGAAGATGGCCTGGATTATGTGCGTACGATATTACGCGACGCACCAACGCATCTCAATCCTGGTGGACTGCTCATTGTTGAAATTGGCCATAACCGCCTGGAGTTGGAAATAGCGTATCCTGACATTCCATTTACCTGGCTCAATACCCACGGTGACGATGAACATGTTTTCCTCCTCACCCGGGAACAACTGATCTAGAATAGCAAGCGATAATCGCAGCCAAACCGCGTGATCAGAGGAGGAAGCCATGCATCAATTTGACCTTGTCGTTACTTCCCTGGGAGTGTTCTGGGCGCAATTAAGTGCTTTTATACCTAAGTTGCTTGCCGCCATCATCCTCTTGCTGGCTGGCTGGATTATGGCCAAACTCACCCGCGCCGGAATCATGCGATTATTAAAGGTCGCCAACTTCGATAAGCTTGCGAAAAAGTCCGGCATTGATACGTTTCTTGAGAATGGCGAAATCCACTTCACCTTAAGCCGCCTACTCGCCGAACTGGCCTACTGGCTAGTAATTCTTGTCACCATTATCACGGTCACTAACAGCCTTGGGCTGCACATCGTCGCTAGCTTATTCAACGAAGTCGTGCTGTTTATTCCCAATATTCTGGTTGCTATCCTTGTGCTCGTGTTTGGCACACTGTTGGCGCGCTTCATCAACCGGCTGGTTTTTGCCTACCTGAAGAATATCGGTATGGACAGCGCGCTGACGCTTAGCACATTGTCCGAGTATGCGGTACAAATATTTGTTATTTTTGTCGCGTTGGAGCAGCTAAAAATCGGCACACAGTTACTCACCGCCGCATTCCAAATTGCGTTCGGCGCAATCTGCTTCGCCCTGGCGCTAGCGTTTGGCTTGGGCGGTAAGGAATGGGCGGCAGGCGTCATCGCCAAGCTCAGCCGCCACACTAAGCGCGAACCTTGATACGTGCCGATGCATCACACTAACGAGCGGTTGTTTTTTCCGCAGTCGCCAGCCAGCGACTCACGGATGCCACTTGCGACTGGTCGAGTTCTAACCAGTGGCCCCGCCTTACCCGTGGCGGTAAATTGACCATACCGAAACGGACGCGAATCAACCGGCTCACCATCAGCCCCATGACATCGAACATACGCCGCACTTCGCGATTACGCCCTTCCCGCAGCACGACATGGTACCAGTGATTGGACCCCTCACCACCACGGTCGGAAATCCCAACGAAGCGAGCCTGGCCATCCTCTAACTCCACCCCTTTTTTTAGCTGATGCATCTGCTCCTCAGATAATTGTCCAAGAAGTCGCACGGCGTATTCACGCTCGATTTCAAAGCGAGGATGCGTTAACCGGTTCGCCAGTTCCCCTGAGGTTGTAAATAAGAGCAGGCCCCCTGTATTAAAATCAAGCCGCCCGACGGAAATCCATTTCTTTCCTTGCAACCGGGGCAAAGCGTCAAACACACTAGGCCTACCTTGGGGATCACGACGACTGACAATCTCTCCCTCAGGTTTGTTGTACAGTAAAATACGTGGCGTGATGCCAAACTGGAGCTTGATAACACGCTTGCCAAACCGCACTATATCAGCGTGATTAACACGCATACCGACTTCAGCTGGTCGGCCATTTACCGTCACTCGCCCGCCTTCGATCAACACTTCCATTTGGCGACGTGACCCCAATCCGGCTTGCGCCAACATTTTATGCAATTTCTCCGATGGTAACGTCATCGGTCACTCTCCAATAATACTGGTCCTGGTAACAATGGTAATTCCTCCAAAGCGCGTAACCCAAGATCATCGAGAAATCTTGGCGTCGTCGCATATAACGTGGGATGGCCTGGCACCTCGCGGCGACCAATAGTTTCGATCCAGCCGCATTCTTCCCATGCTTTGAGAATTTGACTCGAGACCGCTACACCACGGATTTCTTCGATATCGCCACGAGTCACCGGCTGACGATAGGCGATAATCGCTAAGGTTTCCAGCGCTGCACGGGAATAGCGTGGTGGCTTCTCAGAATTAATACGGTCTAAATACTTCTGATAACCAGGCCGCGTCTGAAAGCGCCAGCCGCTGGCAACATCTACCAATTCTACACCACGTTCCCGCCAGTCCCGGCGTAACTCGTCCAATATCCGGCGCAGCACGTCTGTGGCCAACGGATCATCGAATAATTTTTTCATCGAACTCAGCGAAAGTGGCTCAGCCGCAGCAAGTAATACGGTTTCCACCACTCGTTTAATTTCCTCTAGGTTAGTCATCAATTGGCTGCATGGTGAGCTGGACATAAACTGACGCACCAGCCGCTTGCTGGGTTATCGTCACATGACCTTCTTTGGCAAGTTCCAACACGGCGAGAAACGTGACGATAACCTCGGCCGCACCACCACCGCGCGCAAATAAGCGATGGAGTTCGATGAAATCATACGCCGGTAGCCAACGCAGCACCTGCCCCATCCGCTCACGCACCGACAGACGTTCCCGAGAAACACAATGCCGTGGGACCGCTTGCGTCCGCGCGCACAACGACTGCCAAGCCTGCGCCAAATCATCTGGTCGCAGCGAAGGAACAGGCACCGCTGGACACGTGGCCGGTGCTACTTTGATAACGACGAAATCCCGTCCTCGCCATGGCAGACACATCAATTGCCGCGCGGCGTGCTTAATTTTCTCATAGGCTAATAGCCGCCTGGCCAGCTCGGCACGAGGATCAATCTCAGCCTCGACAACTTCTTCACGGCGCGGCAACAATAAGCGGGACTTAATATCGATTAGCCACGCCGCCATCACCAGATATTCCGCCGCCAGTTCTAGTTGATGCGCACGTATTTTGTCAACGTAGGCCAGGTACTGGCGGGTCAGTTCGGCCATCTGGATATCCAGCACGTCCACATTGTGTTTACGAATAAGGTAAAGTAACAGATCGAGCGGTCCCTCGAACGCGTCGAGAAACACCGCCAACGCTTCTGGCGGAACGAATAGATCCGATGGCAGTTCCGCCAGCGGATGCCCAAATATCCTAGCGACGCAAGGAACAACAGCGCCGTCAATCATGGGCGATTATTCCGCCGGTAATATCAAACAGGCTAGCCGAACACAATCTGTCCAACCTCGCGAAAATACTTAGCGAAATGGACATTCATGCCATCGCGAATATGTGCCGGCAGCTCGTCAAAATCGCGTTGGTTCGCCTGAGGCAGGATCAGCTCCATGATGCGCATACGCCGAGCGGCAATCACTTTTTCGCGAATACCACCCACAGGTAGAACTTGGCCTGTCAGTGTCAGCTCTCCAGTCATCGCTATGGATCTGGTGATTTTTTCGCTGCGCGCCAAAGACAATAGCGCTGCCGCCATGGTAATGCCGGCACTGGGACCGTCTTTCGGCGTCGCACCCTCTGGCAGATGCAGGTGCACAAAGGCTTCGTCGAAAAACTTGAGATCGCCCTTAAATTCTCTCAAGTGGGAAGCAATATAACTGTAGGCGATTTCAGCCGATTCTTTCATCACATCGCCGAGTTGGCCAGTCAGTTTGAATCCTCGATGCTTGGTGTGTACCCGTGTGGCTTCGATATTTAATGTGACCCCGCCCATTGCCGTCCAGGCCAAACCGGTAACCACACCGATGCCAACAAGCAGTTCTTCACGAGTAAAAATCGGCTTGCCGAGATATTCCTCTACCTGGCTAACACCTACCCGCAATGGCCGTGCTGCTCCGTTCAGAAATTTAACCACGGCCTTACGGGTAATACGGCCCAGTAATTTTTCCAGGCTACGTACCCCTGACTCACGAGCATAACCTTCGATGGCGTGGTGAATGGCTGCCCCACTAATCGACAGATCACCACGTTTAAGACCAGCTTTCTCTAGCTGTTTAGGCCATAAATGATGTTTGGCAATTTGTACTTTTTCCGCCGTAATGTAACCGGAGAGCCGAATCACCTCCACACGATCCAGTAGCGGACTGGGAATGGCATCCAGCTGATTAGCGGTACAAATGAACAGCACTTTAGACAAATCAAAGCGAACATCCAGATAGTGGTCAAGAAATTCGACATTTTGCTCAGGGTCGAGCACCTCCAGCAAAGCAGAAGCTGGGTCACCTTGGTAGGAAGCACCAATCTTGTCGATCTCATCGAGCATAATGACCGGATTAGCGACCTCGACTTCTTTGATTGCTTGGATGAATTTACCCGGCATCGCCCCAATGTAAGTACGGCGATGGCCTTTAATCTCCGCTTCATCACGCATACCACCCAGAGAAAAACGGTAAAATTTACGCCCGAGCGCTTGCGCGATAGAACGGCCAATCGATGTTTTCCCTACACCAGGAGGCCCCACCAGCAAGATAATGGAACCAGAAATCTCACCACGCATAACACCCACGGCAAGAAATTCAATAATCCGATTTTTAACATCGCCCAACGCATCGTGGTCATGGTCGAGAATACGCCGCGCTCGCTTCAGATCAAGTTTGTCCTTAGAGTGTTTGCCCCATGGTAATGCCGTGAGCCAATCCAGATAGTTACGCGTCACGCTATACTCGGGTGAGCCCAATTCCAAAATGGATAGTTTTTGCAACTCTTCATCAACGCGCTTTTGTGCGCCTTCAGATAGATTAAGTTTTACTAGACGCCCGCGGAAACGTTCCACGTCTGCGGTGCGGTCGTCTTTGGCCAGCCCCAATTCTTTTTGAATGGCTTTAAGCTGCTCGCGCAGGAAAAACTCGCGCTGCTGCTTGGTCATTTTTTCCTCGACCTGCTCGCGAATATCCGACTGAATGTGTGCAACCTCTAGCTCTTTCTTGATTAGCACTAAGACCTTTTGCATTCGGCGGAGCAAATTGAAAAGTTCCAGTACCGATTGCAATTCTTCCTTGGTCGCAGTAGTTAAGCTAGCGGCAAAATCCACCAATGAAGAAGGCTCGTTGGGACTAAAGCGGTTAAGAAAATATTTGAGTTCCTCACTGTAGAGCGGATTAAGTGGAAGTAACTCCTTGATGGAATTAATAATCGCCAGTGCGTAGGCTTTCGTCTCGTCATCTCCAGCCGAACCGATCTCGCTCTCAGCTGGATATTCTACCTGCACCACGTATGGGGACACGCTAGAAACCCATTTGACGATACGAAAACGACTGACACCCTCGGCAATGAACTGAATTTTACCGTCAGAATGGATGGGGTGATGCATACGCACCGCCGTACCCACGGTAAAAAAGTCGTCTGCGGTGGCATCCTCGGCGGTCTCACGTTTGACCAGCGCTAATCCAACCATACGGTGAGGAGTGTTACCGATCTTTTTCACCGTTTTTAACCATGGCCCCTCATTCATCAACAATGGAACTGACTGGGCAGGAAAAAACGGGCGCTCCGACAGCGGCAACAAATACAGGGTTGTTGGTAGAATCTTATGCGGAACCATCAAGCTGGAAGAGGCTTGCTCGCCATCATCACCAGGCTCCATGACTTCCCCTTCAATCGGCTTCTGATTGCTCATCTGGTATATTCCTTCCAGTATTTCGTCTTGCCGGTGGCGAAATTAACCGCCACCATGACAACATTAGGCCAATATGTCGCCTAACTATAGTTTAACCCCATTGCCTGGCGCACATCACGCAAAGTCTCGGTTGCCAGCTTACGCGCCTTGTCACAACCGTCGGCGACGATGCTGCGTAATAGCGCTCGATCTTCTTGGTAAGGTTTTGCACGATCCAACATGGGCGCTTGCTCTTTCAGCACTGCGTCAATTACGGGCTGTTTGCAGTCGAGACAGCCGATAGCAGCGCTATGACAACCTTCTTGTACCCATTGACGCAAGGAATCATCTGAATAAACCAGGTGGAATTGCCAAACCGGGCATTTTTCTGGATCGCCAGGATCGGTGCGCCGCACTCGCGCTGGGTCAGTCGGCATAGTGCGAATTTTCTTGGTCACACTCGCCGACTCTTCGCGCAAGCCGATGGTGTTATGGTAGGACTTAGACATTTTCTGGCCATCAAGACCAGGTACACGTGATGTTTTAGTCAACAGCGACTGAGGCTCCACTAAAATCATTTTACCCCCGCCTTCAAGATAGCCGAACAAACGCTCGCAATCACCAAGAGACAAGCTCTGTTGTTCGTTAAGCAATGCCTGCGCCGCCGCCAGCGCGGCATCGTCTCCTTGCTCCTGGTAACGTGTGCGCAGCTCATCGTATAGCCGCGCCTTCTTGCTGCCCAGCTTTTTAATTGCACCCTCAGCCTTCCGCTCGAAACCGGGATCACGGCCATAAAAGTGGTTAAAGCGGCGGGCAATTTCTCGCGTAAATTCAATATGAGGCACTTGGTCCTCACCCACTGGTACTAAATTAGCACGGTAAGCCAGAATATCCGCGGCCTGTAGCAACGGATAGCCAAGAAAACCATAGGTATTGAGGTCTTTCTCATGCAGTTTTTCCTGTTGTTCTTTATAGGTTGGCACACGCTCCAACCAGCCCAGCGGCGTAATCATCGATAGCAGCAAATGCAACTCGGCGTGTTCCGGTACACGAGACTGAATAAACAGCGTTGCCCGTGCTGGTTCAATCCCCGCCGCGAGCCAATCGATGAGCATCTCCCACACGTGATGTTCAATCGTATCAGCGGTATCGTAATGGGTCGTTAACGCGTGCCAATCAGCCACGAAAAACAAGCAATCATGCTTATGCTGTAAAGCGGCCCAATTTTTTAAAACACCGTGATAATGACCAAGGTGGAGTGCGCCTGTCGAGCGCATACCAGATAAAACACGTTGACTATACATTAGGGTATTCCCTTAGAATGCCATGCCAAAAATGGCGAAAATCCCTCTCATGGTCAAACTGATCAGCGGCCAGAGAATCTGTCCCAACACCCCAGTGAACAGCAAGACTATAAGGATAATCAGTCCATAAGGTTCCAGCTTAGAATAGCCATAGGCATAGCGATGAGGCAGCAGGCTGACCATGACGCGGCCGCCATCCAACGGCAGGATCGGTAAAAGGTTTAGCACCATTAGAATCGCGTTAATCGTTATTCCGGCTTTTCCCATCAGTCCCATAGGAACAGCAAGGAAACTGGATGGCATCCATAGAGACAGCTTAACCAACAGCGCCCAAAAAATTGCCATCGCCAAATTGGCGGCCGGGCCGGCCAACGCCACCCACAACATGTCTTTTTTCGGACGGCGCAAATTACCGAAATTAACCGGCACCGGCTTAGCCCAACCAAACAATATTCCACCTAGTGCCAAGGTAATCGCTGGAACCAGAATGGTTCCTATCGGATCAATATGCCGCAAAGGATTCAAGCTGATCCGCCCCATTTGTTGGGCTGTTAGGTCACCAAACTGTTTGGCCGCATAACCATGGGCCGCTTCATGCAGCGTAATGGCGAAAATAATCGGCAGCGCGTAAATTGAAATCAGTGCCAGTGTATTATCCATCAGCGGTCACTCCGAAGAGCGAAATATCACCCTTGCCAAGACGCACCAATTTCGGCACAGCGCCGCTAAGATCGACCACACTAGTCATCTCCGTCCCACAATAGCCACCATCCATAATGAGGTCGACTTGATGTTCTAACAGCTGTCGGGTTTCATATGTGTCGGTCAGTGGCAGGATATCCCCCGGCAAAATCAACGTGGAACTCAGCAAGGGTTCATTTAATTCTGATAGCAACGCGTCCACCACGGAATGGTTAGGAACACGTAAACCAATAGTGTTGCGCTTTGGGTGCAGTAAACGCCGCGGAACTTCCCTGGTCGCTTGCAGAATAAAGGTATAACTCCCAGGAGTAGCGGCCTTTAACAAACGGTACTGACTATTGTCTACTTTGGCGAATTGGGCGATCTGCGCCAAATTACAGCAGACCAGGGTAAAATGGTGGTTGGCATCCACTTGACGAATCACACGAATGCGTTCCATAGCTGCCTTGTCACCCAATTGGCAACCGAGCGCATAGCAAGAGTCAGTAGGGAAAACAATTACCCCGCCATTTCGAATAATTGCGACAGCTTGTTTAATCAGACGTGCCTGAGGATTATCTGGATGAATCGTAAAAAATTGCGCCATACGTTACGCGACGGCCTCCGGCCAATCGTGCCACACCGGCGCGCAACCGGATGGCAACGACGGAATACGCCCGATGTCACCATAACCACGATCTGGACCATGGTAATCTGAACCACACGACACTAAAAAGCCGTATTCTCCGGCTAGCCTGGCAAAACGCTGTACCATTTCCGGCGTATGGCTGCCGGAGACAACTTCCAACGCATCGCCGCCCAGCGCGCGAAATTCTTCCAGCAACTGGTGCAACGTAGTCGCTCCCAGGCCGTAACGGCCAGGATGGGCAATAACGGCACAGCCGCCACTGCCTTTGATCCAGCGCACTGCATCGGCAAGCTCCGCCCAATGGTGGGGAACATAACCAGGCCGACCTTTAACAAGATATTTTTTAAAAACGTTTTTCATACTACCCGCATGTCCCTGGCTCACCAGAAAACAGGCAAAATGTGTGCGACTGATAATATTTTCTTGCACAAAACCGTAAGCGCCCTCAAGGCTGCCATTAATACCGGCCTCAGCCAACGCCTCGGCAATTTTTACGGCCCGGCCAACCCGGCCATCGCGAATGGTGCTTAGCCCGCGGTGTAACTCTGGATAGTGCGGATCGATTTTAAGACCAAGAATATGTAGAGTGCGATCACGCCAAGTGACTGAAATCTCAACCCCGGCGATCAGGGAAACACCTGCCGACTGAGAGGCGGTTCGTGCCGCGTCCAATCCAGCCACGTCGTCGTGATCAGTTAACGCCAGCACTTTAACACCACGTAACGCGGCATATTGAACAAGATCAGCAGGAGTCAGTGAGCCATCGGAGATCGTCGAATGACTATGCAAGTCGATACACGACATTAACAATGATTTAAGTTGCTTGTGGAAACAGCGCGAATCATAGCAAAATACGTGATTTTAGGGAAACGCACTATACGAGTCCGATGCAAAAATTTTTCTTCGATCTTTTCCCCATCATCCTCTTCTTTGCCGTGTTCAAACTGTACGGTATTTATGTTGCGACCGCTAGCGCCATCATCGCCACCTTCGCGCAAATTGGCTGGGTTTGGGTACGACACCGTAAAGTTGGCGCTACCTTATGGATGAGTTTGGTCGTCATCACTCTATTTGGTGGTGCCACATTGCTGTTGCATGATGAAACGTTCATTAAGTGGAAGCCGACCGTGCTTTATTGGTTGTTCGCCTCGACATTACTCGTCAGCCAGACCATTTTCAAGAAGAACTTGATGGTAACGCTGATGGGCGGACAAATTAGCCTACCCCCTCATGTTTGGTTCAGGCTCAACATTAGCTGGGCATTGTTTTTTACCCTTCTGGGTGGCGCCAATCTATACGTGGCAACCACCTATTCCACCAGTCAATGGGTAAATTTCAAACTATTCGGCACGCTTGGCCTCATGGTAGTATTCATTATTATTCAAGGACTGATGTTATCCAAATACATCGATCAAGAGGAAACCGACTGAGTGCTCTATGCAATTCATGGTAAAGACGGACCCGACAGCGCAGAGAAACGACGTGGCGCGCGTGACCAACACCTTGAGCGACTGCATAAGTTACATCAAGAAGGACGTTTGTTGTTGGCTGGACCGTTTCCAGCTATCGACAGTCCAGATCCGGGGCCGGCTGGTTTCTCCGGCAGTTTGATCATCGCTGAATTTGATTCGCTGGCGGCAGCTCGACACTGGGCGGAGGCAGACCCATACGTTGATGCCGGTGTCTACACCCAAATCAATGTCAATCCATTTAGAAAGGTACTGCCGCCATGAACACAATGGATGCCATCAAACAACGGCTGCAAATTCTCAACCCCAGCATAGTGGAACTCATTGACGATAGTGCCAAACACGCAGGTCACGTCGGCGCACTTGGGGGCGGCGGCCATTACCGGCTGCGGATCGTCGCTGATGCCTTTGTCGGCAAAAACAGCCTGACTCGCCATCGAATCGTCTACAATGCCCTAGGCGACATGATGCACCACGAAATTCACGCTCTTAGCGTAAAAGCGTACACTAGCGACGAAGTGTAATTTCCATTAAACAAACAAGAGAGACTCTATCCATGCATCCTGTTAAAACTCGCATTCTGCGCGCTGGCTGCCTGGGCTTGCTAGCGCTCACCTTTAGCAATGCCCAAGCCGCCAGTGGAAAGATCGCCGCTACCGTAAATGGCACGCCGATCCATAAATCGGTCATCAATATGATTGTCAAAGAAGGCGTTAGCCGCGGCCAGCCTGACACGCCTCGACTACGCCAAGCGGTACTCCAAGGACGCATAACCACCGAGGTGCTAGTCCAAGCAGCGAAAAAAAGGCGGCTGGATAGACGTGCAAATATCAAAATGCAAGTAAAAGCGGCCAAACAAGCAGTGTTGGCAACTGCTTATATCCGTGATTACCTGAAGCGGCATCCCATTAGTGATCAGGCGGTACAGGCAGAATATGACAAAATTAAAGCGGCGAAGGGTGATAAACAATACCATGCACGGCATATCCTGCTAAAAACTCAAGCAGCAGCTCAAAAAATTATCGCCCAATTAAACAAAGGTGCCAATTTTGCCAAGCTGGCTGAAAAAGACTCGCTCGATATCGGCTCTAAAGCGCAAGGTGGTCAACTGCCATGGATGACCAAGAGCGATCTCGTCGCACCCTTTGCCAAAGCGCTGCGAAAGTTGAAAAAAGGGGAATACACCAAGACCCCGGTGAAAACACCATTCGGTTGGCACGTCATCCAGTTGGAAGGCACACGCCCTTTCCACATGCCATCATTGAATAATGTCAAACAGAATCTGCGCGCCGCGATGGAACGGCATGAGTCCCAACGCATGATCCAGAAATTGCGTTCAGAGGCTAAAATCGTCTACGCTGACGGCACAACCGGATCGAAATAAAGCAAAAATAAAGCATCCCACCGAACTAACACGCGGTGGGATGCGCGCTAGTTCAGCGAATTCCTGGTGACAGCAGCGCCTGTCACATCGATTACGATGCCACGATAGACACACACCCGCGCGCTACATGCTATTCCAACAGTTGACAGCCAAGCGTCTGCAGCTGTGATTCCAGCGATTCTATTCGCCGCAAATAGGTCAGAGCTAACGCCAACCCAGTGGGAGATAATTCGAATCCACGCTTAAGGCGCTCACCGGTGCGGGCGATAAGAAGACTACCCATGGAAAACAACCACATATCCTCGGTTCCTTCCGGCGCTAGAATACCAAAATCTACCAATGCTATGATCTCTTCACGCGCTAGCCCAGAAACACGCATTAATTCGCTTAGAGATAGGCAGGGCAAGCCTTCATCGGGAAATATGCACTCGATCAATTCGTCCATCGACATGCTTATCCTCTATCAAAATGACGACGCGGATTAAATGTCGAGGCCTTCGCCAGCGCCTCGAACAAGGATTTTTCCTGCGCATTCAATGCCGTCGGCGACACCACTTGTAGTACTGCATACAGATCGCCGTGACTATGGCCAGGCTTAGCTAACCCCTTACCAGCCAAGCGCAATTTCTGCCCAGCCTTAGCACCTGGATGAATTTTTATCCGTGCCCGTCCTTCCAAAGTGGGCACTTCAATAGCGGCGCCTAACGCCGCCTCCCATGGCGTCACCGGCACTTCCAAATACAAATCGTGGCCACTGGGCTTAAATAATGGATGGGGGCGGAACATGATACGCAAGTAAAGATCGCCATTGGGGGCACCATTCACCCCTTTCCCACCCTTACCCGGCACGCGTAACTTCTGGCCGTTGGTCACACCTCGCGGAATACGTACGTGGATCTCACGAGGCACATGGTGCCTATCTCCGCTGTGTTGATCTCGCGATATCTCATCAAAATGCAACGTAGTCTCAGTACCGTGCAGCGCCTGCTCTAAGGAAATATCGACGGTCGCCTCGAAATCACGTCCACGCGTGGCAAAACCATGGCCAGGGGAGCGGCCACCAAAAACCTCCGCGAAGAAGTCGCTGAAGTCAGCTTGGTTACCACCAAAACTGTGACCAGCGTGCGATTCCCAGTCTGGCGGTGGACGGAATTCCTGTCCCGCGCGATGGTGCCCTAAATCATCATAAGCCGCTCGCTTTTCTGGGTCTTTCAAGACTTCGTAGGCTTCACCGATTTCCTTGAAACGCGCTTCTGCGTCAGTTTCTTTGGAAACATCGGGATGATATTTTCTGGCTAGCCGACGATAGGCCCGTTTAACATCTTCCGGTGTGGCATTATGCTCAACGCCGAGAACTTGATAGTAATCCTTATATTTCATTGATGACGTGAGGTCGTTATTCTATCGTTTAGTGGAATAGTCAATCATCCGAGGGCAAAAACCGCAGCTGGACAATCATAGTGTATCGTGCCGTGCCTAAGCATAGCAGAAAAAAGTCGCATTTCTCCACCTACGCCACCCATCGACGCGCGTTACGAAACATGCGCAACCATGGCCCGTCTTCGCCCATATCATCAGGAGATCGCCAAGAATGTTGTACGGTGCGAAAAAGCCGCTCAGGATGTGGCATCATAATTGTAAACCGGCCATCGGCGGTCGTCAGGCCGGTGATTCCTTGTGGTGACCCATTTGGATTGGCCGGATACCGTACGGTTTGTGCACCATAATTATCCACATAACGCGCCACCACCAACGATTGCGCCTTGTCTAAATGGACCAGATCACGAAACGCGGCATGGCCTTCCCCGTGGGCAACCACAATCGGCAAGCGACTACCAGCCATACCGTCAAAAAACAGCGAAGGACTCTGTTGTACCTCCACCATGACAAAACGCGCCTCGAATTGGTCCGAGCGATTGCGGCTAAAACGCGGCCAATTTTCGGCACCGGGAATTATTTCTGCCAACGCACTGAACATCTGACAACCATTGCATACCCCTAGCGCAAACGTGTCAGAACGCTGAAAAAAAGCGTTGAACTCGTCCCTAGTGTATGAGTTAAATAAAATTGATTTTGCCCATCCTTCACCGGCGCCCAAGACATCGCCATAGGAAAAACCACCGCACGCAGCGATTCCCTGGAAATCACGCAGCACCATCTTACCTGAGAGGATATCGCTCAGGTGGACATCCACCGCAGCAAACCCAGCACGATCGAAGGCGGCGGCCATTTCCACCTGGCCATTGACACCTTGCTCACGCAGAATCGCAATAGATGGACGAATGCCACTGGAGATGTAAGGAGCAGCAACATCCACTCGTGGGTCGAAAGACGGCGCAAAGTGCAGCCCTGGATCTGTGCGATCCAAGATTGTGTCATACGCTTCCCGGGCACAATCAGGATGATCACGTAATGCCTGCATATGGTAACTTGTTTCCGACCAAGTCCGCTGCAAATCTACACGGTTTTCCTGGAAAATATTAGTGTCGTTATGCACGATACGCAGGCAATCATCGTCATTCAGCGTACCAATCACATGGAATGCATCATGTAACCCGGCGTCAAGAAACGCTGCCGTGACTTCGGGTGTTTCTGCACGCCGCACCTGAAGCAATGCACCAAGTTCCTCATTGAACAACACGCCGAGTAAACGACTATTATTAGCCGTCAGGCCGATACCTGGTGCGTCACCGGCAGCGTGCAACACGTCATGCCCGTGGGTAAAATATCCGCTATCCGCGTTAAGGGTAACGCCCACGTGCCCGGCAAACATCATTTCGCATGCGGTGGTGAATAAGCCGCCATCAGAACGATCATGGTAGGCTAGAATGCGCCCCGCTCGATTCAGCCGCTGAATAACATCGAAAAAGGCTTTCAACTTAGCAGGAACATCCACGTCAGGCGCACGACCACCCAGCCGCTGCGCCACTTGAGCTAATGCCGAACCGCCTAAACGATGCTGACCATGGCCCAGATCAATTAAAATCAAATCTGTTTCCCCATCGTCGACACGTAACTGCGGCGTCAATGTCTTTATCGCATCCAAACAAGGCGCAAAAGCAGAAATAATCAGTGACAGTGGCGCTGTCACCGACTTTTGCCGCCCGTTGTCGTCTGTCCACACTGTTTTCATCGACAGGGAATCCTTCCCCACGGGAATGCTGATTCCCAGCGCCGGGCATAGCTCCATAGCAACGGCATGAACGGTATCGTATAGGGCAGCATCCTCACCCGGATGCCCCGCCGCCGCCATCCAGTTGGCTGACAATTTGACATCGCCGAGATGTCCAATTGCCGCCGCCGCGATATTAGTTATCGCCTCACCTACCGCCATCC
>VAOX01008231.1_pt1 | contig 17090 bp, 16 predicted proteins | sample 3393891 | NCBI WGS metagenome assembly VAOX01 (sample SAMN08290429, study PRJNA428436) | hydrothermal vent metagenome | isolation source: Deep-sea hydrothermal vent chimney | place: Indian Ocean: Southwest Indian Ridge | depth 2822 m m | reverse complement strand
TCATCCATATTCAATTCTTTAATTTTTCGTGTCAGGGTATTTCGTCCCCAGCCTAATAGTTTTGCGGCATCTTGTCGGCGGCCGCCTGAAAAATTGAGTGCGGCTTCGATTAACGTTTTTTCAAACTCTAATTGTGCGGTGTCTAAAATACCTAATTCACCATTTTGTAATTGTTGATCTGCCCAGTTACGTAAATAATCTACCCAAACTTGTGAACTTGGCTGTGTAGTATTTTTCTTTTCGATTAAATCATTGGGTAAACCATCAAGGTGAATCATTTTTCCGGGTGACATCACTGTTATCCAGCGACAGGTATTTTCTAATTGCCTAACATTACCGGGCCATTCCAAATTAGATAAAAATGTTTGTACCTCATCATCGAGTACTTTTGTTTCAACATTTAATTCTTCTGCGATTTGGTATAAAAAATGATTAGCTAACACCGGTATGTCTTCACGTCGATCGCTGAGTTTGGGAATTTGAATTCGAATTACATTTAGCCTATGAAATAAGTCTTCTCTAAAGCTACCTTCTTTAACACGTTGTTCTAAATTTTGATGCGTTGCGGCAATGATTCGAACATCGCTATTAACAGGTTCATGTCCACCTACCCGGTAGTACTCGCCATCGGATAACACCCGTAATAATCGGGTTTGCATTTCTGCGGGCATGTCACCGATTTCATCTAAAAATAATGTACCGCCATCGGCTTGTTCAAAGCGCCCTTTGCGTGCGGCTTGTGCGCCAGTAAATGATCCGCGTTCATGACCAAATAATTCGGACTCCATTAAGTCACGCGGTATTGCGGCCATATTTAATGCGATAAAGGGTTGGTCACAACGCGGGCTGTGTCGGTGCAGAGCATGGGCTACAAGTTCTTTACCGGTGCCCGACTCACCATTAATTAATACTGTAATATTGGATTGTGCTAATCGTCCAATCGCTCGAAATACTTCTTGCATTGAAGCTGCTTCGCCAATTATTTCTGGGGTATTGACTGCGGGTGTTTCAGATTGATTGTCGTCATTTTGACTATGAAGCACGGCGCGTTTTGCTAGCTCGACGGCTTCGTCGGTGTCAAAGGGTTTTGGTAAATATTCAAACGCACCACCTTGATAGGCTGATACTGCACTGTCTAAGTCTGAATGTGCGGTAATAATGATCACGGGCATTTTTGGATAGCGTTTGTGTATGCGTGATAATAATTCCAGACCATCCATACCGGGCATGCGAATGTCGGTAATAATGGTATCGGGTTGTTTTTTCTCTAAGGCTTTTAATACTGAGTTTGCGTCTTCAAAACTGTCTACCGCTAAACCGGCACTGGCCAGTGCTTTTTCTAACACCCAGCGAATTGAGCGATCATCATCGACAATCCATACTGTGTCCGTTTTCTCTAATTTATTATTCATGAAATTCTCAGTAAAAAATTGTAGTGTAAACTAATGTAATTAATTATTGTCTAGTTCTTCAATCGGAATGTTGATTGTAAATTCAGTGTATCCCGGTGTGCTATTGCATTCGATAATGCCAGAATGTTTTTGTATTAACGACTGTGCTATTGAGAGTCCTAAACCAGTGCCTTGTGCGCGTGAGGTAACTAGGGGATAAAAAATTCTATCTTTTATATTCGCAGGAATACCGGGGCCATCATCAATAATCGAAATGGATACCACTAATTTGAAACGTTGATGACCGATTGAAAACTGGCGTTGAATGCGTGTTTTTAACTGTATATTGCCAGAGCCCGACAATGCTTGTACGGCATTTTGTACAATATTTAAAATTGCTTGGATTAGTTGGTCTGGGTCGGCTTTTAAATCTGGAATGCTTGGATCATAATCTCGATGCAGTTTTATTTTGTCACTTACTTCAACACTGACTAAACTTCGAACGCGTTCCAGTACTTCGTGGATATTAACGCGCTGTTGTTTAGGTAATGTGGTTGAGCCTAATAATTTATTGACTAGCGTTTGTAAACGATCCGCTTCACTGATGATAACTTGGGTGTATTCTTTTAACTCTGGCGTGGCGAGTTCTTTTTCTAATAGTTGCGCTGCACCGCGTAATCCACCTAGCGGATTTTTAACTTCGTGCGCTAAACCGCGCACAATTTCTTGGGTAACATTTTGCTGCTTTAACAATATTTCATCTTGAGCAATACGCACCATTCTATCGACTTGGCTAATTTCGACAATAATTTCATTGACTACTTGGTTGTCAGAAAATGGCGATGCAGTTAAATCAACAATGATTGGATTTTTGTACGACAAGGTAATGCTAATGGCACGGTGGGTAAAGGGTTGCAGGGTTGAAATTGCATGATCGAGTTGTAGCACCAGATTCGTTTCACCTGAAAATAAAATTTGTGCTGTTTGCCCGATTAAATGCCGCGCGCTATTACCGAACATGCGTTCGGCCTCGACATTTAAATACCGTAACCGGAGTTCTTGATCGAACAACAATACCGCTTGGTTTAAGTTTTCAAGAACTCGACACGCAATCTTACTATCAACGGTATTCTTTAACATTGCATCTGTAATCGCCAAGTATTTCTAGTCGTTCAATAAAATGGAGTACGGCGACGCCGCAACGGAGTTAATTTCTACACAGTGTAGCGGACTAACGCTTCAAATGCACCATAATGGTGCGATTACAAGTTGGCTGGGTTATTTAAAAACAGGACTAGCGGTATTAAAACGAATGTTTATCGTGCTTTTGGAAATAAAATTGAATGTTTAAAAATAACAAATTGAACGGGTTTACTAATTTTAAGTACCGTACCACTTTTGTTGATCAATTTAGCCTGAATTCGGTGTTGGCCACGAAAAACGTCTTTTAAAACAAACGATAAACCTTGCTGCTTGCCTTGAGAAACACCATCATAATAGAGCTCAATTTGATCTCCGCTATCAGTGTTTAGTGCGGGTTTAACCGCTAGCGATACCGTCAATATGCCGTCGTTGCTTCGAATTTGTTGATCTGGAGTTGGAGAGGTTATTGATAACGTTTTATAACTAACCGCTTTTTGAAACGCCGTATTAGTTGGCTCTTCACTGTTTGAATTACTGCGACTGGGTACAAATTTTTTCTTGGCGGCTTTAAAGGTGTTGGTTGTTTTAAGTTTAATTTTTTTAGAACTAGTACTTCCTTGGTCCGAAAACTCAACCACACCATCATCATTCACATCTCGGTATATTCCAGCTTTGTTACTATCATCGGTTGATCCTGCTTCATTATTATTGGCAGACTCAACAGCAGATACTGCCGTAGATAATGCAATTAGTAGTGAAAAAAACCACAATTTGGACTGATTTAGATATTTCATAAAGTAACTATATGCTTAAATTGCTGTATATCAATAGTATAGCGCAAAAAAAACGCCCCCAATCGGGAGCGTTTCTCATTTTTATGTCAAATATTGATATTAACCGCTGTAATACATATCAAATTCAACTGGATGTGTAGTCATGCGTAAACGCGTCACTTCTTCCATTTTAAGACCAATATACGCGTCAATCGCGTCATCAGTGAACACACCACCAACTTTTAAGTAATCACGATCATTATCCAATGCTTCTAAAGCTTCTTCTAACGAGGCACATACTTTTGGAATTGCGGCATCTTCTTCAGGTGGTAAATCGTATAAATCTTTATCCATTGCTTCACCTGGATCGATCTTGTTTTGAATACCGTCAAGACCGGCTAATAATAATGATGCAAATGTTAAGTATGGGTTCGCTGCTGAATCCGGGAAACGCACTTCAATACGACGACCTTTTGGGTTTGAATCAAATGGGATACGAATAGATGCTGAACGGTTTCGCGCAGAGTAGGCTAACATTACTGGTGCTTCAAAACCCGGTACTAAACGTTTGTAACTATTAGTACTGCCGTTAGTGAAGGCATTTAATGAGCGCGCATGTTTAATGATACCGCCAATATAATACAAAGCAGTGTCACTTAATCCACCGTATTTATCACCTGCAAACAAGTTTTCACCGGCTTTTGAGATGGACATGTGCACGTGCATACCACTGCCGTTATCACCCACTAATGGCTTAGGCATAAAGGTTGCTGTTTTACCGTAGGCATGCGCAATGTTTTGCACAACGTATTTTAAGATTTGGTTTTGATCAGCACGTTTAACCAAGGTATTGTAAACGGTGCCAATTTCGCACTGTCCAGCCGTTGCTACTTCGTGATGATGTACTTCAGTCATTAAGCCCATTTCTTCCATGGCTAAACACATGGCAGAACGCATATCTTGTAATGAATCGACTGGTGGTACTGGAAAATAACCGCCTTTAGGTCCAGGGCGATGGCCAATATTGCCGTCTTCAAAGGTACGTTCTGAATTCCATGATGCTTCATCAGAATCTACTTTATAGAATGCGCCACTCATGTCAGCACCCCAACGAACGTCATCTAAGACAAAAAATTCGGGTTCAGGACCAAAAAACGCAGTATCACCGATACCGGTTGATTTTAAATATTCTTCGGCACGTTTGGCGACCGAACGTGGATCACGCTCATAACCTTGACCGGTTGACGGTTCAACAATATCACAACGCAAGATCATGGTTGAATCATCAAAGAATGGATCCATAACGGCTGAATCAGGATCGGGCATTAAAATCATGTCTGATTCGTTAATGCCTTTCCAACCAGCGATGGATGAACCATCAAACATTTTACCGGTTTTAAAATCTTTTTCACCAACCGAATGGGCCGGTATTGAAACGTGTTGTTCTTTACCGCGAGTATCGGTAAATCTGAAGTCTACAAACTTGACTTCATTGTCTTTCATCATCTTAAGTGCGTTGTCTACCGACATCGTCGTTCCTCCAAAATTTAAAACAAAATTAAAATTTATATAAAAATAAAATAGTGCGTATAAATACCCACTAAAGTTAAGCGTTATTAATCAACAAATAATATGTAATTTTATAACTGATTGATATATATCAATAATACTAAATTCTATGAGAATTAAAGTACCATAAAAATGTCATCAAACTGCAATAAATTATTATTATGCTTCAATAATATTCAATAATCATTGAGTCGAGTTACAACCCCCACTAATGACGGCTGGCCGTTATTTAAAATAAAGCCGTATAACTCGGATATAATCTTTACTTTCAACAGCTTGAGTAAATTGAGCGGTTAAACTGCTCGCAGCATTGTCGCCCAGATTTTGTAACAATGAAAGCGGTAAATACAGATCGATCGATAACTGTCCATTTATATAGTGTAAGCCGATATGCTCGATTGAATTGTTCGCCGGAATATCAGACCAACGTTGATTTAAGCTCTCGAGCAGTTCAGCTCGATTGGGCAGGTTACTGCTTAACGCGCTAATCTCATCATCTTCTGGATCGATGTGCACCATCACTTCGCGAATCTCTTCGATTTCAGCGATTAAGCGTTGACTGACAGTGGCGCTAATATAGTGACCTTCAGAGACCGATAGGTTTTCAGCGACTTGAATGTGAACATCCACTAACGCATCCGAGCCCATCATCCGGCTGCGTAACATGTGTAATGTTTCAACCCCGTCAGTGGCTTTAATGATGTTTTTAATCTCCGTAAGCCGCCCACTTTCTAAACCGGTATCCATCAATTCGCGCATGCTGGCCCACACTAAATCCCACCCAATTTTAGCGACCATCAAAGCAACGCCTACTGCTGCAACGGCATCCAAGTAAGTGAGTCCTAACATACTACCCACAATACCAACCACCACAATCACCGAAGAAATAGCATCGGAGCGACTGTGCCAAGCATTGGCACGTAACATGTTTGAGCGCAATTTGTTCGCAACAGACATCGTGTAATGGTAAATTGCTTCTTTTGAAATAATCGAAATAATGGCCACAACCAAAGCCCAAGTCCCCGGAACCATAAGTTCTTCGGGCTCAAACAATCGTCTAATGGAGTCCGAACTAATACCCACGGCAACAGCGATTAGTGCAATGCCTAAAATTACGGTGGCCACAGTTTCAATACGGGCATGACCGTAGGGATGCTCAGCATCGGGTTCGACCGAGGCATGTTTTGCGGCGTAAATAACCAAACCGTCGGTCATTAAGTCGGACAGTGAATGTACCCCATCGGCGATTAATGCTTGAGAGTTGGCTGCTAAACCAATAAAAATTTTTACCGTACCCAATGCTAAATCTAACACCGCACCGATAACAGTGACACGCACCGTTTCTTTGTAGCGTGAATCGCTGTCTAAATTACTATTCTTTTCAGGTATATGATGGTGGTGACTATGGGCCATAACAACTCGTATTTTAAATTGGGCTTTATTCTGATTGCGACTTAATGAATAAAATAAAACACTATCCTAGCACCTCATGGCTAAAAGCAAATCAATTTTACAGTTTTTATTTTAAATAAACGGCTTAAATGCCACGCTAAAGATGTGCGCTGTGCCCTTAATAATATCAAATGTTAAATACATAAACCCAGAATGGAAATTCGTGATAAAAATTTTATAGTTTCGTGATATTCCCGGTTTGTTTTCCCGGCATCGTAGGCAACATGTCATAAAAAATACGATCATAACAGTAGGAAAAATAGTAATGAAAAAATTAGCCATCGCAGCAACAATTGCTGCCTCACTAGCAGCAACACACGTTTCTGCACAAGATTTATCAATTACCATAACCAACATAACACACGGTATGGATTTTACACCCGTGTTAGTAGCGGCACACGATGCCAACGGCAACTTATTTGATGTTGGCCAACCAGCCGGTGCCAGTTTACAAGCCATGGCCGAAGGCGGTGCATTAACATTATTACAAACTGATCTTGATGCCATTACCGCAACCTACACTAGTTCAGCACCATTATTAGCAGGCGCGAGCACAACCCTGACATTGAACACCGATAATAGCCCAGCCAACACAAAATTATCAGTGGTCTCCATGATGTTACCAACCAACGATGCTTTTATTGGTTTAGATGCCATTGATATTCCAGCGGCAGCCGGAACCTATACTTATTATCTAAACGGTTACGATGCCGGTACTGAAGCCAATAATGAATTAATTATTACCGGCGGTGGTGCACCTGGAACACTTGGTATTCCAGACGCTCCGTTTGTGTTAACCAATGGTACTGGTGCTGTTGGTGGTACTGCAGCGGCTGATAATGTTACTACCGTACATATTCATCGTGGCGCATTAGGTGATGATAACCTAACTGGCGGCAATAGCGATTTAGTTAACACCGTTCACCGTTGGTTAAACCCTGTTGCGCGTGTCACTGTTGTTGTTAAATAAGGAGACGTTATCATGAGACTTAAACCTATAAATAAAGGATATACTGCAGCACTCGCACTGAGTGCTAGTTTGCTGTTATCCGGTTGTGGTGGTGGTTCGTCATCGACCACCCCTGTAACAAATACGCCTGCGGCAATTAGTTATTCCGTGAGTATTGTCAATGCAACCAATAATCAACCATTGTCGCCAGTGGCCGTTATTAGTCATGCAGCAGATTATTCTGCGTGGTCACTCGGTAGCCCAGCCTCAACCGAAATTGAAAACATTGCCGAAGGTGGTTCAAACAGTCAACTACTCGCATCACTCGCGGGTATTGATGCAACAGCGACATCAAGCGCTGGTGCCATTGGACCCGGCGGTAATCAAACGATCACAATAACACCGAGCGCAACATCACAAACCTTAATCACCATTGCAAGCATGTTGGTTAATACCAATGATGCCTTTAGTGGTGTTAACGCGCTTGATGTTTCAGCATTAGCCAGTGGCGAGTCAATGACTATTAACGCTAAAGTTTATGATGCAGGCACTGAGCTTAACAGCGAATCAGCCGGGACCATGCCGGGACCTGCCGATGGTGGTGAAGGCTTTAATGCTAACCGCACTGACATCAATAATGTCGTACGCAGTCATGGTGGTGTTGTAACACTTGATGATGGCTTGAGTACCTCAGTTTTAAACCAATCACATAAGTTTGATAACCCGGGAATGATTGTCACCATTACACGACAATAAATCATTTTCCTTTTACATTACGAAAGAACAGTCGACAAGTGTACACCTGACTGTTCCTTCGTAATTTTTTTTATATTAAACAAATGTATCTTCTAAAAGAATCCAGACATTGCATAAGCGGTTTTCTTAAACATCAACTCTTGCGCTTCGCTTAGTTCTAAATTAGCTTTGTTTGCAGTAGTAACAATTCGAGCGCGATATTCTTTGCGATTAGTTGCTTCTGAATACCGTTGGGTTGAAGTACCGGCATCTGAAATCCTAGCGCTAACTTGGCTGTCTTTTCGAATGATAACGCCTTTACGTGCACGTTCTTTAATTTGCACATCGGCAACTAGCATGAACGTCGTATCGTTCACAAAGGCATTCGCAATGGTCGTGCCTGCACCACCAATCAGTCCACCAGCAACAACACCTTTACCGGTTCCAGTGACTAAGCCACCCACCGCAGCACCTGCAGCAACACCAATATAACCTTCATTTAAAGCAGCTTTTGCTGCACTTGGGCTGGCTTTTTCAAGATTTAATACGTAAATATTAACGTGAAATTGTGCCAGCTTGGGACTGTCAACAATTCGATAACCTGCATCACCGCCAATGAATTGCGCTGTTACAATTTTTTTAAATTCGCGTCGGTCAAACTCCATCACACCACTGCGAATGTCTACATAGATAGTTCGGTGTTCACGTTCGACCGCATCAACAAAAATAGCGGTACTGGTTTTAGTTTGCACGTCTAAATTTCGTTTTGAAATGGATGTATGCAGTGCTGAACACCCTGACAAATACACTGCTATTAATCCGATAACGCTTAGTTTGATAAATTGTTTAAAGTTAATCATTGTTAATCCTCCAGGATTAGTTAGTTAATCTGAACCTCGCATAAGCAAGTCATGTAGTTTAAATCCGGACATTGAGTCGGGCTCAGCAGTTTAAGACTCGCTAGTCACATCCATGTGCGCTCAACTGCCGCATCCATGCGGCAGATGGTCTTAAACTACTGAGCCCAACTCAATGCCCTTGTTCAATGCATATAAAATCGATAATCAGAATTTTAAAATCTTTATGCACATCTCAGGTTAGTTAATAATTAAATGAATACCTAGTTATCCGTTAAAATCTTATAGCAAGAAAAAAAGGAAAACATGGCACCATTTTTAAAAGTCGACGCAACAGTTAGGTTAATAATAATAACGTCCATAATACCGACGGTAGTAACGACAGTTTCGATACTCACGCCACGACCAGCGCAACAAGTTGTGACAGGTATAACCCGTGCGCCAATGTGTCCCGGTGTATTTTTTAGGTTTAATATTTTTTTTCATTGCCTCCTTAATATAGGCATTAACTTTTTCGGGTTGTTCGGCGAAAAAAGGTTTAGACATGACTTCGGCGTTCATTTGTTTTTGCATTGCTGCGAGCTCATCCTCTTCACTAGCAATAACCGGCTGACTTAAAAAGGTGAGTGACATTAAAATCGGTAATAAAAATAGTTTCATGATATTTTCCTGTTATGTTATTGGCGAATAAAACCACGCGTAAAATCAAGTGTGTCTGGTCGAAGGGCTGGGGTTGAAGCATCATTAATACCATCAATATTTCCAAAATAGGCGGTATCACCAGTGATGTAATAAATGTCATATTCATCAACATCAAAAATTGCACCATTGGACAGGGTTATTCGAGTATCAAATTGAAATGCTTCAAGGCCATTAGTGGTAGCAACCGCAACGCCCGTTAAATTAAAAATACCACTGGCGGTCGGCGAGGGTGAAAACGGTAACGGCACCGTGCAATTAACATCGGTGTAGTTTTTTATGATTGAATCAAACGTGCTGCCCGCAAAAGTAACCGATACGGTGTCATAAATAACCACCGATTCGCTAGCATCAGCCACGTCACACGGTTTATACCAATCCCCTTCAAATACTGTAACCACTCCCGTATTGGGAATTGCGGGGTTATTTGTCGCCGTGGTGTTACTAGAACCACCACCACAGCCCGTAGCAATAACCGTGACTGACAACAGTAATGCTAAATTTTTAAGTACAGCATTGAGTGATATATTCCTTATGATTTTTATGTTTTTCATCTATTTCTCCTAATTAATAACAAATTCATGTGCATTACTAATAAAGACAAATGACAGGGTCATTGGGTTACAGATTTAGGAGAATAAAAATGAAATTAATTATATACTAGCAAAAACAATAGTTTAGTAACGCTAATACACAGCTATCAGCTTTATATGTACAAAAAACAAACAAATATAAAACATATCGACGCAGTTATTCGGTAGAATCATGCTAAGTGCCCATAAAAGCGCAATATATGTGCGTAAGACACTGAGAACACGACTGCGAGTACAGCGAAAAGATCTGTAACGAATTAATTGATATAGTTTGACGACAGTAAATAGGATTGTTAAAGGTAGCAGATGGACAAGAACATAATAATAGAACGTTTGTACCGTGATCATAAAGATCATGTCTACAATTTTGTTGCTCGCATGGCAAACGATCCTGAGCTTGCTTTAGATATTACCCAACAAACGTTTGTTAAAGCATTGAGCGATAAAAATGTCTCTCAAATTGCCAACCCAAAAGCATACCTGTTTACTATTGCGCGTAATACTTTATTCAATGAATTTAAACGAAAGAAAGCCAGCTCGCTCGAGGCCATAGAAGACGCCACTGACTTTGAAGCCATAGATGAATCTGAAAATATTCATGAAACCACCGAGCTTCAAGACATTCAAGCCAAAGTCGAGAAATCCATAAAACGGATGCCGGCTAAAATTAAAGAATTAATGATCCTGCGCTACACTGAAGATTTAACGATTAAAGAAATTTCAGTTGTTACAGGACGAACCTTGTCCGATGTTAAAGTAAATTTACACCGTGCCCGGATAAAATTTGAATCGGCGTTCACTAATGAAATGTACGCCAAAATTGCCGCCTCACGTGACCAGTGCGAAGTTCTTACAACCTTGCTCGCACCACATATTAATACCGAAATTCCCGATGAGTATTTACTCATTGTTGACAACCACATTACTGATTGTGCCATATGTTCTGAAGATGCAGAACAATTAAAACGTTCCAGAATATTATTCAACCTTGGCGCATTACTGTCTGCACCGGCAATCTTCGACCAGATGATGAGTGATGCAATGGCATCTGAGTTTCACTTTTTAGATATTTCAAGTAAGTCTCAAACTACACCGGCAACGTCAGCAACAACAACCGCACCAATTGGCCAAATCTCAAAGATGGTAGCCGCCAAAGCAATATCATCAAGCTCGGCCAAATTAATTGGTTATTATATGGTGGCGGGCTTTAGTGTCCTATTAATATTAGTCACTTTATTTACCGATATCGATGACGATGAAGATAGTGCGGTAGTGGACGAGCAAGCCTCAGTAACAACATCAACCTCGGGTTCAACAGCGGCTGCCAAAATTGATCCAGCAGCAATACTCGATCCCAATGCAACATCAATGGTGAATTTTAAAGCCCTAAATAAACAAACCGGAAAAAGTATCAATCAGGGATTAAAATGGCAGATATTTAATAGAGCAAATAATCGAGGTGAAGCCGTAACAGGCAAACCAAAATTAATAGAAACCAGCACCTCAGCTAACTTGAGTTTAATAATGGATGCCGGTTTTTACTTAGCCAAAGTAACCTACCAAGGGAAAACCTTGGAAACACATTTTTTGATTAAAGACGATACTCCGCTCAATATACAAATAAATTTTGGTAATGCAAACACCAAACAACTAACAAAGGCACCAACAATCAAATTACCAACAATACACATTCGTCGCAAAGATGTTGGCACAAAACTAACCACTCCACTCAAATTAAATTGGGACCTATGCGTTTCAACCATTAACAGTTACTTATCATTTCAAAAACAAAATCCAGCGTATTGGGCGAATCAAGAAAAATCAATTAGAGAAGGACAACCCGACTTTGATCTTAATCGCGGACTAATTGCCGAACCGAAATGGTCTAAGCTCATTCAAAATATTGAAGACGAATATTTTTCGGGCGATAAGTACGCCATTTATAAAAAAGGTAGCCATTACACTGTCTCTCAAAATGGCAGTTGCAAACTGATAAAAACCGATTATGACACTGCCGATATCGACGATGGTGAATCGCGTTACAGTATCAATTTCAAAAAGAAAACTGCATACAAATCCATTAGTGCGGTTGCATTACAAAAAGAAGTCGATGGCATGTACAAAAATATGGCCGACGAAAATCCACTCATGATGCAGGCCATGGGTAAAATGCTCGGTACTGCGATGCTAGGCAAAGAAGGAAGCGCACAACAACAACAATCATTAGCGGCTCTCTCGGAATTAACCGAGTTAACCAAAGTAGCAGGAACAGAGTCGGTTGCAGGCGAAACCTGTGAATACACCAAAATGGGGGTACAAACCGGCGTTAAAATTTGCTATTGGAAAACAATGCATGAATACCCATCGTACATCAAGCGTGAAATTGTTTTAAAAACATCAATTAATTTAGGTAAAAAATCAAAGCCATTCTTTTTTGGGAAAGCCACCAATGTTGCTATATTATTTGAAAAAGACATTAAACTTAAAGATTCCATTTTTTCAATTCCAAGCAATATCCGTATTATTGATGATAGTGCTGATGAATAAAGGATATTTCGGGTGCTTTTGAGTGCTAATTGATAAATTTAATTAATATGGAAAATCTGTAACCCAAACACACCTTCAGTTGTCTTTAATACAAGGCCATCATTATGAATGGCTATAACCGATGTATTAATGAACATAAAGGATTCAATATGACTGAAGACACAAAAATAGAACATTCGTATTTACGTTATAAAGACCATATTCACAATATTATTTATCGCTTAAGCAATGATCAGCAAATAACAATGGATGTAGTGCAACAAACCTACTTAAAATCGATTATTGAGAATAGCACCAATAATTTAACAAAATCTCAACTGATCAACACAGCACGACAAGTACTTTATAATGATTTATTAATTAATAATCATGTCGCACTTGATTCAATCGACCAAAGTACTGAGTTACGTTACTTTAATGAAAACACCGACAAAGCAACAATTAGTAGTATTCACCATGCATTAAGAAAACTGCAACTAACGATAGAATGTTCATTAAATAGGGTAGCTACAGCAAGCAAAGAATTATTAATTTTATACTTTATTGAAAATTTATCGATAATCGAAATATCATGCATTACTCAACGCTCGATTATCGACATAAAAGTAAACTTACATCATTCAATCATTATTTTTGATATTATTTTAGTAAACAACATGAAAGGAAAGCTTGTTTCAACAGCAGAACAATGTCATATTTATTCAAAGAAATGTGAAAAATTCATTAATTATCGAATAGAAATTCCACGAACAATTTTAAGCAGAGTCAATTTACATATTTCAAATTGTGCCGCGTGTCTTGATAATAATAAACAGCTTAAACTAATAGGCATAGTATTAAATATAATACCCATCATTAAAGCAACACCAAGACTTGAAGAAAGTGTACAGCTTAAACTTAAACAACAAAAGTTAGTGCATTTATTACATTAAAATAGATATGGAGCAACAACATGAAAAAAATTATTATACTATTTACAGTGAGTTTATTGATGACACAACTCACCTTTGCAGATACCAAGATTGTTTTTGACGTTCCGGATGGAACTTTTACCACTTGGTCAAATGATAAATATTTTAGAGTCTCTCAAACTGAATACAGAAAACCTAAATCAAAAAACAATCATCAAAATGAAGATTCAGGAAAAATGCCGGGGGATATGTTAGGTGATTATCGTTCAGGTAAAACCTATATGATAATTGAAAAAGATAAAGTACTAATGGACATGAAACCTCCTATGTCATTTTTAAATACATCAAAGCATAAATCAAAAAAATTAAATATAGAATATAAAAATAAAGGTAAAGGAAAAACCATTGCCGGATTGAGCACAATTAAATATGACATTATAGTTAAAGGTAAGAAATGTTTTGAAGTGTTACTAACAAAAAACAAAGCATTCATCTCCGCCGCTAATAAATACAACGCTATCAATTCTGATGATGATAACAATCCTGAGGCAGATAGTATTTGCGAACAAGCTGAAAACCAAATAGAAAGTCAAAAAATAAGTATAAATGGCCTTTCAGTAAAAACAACCAACGCTAATGGTGTAGTAGAAATGGTAATTAAAGAGTTCAAAACTGGTGTAAAAGCACCTAAAAAATACCTTGGCCTGCCAAAAGGTTACAAAGTAATGACCATGATGGAAGCAATGACTAAAGCCATGAAAGATGGAAGTTTTAACATGCAACAATAAATAATTTATTTCATTATTTCTATCAAATTGAACAAGGGCAGTTAAATGCTGCCCTTGAACAAGAATAAATAAATACGACTAATTCACCGCTTTAACCGGTGTAAATTTTTCTTGCCAATACAAGTTACCAGAACCTTCAGGAAAATGAGAAGTCCCTAAAAAAGTCCGTAATCGTGTGACATTGCCATTAAAGCGTAACACATCATAATTTAACTGCGTTGACGGTACTATTGGACTTTCTGGTGTTACAAAAAATGTCCATTTTGAAAATGCAATATCGAAGTCACCACTTGCCAAACCATTGGTTTCACTTTTTTCGCCTTGGATTACGGTATTTGAATAACCGATTTTAAAATCATCCGTTGTTTTTGCGACAGAAAATCCACAGGTATCGGATATCTTAATTTGAGTATTTGCATCCACGTCCAAATACAACTGAATAGAAGCACCTTTAGTATTGACGACATAATTTAAACGTGACCCTGTTGGTGTTGGCTGAAAACCGCCAGCGGGAACCATATCGTATTTATAATAACCATAAATTCGATAACCATTATCAAGATAATAATTAATTTGAGAGTTAAGTACACTGTTGGCCGATTGATAAGACGATATCCAAAAATAGCCTCTTTCTCTAAATGTATCAGTTGCTGTATCGTGCCGCACACACGCATGATAAGTAAAATCTAGACTGTTAGACCGAAAATCATTGCTAAATGTTCCTGGAACGTTTATTTCCTGAACACTAAAACTTATTCCGGCACCCACTGCAAACGCTTTCATTGGAAGTACTAAAGAACTTAATCCCAAACCAACCACACTGAGTATTTGACAATATTTTTTCATATCTCTCTCCGTTTCAAATTTATCGAAAAAATTAATATTTCAATTCAATAATAAAAATACAATAACGCATAATTTTATACGTCTAAGATACAAAGCGTAAACACATCAAAAAATAGCTCATTTATTTTTAAAAAAATTACATGCTTAATGTCACTAACAATAAATAATTGCTAGGTTAAATTAGACATTGATAATTAAAAAACTTTGAACTTCATCACACAAGAATTACGAAATAGTACATAAAAAAATTGTACATTAAGCCATAAAATCTAACCCAATTTATGCATATACTCATTACAGAAAATGATAATGTAAAAAAGGCCTCATAGTGAATCAAAGCTTAACAAAAACGATATACAACGATACACATAAAAATGACGTGTACCTAGCCATGATAAAAGTAGGTGTAAAATTATTACAACGTGAACCCCTTGGGCATTCATTTCAAACGCACGACTTGGTTCATGAAGCCTACTTACGAATTCAATCGATAGACAATAATAAATGGAAAAATCGAAACCACTTTGTCAATGTGTATACTAAAATAATGAAACGAATTTTAATCGATTATGCACGTAATAGTCATTCAGAGAAACGAGGAGGGCTTTACCAACATCAAACCTTATCGGATATGCCATATGAACTTATGGAAAAAACTAACGATATAGAACTGTCAGAAGCGCTTGATATATTGAACAATAAAAATCCATTATTGTATAGAATTGTTTGCTTACGTTTTTATAGTGGTTTAAATATTAATGAAATTGCAAATACTATCGGGCTCTCGCCAGCGACTGTCAAACGAAAATGGTCGATAGCACGTCATCATTTATTGTTGGAATTACGTAATAGTACTTAATTTATATTATCGATTAAGACGATATTATGCGGTTGCCGTCTGCACTGTTACCATCAAACTCAATGTGGACATTATTACTAATTTTAAATTCATTTTAAAAACCCTCTTTCATGTTAAACCATTGTCACAAGAAAAATTTAATAATATCTTTTCTCATATTGTAGTGAAACTTGAACGCACAGTGGCAACTGTAATAAATAATTTATTGGGTAAATCATGAAAAGATTTAAAACCAAAATTTTCATAAAATTTAGCAGCACCTTCTTTTGCATCAACGACAATAAGCGGGAAAGCCACTACGTCACTTGCTATGAGTAGTTTCTTTAACGCATCAACTAATAACCATTCTCCATAACCGCGTTTCGTATAACGCTTGTCGACAGCTAACCGTGCTATTAATCCACCAGCATAAGAGTTGTGATGTTTTTTCTGTAATTTTTTCGGTAATGCACTAAGATCAACTGGAGTCATTGCCAGGGTATAAAAACCAACAATGTATTTTGGATTATCTTCATCTTCTAAAACAAATGTTCTGCTATTATCTTTGCCAGATTGTTGACTGGCCATTAAACGAAAATAATTATTTAAGGCTTCAACATCACAATCAAAGCGATTTCGATCATGTTTATTTTTATCAAGCCGCTCCGAGTTCATTCTTCACTTGTCTTACTGACATAGTTTTTTAAAGCGTGTTTTAATCTGTCATTAGATTTGACTGGAGAATCTAAAGTCTCAATAAGCAGCAGTGCGTCACGCTGACTGAGTTGCAAAACACGTTCACGCTGCATAATTTCTTTTGCCTTTTCAACAGCCGTGTTTAAAACAAAAGCATTGATACTAGACATCCCCATGATTGCCGCAGCTTCAGACAGTAGTTCTTGAGTTGCCGCATCAACCCTAGCGGTGATACGCGGTAGTGAATTCTGCATGATTTCATCCTCAGATATGTGTCATTTTGGCACATTATAAGTATGGCAG
>VAOX01048779.1_pt1 | contig 17128 bp, 14 predicted proteins | sample 3393891 | NCBI WGS metagenome assembly VAOX01 (sample SAMN08290429, study PRJNA428436) | hydrothermal vent metagenome | isolation source: Deep-sea hydrothermal vent chimney | place: Indian Ocean: Southwest Indian Ridge | depth 2822 m m | reverse complement strand
AATAGCCTGAAGTCGCTAAAAGAAAACTATAATGGTAAGTACGGTCAGGTGACATCTAAGTGTTTAAGCTGTCATGCAGGTGAGGCGATTAATGATGGGCAGAGTGAGCGCTATACGCTGGAGGAAGTGCAGTATGGTATTACCTGTGCGGTTTGTCATAATGTGCATGGCAGGCTGGATCAGTCGCGCCTTAGCTGCGCAGGCTGTCATGGTGAGGGGGCTTCCTATCACCGGCCTGAAATTAATCCGAGTCATATCCCCTGCCCTGAAAGTGCCGAGGTTCAGTGTGAGCAATGCCATATGCCATTAACGGTGATGAATGGGGGGGGCTATACCTTGCATAGCCACAGGGCGGGTATTATTGCGCCGAGTGATACGCAAAAGTATGGTGTGCCCAGCAGTTGTGCGAATGGCGGTTGCCATGAAGATAAAAGTACGGAGTGGTTACAGACGGCTTTTGATAAAAATTACAGGGTGGTGGAGTAGTTTGTGTTTTATTTATTTACATTACCAGCGTTTATTGTCCTGGTGTGATAAATCCTGGCTTCCATGAATTACCGTAATCATTTCAGCCAGCTCAGTGCTGAGCAGGTAAATAATTCGATAGCCCTGATAAATTAGCTCCCGAATATCTTCCCTGTCATCAGCTTCTGGCACCAGTCGGCCCATTTTTGGGAAGTCTGTCAGCTTTTCAACATGGTCAAAGACACGCTCAATAAACTGTTTTGCATAAAAGGGCGAGTCTTTGGCAATATAATCTCGTATGCCTTCCATGTCATCCAGTGCAGGATCAGACCAGCGAATCTCAGTCACTGAGCAACCGGCGCTTTGCTTCTTCGTGTGAAACTGTATGGCCCTGTTCAATCGCATTCAGGCCTTTTTCAATCTTTTGTTTCACGTACAATTCGTACATGATGTCATCCCAGGATGCCTGATCAGGTAAATGGTCGATAATTTGTTTAGCAGCTTGTTTGGCCGTTTGCATACATCCTCCGTCAGGATATTTTTTGTGCCAGTCACCCAGCCCTGTGTTTTAACAGGATACCTTTAAACATTTCCTGAATCAAGCTGAGTGAGTCCTCTGCACAGGATTCAGGCTGCTTTTACATTGTTCCTACGTCCCTGCGCGGCAACCAGAATCGTGATATTGCCGAGTTACTGTGCAATGCCAGTAAGCAGTAAAGGGGGTTAATTTTTCCTGTCGCTCACATCACTCCAGCGCCTGCTGAACCGCTTTTAAACTTTTTACCCAGGGCTTTATTGCGCGAAGCTCGGGTGAAAGTGTGTTTATGGCTTCGCGCGCGGCATCTCTGCCAGGGTAGCTGCCATAAATCAGTACATAGTAAGGCTGGCCCCTGAGTGAGGATTTATACCAGATACCATTGCCATTCAGTGGGTGTTTTTTTGCAAATTTTAATAGCGCCAGTGGGCTGCGAGCGCCTAAAAACTGGAGTGTCCAGTTGCCAGCTGGCTGCTGTAAAAGCCAGTTTACATCATGCACGCCTGCCGTTTTGAGCTGGGCGACTGCCGGATGCGGTGGCTTTGCTGCTGGCTGCTGTTCTGGTTGTTGCACGGGTATCTTGTTGTCTGGTGTATGCACCGGTTCTGTCCTGCTCTGTGCAGGCGCTTCGGCTACAGCAGGCTGAGCGGCAGGTGTTTCAGCCGTGCTGGTTGTGGGGGGTATCTGAGCTAAATTCTGAGACGGCATAGCTGGCTTTATTGTTTCAGTGGGTTCTATGCTGTCTGGCGTGCTTTCTTCCGGGCCTTCTTCAGGCCCTGCTGTCTCCATTGCGCTGGTTTTCTGCTCTTCGGTTTGCAGATTCTCGGTGTCTGGTTCTATGGTTTCTAATTCTGAGGTTTCTGGTCCATTAGTTTCTGGTTCATCAATATCAGGGGCCGTTTCAGTTCGGAGTTCATTTTGTGCAGGCTCATGTTGTGTAGGCTCAGATGCTTCCTGTATTTCTGTTTGTGCGCTAATGGCAGGCGTTTCTTCTATAAAAGCGGTTTCCTCATCGAGTGCAGCTGCGTTTTCTGTCAGAGGCTCAATAGTGGTTTTATTTTCGTTCAGTATAAAATAAGCAGCAGCTCCGCCACCGGCAAGTACCAGCAGAATTAAACCAGGCAGCAGTGTTTTTTTCAGGTTGCCAGTGGCAGGCTTGATTTTTTGAAGCACTATTTTGTCGATCACAGGGACGGCCATTTGCATTATTTCCAGCGGGATACCGCTGGATTTTTTAAAGAGTTGCTGTATTGTGTTTACGCTGAGTAGAGGCTCGCCGGTATAACCCGCCAGTTTTAGCTTGTGCCTGATAAACGTATCGGTTTGTTTTGCGGAGTACTCGGGCATGCTTTGTATGTACATCTGATCAGCTGAGATATCGGTAATGTTCTGTAAGGTTTTGGCAATGCCGGTGTTGGCAAAAATCAGAAGCTTCAGTGTAACCTCATGATCCTGTTTTAGCTGTTGCTGATAACGGAGCAGTTCCTGTAGTGTCGTATCACTGAGCACATGGGCGCTGTCGATAATAGCCAGTGGGGTCTGGTCGAACATTTGCAAACTTTTCAGGTTGTCATCCAGATGGCCCGCATCGCCCATGTCCTGTAGATGAATCGACATTTTTTGCTGAATCTGAACCAGGGTGTCAGTGGCTTCGGCCTGCATGGAGAGTATTTTGATATTATTGATTTCAGTCTGTATAAGCTGGCGGAACAACGTCGTTTTGCCCGAGCCGTGTGGGCCGTCTACTACCAGCAATAACTCGCTGAACTGAACCTGGTGAATCAGACTGTCGGTTATCTTATCCAGCGCCGGGCTGCTAAAGAAACTTTTGTCTGAAAGAATTTCAGCGTTAAAAGGCTGTTTGCTCAGATTTAAAAATTCTATGGTCTGTGCGGTGAGTTCTGTGGGTAACAGGCTGTCGGAATGGTTTCTGGAGGTCATGGTGTCGTTTTTTTATAAGGATTATCAGGATTATATTCTGTTTTTAAGTGTGTGTTTATCATTTGGCTTATTTTTAACGCCGAATGCTTCTAATCTAGGGTATCAGGTTTGCAAATGAAAGTTGCCGAGGGTTGTATATGCGTTCATATTCAACAATGGCATAGCGATCTGTCATGCCGGCCAGATAGTCAGACACCCCTCTGGCGATGCCGTTATTGGCGTTTTTTTCTTTCAGGCTGTAGCAGTGTGCCAGGGCATCGGGTGGCAATATGCGCTGATCATTGATAAAGGCATCAAACAGTGAGCTGAGCACTCTTTCTGCTTTGGTGGTCATGCGCTGCACACGATAATGGCGGTATAAGTTGGTCATTAAAAACTGCTTCAATTCCAGTGTCTGTGTTTGCATTTCTTCGCTAAAGCCAATGATGTAGTGATCCAGTTTGCGTGCATCATCCGGGTGGTTTAAATTCAGTTGTTCAATTTGCATTCGGCTGGTGTCTATTAAATCAATTACCATGCGACTAATCATGCGGCGAATAACTTCATGTATCAGGCAGGTGTTGTTTATGTCAGGATATTTCTGCATTACGATCTCATGCTGCTCTCTGAATATACGGGTTTCAAGTAGCTGTTCTATGGTTATCAGACCGTAACGCACGCCATCATCAATGTCATGATTGTTATAGGCTATTTCATCGGCTTTGTCACATACCTGAGCTTCAAGGCTTGGCTGGTTTTTTTCCAGAAATCGCTCACCCAGCTCACCCAGGTTACGGGCATTTTTTGCGGAGCAGTGTTTTAGTATGCCCTCTCGGGATTCATAGCTTAAGTTTAGCCCGGGAAATTCTGCATATTTTTCTTCCAGCTCATCTACGACTCGTAGCGATTGCAGGTTATGCTCGAAACCGCCGTATTCTTTCATGCAACGGTTGAGTGCGTCCTGCCCGGCATGGCCAAAGGGGGCGTGGCCCAGATCATGGGCAATGGCAATGGTTTCGGCCAGATCTTCGTGTAAATGCAGCTCACGGGCAATTGAGCGGCCAATTTGTGAGACTTCCAGGGAGTGGGTGAGGCGGGTGCGAAACAGGTCGCCTTCATGGTTTACAAATACCTGGGTTTTATATTCGAGCCTGCGAAATGCGGCAGAATGAATGATGCGGTCACGGTCGCGTTGATACTGGGTGCGGTGTACTGGATCGGGTTCAGGGTGCTGGCGTCCCCGAGAGGTTGATTCGCTGCATGCATAGCTTGCGAGGTTGCGTAGGTCGTATCCAGTGGGTATGTCGGTCATCTTATTATTCTTATTCGCTGAGTTTGATTTGTGTTAATAGCTTTCGGCGATGGTTTCTCTTAGTGTCGATTCAGTATAGTTTTTGCTGATAATGGCATGGCCAGGGGCTTTATAAAGCACCAGTTTTAGTACACCGTCTGAAACTTTCTTATCCAGCGACATGAGTTCGATAAACTGGTCGGCACTCATCTGATCCGGCGCATTCACCGGCAGGTTGGCGCGTTCCAGTATATTAATAACCCGATCAACATCTGATTCTGCAATCCAGCCCAGTTTATTTGATAGTCGAGCGGCCATTACCATACCACTGGAGACGGCTTCTCCGTGTAGCCAGGTGCCATAGCCCATGCCGGTTTCAATGGCATGGCCAAAGGTGTGACCGAGGTTGAGCAAGGCCCGTTGTCCGCTTTCTTTTTCATCAGCGGCGACAATTTCGGCTTTGTTCTGGCAGGAGCACTCTATGGCATAGGCCAGCGCCTGAGGGTCTTTATCCAGCAGTTTGTCGATGTTCTCTTCCAGCCATTCAAGAAATGGAATATCCCGAATCAGGCCATATTTTATCACTTCGGCAAGCCCTGAGCTAAGCTGGCGATCTTCAAGCGTGTTTAAGGTGCGGGTATCGGCGATTACGGCTTTAGGCTGGTAAAATGCGCCAATCATGTTTTTCCCCAGCGGGTGATTAACGGCGGTTTTGCCACCCACCGATGAGTCAACCTGGGCGAGCAGGGTGGTGGGTATCTGTATAAGGTGAACACCGCGCTGGTAGCTGGCAGCAGCAAAACCGGTTATGTCGCCAATAACGCCGCCACCCAGTGCAATCAGGGTGGTGTTTCGGTCCAGCCGATTTTCCAGCAATGCGGTATAAATGCTATTGAGCACAGTCAGGTTTTTGTGCTCTTCGCCATCGGGCAGCACCAGGGTTTTATAACGAATGTTACTGAGGGCGTTTTCCACTGCTTGCATGTATAAGGGTGCAACGGTCTCATTGCTGACAATCAATGCGCTATTGCCCGGAATATGTTGGGTAATAAGCTCACTTTGTTGCAGTAGATTCTGGCCAATGCTGATGGGGTAGCTGCGCGCCCCAAGGTTAACGTTTAGTGAAATCATTTCTCGCCCGAGATTTTTTCTGATAGGATTTAATTCTGCCTAGCATAACGTTTATTACAGAACGAATCGACTGTTGCCCAGTATTTATTATAATATCCGCGGTTTCTCTGTACAGCGGCTCACGAATTTTCATGATTTCTCTGAATTTTGCCGCGGGATCGTCGGTTTGTAGCAGGGGGCGGCTGGTATCGTGGCGTACCCGTTCCAGCAGGTGCTTTATATTGCTGTGCAGGTAAATAACAATGCCTCTGTTTTTCAGGTGCTGTCGATTTTCTTCCGAGATTACGGCCCCCCCGCCGGTTGCCAGTACCAGATTTGAGTGCTGTGTGAGCATATCTATAGCGATTATTTCACGTTTGCGAAAGCCGAGTTCGCCTTCTTTTTCAAAAATCAGCGGGATATCTGCGCCAGTTTGCGCTTCGATTGCATGGTCGCTGTCTTCAAAGTCCATGCGCAGGCGTCTGGCAATCTGGCGGCCCATGGTGGTTTTACCCGCACCCATGGGGCCTATCAGGAAGATGTTCTGTTTGTCTGTCATACAGAGCCAGTTTATCATTTTATAGAGAGCCGTGCGTCCTGAAATGCCCAGGCTATATAGCATGTGCTTACAAAAATGAAAAAGGGTAATACTGTTATAGCATGCAGTATCGCCCTCTAATTATTTGCTGGTTATGTCTGTTTTGTCAGGTAATGGTAATGGTAATGTTTGCAGAGGCGGTGTTACCATCGCTATCAGTGACCGTAACGGTAATGATGTGAGTGCCAACACTTAAGGTGCTGGTGGTAACACTGTTGCTGTTTGTCATAAAGGGGGTGACTCCATCCAGATTGGATGACCAGACAATATTGTCGCCCGTTACCGGGTTGTTGGAACCTACGATGATGCCGTCTTCAGGGTCTGTCGCCGTTGCTGTAAAGGTGACGTTACTGCCACTTGCGGTATTCGTGTTATCAGCTGGAGCATTAATAGTAACGGCTAATACTATAATGGCGCCGTCTTCACGAATGGGTAGCAGCGCATGATCTGAGATATAGATCTGTGTCGTCGGGCTACATAATGTGGGATGTGTACAGTTGAGCCCGTTGTAGAGACTATCTACAGCGGTAATCTGTCCGTTTGTGTTTCCAGGTATCAGAATATCATCAACATCGAGAGTGTAAACTCTATTGTGATCGAGATCAAGATAGGGACCAATTAAATCGGCACCAGGTGGATTTGCCTCGATTGACGCTGTGTCAAACAGGTCACCCTGGTTAAAAATATTATTACCATCAATGTCAATAAAGGTTTCCTCTCCCAGTATCCAGGCTGTAAAAGCAACTGCTTCATCCGCAGGGAAGAACGGCTGGTCGAAACTGGCGCTACTGGTCCAGGTAATCGTGCAGGTGCCATCAAGGCCGATCTGACATGAAGTGGCTGATAGTGTGCCCCAGTCCGTAGCTAGATAGGCGGTGGCTCCTACAGTCGCCAGCTTTAGGCGATCCCCCGCTGTAATGGAAACCTGTACCACTACGCCGCCGTCCAGACCGTCATCGGTGATTACCGGCGGGTTAGGCTCATCAAAAAGAACCACAAAGTTTCGGCTGGTAGGTATATTAGTCCCAGAACTCGATCCATTACCATCCAGTGTAAAAGCATCATCATCAGAGCAAGCAGATAACTGTGCAGCCAGGAGCACGGCGGTTAATAGTGTAAATATCGTTTTCATAATCTAAATCCTGTATACACCCCTGATTATAGTCGAAGTGAGTCTTTTAAAATTTTAGGTGTAACAAATATTAGCAGTTCCTGTTTTTCAACACTTTCCAATGTGTGTTTGAACAGGTAGCCAATGATCGGCAAGTCCCCCAGTAAGGGCACTTTATCTATCTGGTTGCGGGTTTCTGTTTCATAAATTCCCCCCAGTACAATGGTGTCGCCATTATCTACCAGTACCTGTGTGGTCACCTGGCGGGTGTCAATGCTGGGAATATTGGCAAAAACTTCACCTACGGCATCTTTATTCACCGATAAATCCATAATAATGCGGTCATCCGGTGTAATCTGAGGCGTTACATTAATGCTCAATACGGCTTTTTTGAACTGTACCTGGGTTGCACCACTGGAGGTGGCTGAGAGATAGGGGATTTCAACACCCTGCTCAATAAAGGCTTCATGGCGATCCGAGGTAACGACTCTGGGGCTGGAAACAATCTCGCCATCGCCTTCGGCCTGTAGTGCGGATAACTCAAGATCCAGTAAATTACCACCACTGAGTATGGTAAAGGCGATACTACCGGCAGCCCCTACGGTGGGCAGGTTTACATTCAGTCGGTCTGTCCCGGCAGGCAGGGCTGCCGGCAAGGGTGGCAGGTTGTTGTTGATATTGCCAACAACACTGTCTGCTATGGTGTTTGCACCATTAAACGTGCCGGTAGTGGAGTTAAATCCATTAGCGCCACTGGCGCTGGCACCTGTGAGGCCAAAACGTACACCGAGTTCTTTTTTGAAGTCGTCGGTTGCGATAACAATTCTGGATTCAATTAAGACCTGGCGTACGGGAATATCCAGCTTTTTCAGGGTGCGTCTTATTTCAGAGATAACCGTGTCGGTGTCTTTTACAATCAGGGTGTTGGTGCGCTCATCCATAATTACACTGCCTCTGGGTGAGAGCAGGCTAAGGCTACCATCCTCACCAGAGCCTTCAAATAGCTGGGCAAGGTCGGTGACTTTTGCAAAGTTGATTTCGAAAAAGGCGCTGCGAACAGGCGCCAGTTCTGTAACCTGCTGTAAGGCCTCAAGATCAAGTTTTTCCTGTGCAGCGATTTCTTCACTGGGTGCAATGAGCATAACATTGCCCGATTCGCGTTTGGACAGGCCTTTGGCTTTTAAAATGATATCCAGTGCCTGATCCCAGGGAACGTTTTTCAGACGAAGTGTCAGGTTGCCATCTACCGAGTCACTCACCACAACGTTCAGGCCGGTGAAGTCTGCGATGAGCTGTAGTACTGCCCGAACAGGGATGTCCTGAAAGTTTAGCGAGAGGCGCTCACCGGTGTAGCCAAACTTGGCTTTTTTCTGCTCTTCCAGATCGGCTTTTGAAACAGGTATGAATTCAATGGTAAACAGCTTGTCTGTCTGATAAGCCAGGTGGGTGAAGTTTCTATGGCTGGGCTCTATTAAAATGCGTGCATTGCCATCAATCTGAAAACTGTCGATGGTTTTAACGGGTGTAGCAAAATCCAGCACATCAAGGCGCTGATGCAAATCAGCGGGAAGGCTCGTATTGGAGAAGCTAACAACCACTTTGCCAAACTCTTCGCTAATATCCATTGGAATACTGGACTCGCTCAGGTGAATGAGTACTCGGCCTTCGCCTTTTGCACCACGGCGGAAATCTATTTTGGAAACGCTCTTGCCTGTGCTGCGATCCCGCGTGTTGCTGATATCTGCCAGGCCACCTTTAGTGCCTGGTGAGGTGTGTGACGCTTCACTTTCCAGCGTAATGGATACGGTGTCTCTGTTGACTGAAACGGTGTAGGGAACGGTTTCTGAGAGGTTTAAAATCACGCGGGTTTTGTTTTTAACACTTACCGCTGTAATTGACTGGGCAACGCCAATACCAATCTGTTGTTTGCCTTTTGATAAATTGCTTCTGGTGTTTTTAAAATCAAATGCAATTCTGGCAGGATTGTCAATATTAAAGCTCTGGGGCTTTTCGGTTACTTCAGACAGGCGAATATTGATTTGCAACCGGTTACCAGGTAAAGAAGTGTAGCTGATTTCTTCAATGTTATTGGTGTTTGCATTAGCCAGTTGCAGGTTTAAACCGGCGAATATAGCCAGCATGAAACTAAAAAGTAATCTTTTGTGCATTGAACTATTAATGCCTGTTAATACGCTTTTCATGATTGCTCCATACGCTTTATTAGTTTGAACCGATGGCAAGTGAGGCTTCACGTTCTATATAGCCGCCTATACCATCCGGTATTATTTCAATGATATCGATCTGTTTTTCTGTGATGGCAATAATTTCCCCTGCATTCTGTCCAGCATGTTCCCCGGACTGTACTGTGTGTACGATATTGTTAGGGTCTTTTACCAGGCCCCAGGTAGTTTTGTTCTGTATGAGTATGCCCACCATTCTCAATGTATCGAGAGGGTAGGACTCAAGGGGATCTTTCACACGGCTGGCGTTGGGGCGTATGCCTGTATTAACCGTTTCGCTTCGGTCTTCTTCAAAAGCGGCCTCGAAAGGGTCTCTTAGTTCAGATGCAGAGTAGGTGAAGTTTTTATAGGGCTGAAACGTAGGCGGCGGCTTTACGCTGCCCAGGTGCTTTGACTTGGTTTCTTCAATAAATGCGTGAAGGTCGTCATTGCTCTGTTCGCATGCGCCAAGTGTGCCCACAAGCATTAAAAGAATTATTTTATACTTAAAGGACATTGTTAAACATCCTCCTGTTCATCCAGGTATTGATAGGTGACGGCGGTCACTTCCATTTCGAGTAAAACACCAGAGTCTTTACTGTTTTTCGGTTTCTTAATGCTGATGTTCCGCATGGTGACAATACGGGGCAGCGCCGCAACACCGCTTACAAATTTTCCAAATTCATGGTATCGGCCAATAACACGTAGTTTAATGGGGAACTCGGCATAGAACTCTTTTGGTAGCAGGCCTTCAGGTTTAAAATACTGTATTTCAAGGCCGCTGGCGATGCCGGTTTGAGAAATATCGGTTAACAGGGATTCAATTTCAGTTTTGCTGGGAAGTTGCCGTTTTAGCGCACCAAAGTCCCGCTCCATCTCTTCCAGCTGTTGAGCGTATGCTTCCAGGTTGGCAGCTTTGCTCTGTTTTTCATCGAAGGTTACTCTAAGGGTCAGCTCTTTTTGCTTAGCCGCTTCCAGTTGATCCAGCTGTTGAGTGGTATCAAAGTACACAGCGCCACCACCTGCTATAATGCAGAGTAGAAAAATAAGGATAAATTTAACAGCCGTCGGTGCGCTACCGATTTTTTTTATGTCATTGATATCAATGTCGCTGAGATCAATTTCATTTAATTTTGATAAATCCATGTTATAAATCCTCAGCTTTATCGTCATTTGATTTTGGTGCAGACTGTTGAGCAACCAATATGAACTTGCTACCCCGACCATCTTTGCGCGTACTTTCTATAACCTGTAATCGGGGTTTTGTCATCCACTCAGAGGCATCAATATTACGCATATACGCAGAGACCCGACCATTGGATTCTGCAATGCCATTAATGGTAATGCTGTTACCTTCCTGCCTGATTTTCTGAACATGCAGGCCTTCAGGAATGGTGCGCACAATTTCATCAAAAAGGTGAACGATCTGTGGCCGCTTCTGTTGCAACGACTGAATGATTTCCATTCGGGATAAAAGTCTGGCCTTTGTGTCTTCAAGATCCTTAATTTTTAACAGCTCGATATCGAGTCGTTTAATTTCATTCTGTAGAATCGTGTTGCGGCCATTCTGGTGGCTTATCATACCGGCAATATTTATGTGCACCAGCCCCATAATGGAAGCGGTGAGCAAAAGTGCCAGCCCCATATGAGTGATAAATTGTTGAGTCTGTTCTTTGCGTAGTTCTTCGCGCCATGGAAGCAGGTTAATATTAGCCATTAGTCGAAGCTCCTCATGGCCAGGCCACAGGCAATCATTAGTGAGGGTGCGTCATTGTTCAGCGCCTGAGAGTTAACTTTATTTGAGAGTTCCATTTCTGCAAACGGGTTGGCAACGATGGTGTCAACATCGAGCTGCGAGGCAATGAGTTCGTCTATACCCGGGATAGAGGCGCAGCCACCGGCCAGGGCAATCATATTGACTGATTCGTGCTGGCCCGAGGTGTAGAAAAATTGCAGGAAGCGGCTAACCTGCTGAGCCATATTTTCTTTAAAGGGCTCAAGGACTTCAGGAATATAGTTGTCAGGCAGGCCACCGACTTTTTTCAGGCGACCGGCTTCTTCATATGCAAGCCCATAGCGGCGCATTATTTCTTCAGTGAGCTGCTTGCCACCAAAAGCCTGCTCGCGGGTATAAATGAGTTCGTTATTTTCAATAACATTTAAGCTGGTCATGGTTGCGCCAACATCCAGTACCGCAATGACAGAGCTGGATGCGTCTGCGCCGCTATCGTTTAACTGGAATTTTTTTGTTGGTAGCAGGGTGCAGGCCTTCTCGATGGTATAGGCTTCTACATCCACCAGTTTGGCGGTGAGCCCCGCCATTTCGGCAACCGCAGTGCGCATTTCTACGTTTTCGCTACGCGAGGCGGCCAGCAGAACGTCTACCGTGTCCGGGTTGCCAACAGTTTCGTTAAGTACCTGAAAATCAAGGTTAATTTCTTCAAGGGGGTAAGGAATATACTGATCGGCTTCCAGCTCTATCTGTAATTCCATTTCGCTATCTGAGAGGCTTGATGGCATGGTAATCACTTTGGTGATTACTGAGGAGCCGGGCACTGCAAGCGCGGCATGTTTACACTTTGAAGTGGATTTTTTTAATGCGCGAATCAGTGTTTCACCCACCGCTTCAACGTCCTGAATGTTCTTTTCAGCAACAGCATTCGGGGGCAAAGGTTCAACCGACAGGCTCTCTACCTGATAACCGGCATCGTTTTTTGATAGCTCTACGAGCTTGACAGAAGTCGAACTTATGTCTATTCCCAGTAATGAAGTTTTCTTGCGTTTCATTTGAAACACGTCAGGTACCTCTTTGTATAGAATCCACTTTGAGTATAAGTAGTTATAGCTCTTTCATGTGGTTTTGCATTAAATATTAGCCGCAAGTGCCGAATAATACTAGTCTATTTTGAAATTCATGTCGCCTGAAATACGATCTAAGACTATAATTCACCCTCATAAAGTACCAGAGTGATTTCTTTTATATACCTGTCAGTTCTTGTGTCAGGTGCCGGAGATCATATATGAAAACAGCCAGGTAATTGAAAAATAAGTAAATTATCAGGCTTCAAGCGGTTATTGTGTTAGCAGAATCGTGGTTTTCTCAAGTATTTGAGCTTCCGCAGGGTTGCTCAAAGGATAGATTAGATAATATGCAAAAAATCTTAAAATTTCTTCGAATTAGTTCGAAAATTTTTATAGTACTGTTGATATTGTGTTTTACAGGCCTGATTGGACTCTATCTTTATCTGGAGCCCAAACTCCCCTCAATCGAGGGCCTGAGCGATATTCAGCTACAGGTTCCGTTAAGGGTTTATAGCTCAGAAGGCGGTCTTATAGCAGAGTATGGGGAGAAACGCCGTTCTCCCAGAATGATCGATGAAATCCCTCTGGCGCTACGTCAGGCTTTTCTGGCCGCGGAAGATGACCGGTTTTATGAGCATCCCGGTGTTGATTATCAGGGCATACTCCGCGCAGTGATGGTGCTGGTGACTACGGGTCGGCGTGGTCAGGGCGGGAGCACAATTACCATGCAACTGGCGAGAAATTTTTACCTGAGCGCCGAAAAAACCTTTGGTCGGAAAACAAATGAAATTTTTCTGGCGTTAAAAATAGAGCAGCAATTAAGCAAGGATCAGATTCTTGAACTCTATCTGAATAAAATTTATCTGGGTAATCGTGCATATGGGGTCGCCGCCGCCGCGCGTGTTTATTATGGCAAATCAATGGAAGATCTTGATCTGTCTCAGTTGGCGATGATAGCCGGTTTGCCGAAGGCACCTTCTAAATATAACCCGATTGTTAACCCGACACGGGCGCTGTTGCGCAGAGATTATGTGCTGAATAGAATGCTGGCGCTGGGTTATATTAGTGAGGCAGATATGCGCTTTGCCAAAGCACAGTCTGTTACGGCGGGGTTGCATACTTCTCAGGTTGATGTGTCGGCCTCTTATGTGGCGGAAATGGTGCGCTATGAAATTTCCCGGCAGTTTGGTGAGGGAGCCTATATCAAGGGCCTTAATGTGTATACAACGCTTGATGGGCGCTTGCAGAATGCGGCGAACAGGAGCTTGCGCCATGCTTTACAGGCTTATGATCGGCGACATGGTTACCGCGGCGCAGAGCAGCAGGTCAATTTAAACCCGGATGGGGCCGAGTATTCCGTGGCTGAGCAGGAAATACTCTGGCAGGAAGCGGTTGAAGACCTGAGTGTGATTGGCGGCATGCACCCGGCGCTGGTGCTTGACGTTGTAGACAGGGGTGCAAAGGTGTTTTTAAAGGGAGGCAGGCTGATACAGCTGGACTGGGATGCGATGAAGTGGGCAAAAGCCTACATTAATCGAAATTCACAGGGCAAAGCCCCTGAAAAAGCAGTTGATATTCTAAGTGCAGGGGATATTGTTCGAATTTATAAGGAGGAAGGCAAATGGCTCCTCGGTCAGGTACCTGAAGTGCAGGGAGCGTTAACCTCTCTGCGCTCAAATGATGGTGCTTTACAGGCACTGGTGGGGGGGTATGACTTTCACAAGAGCAAGTTCAATCGGGCTGTGCAGGCTAAACGCCAGGCAGGTTCCAGCTTTAAACCCTTTATTTATAGTGCTGCGTTGAGCAAGGACTATACGGCGGCTACGCTGATAAATGATGCGCCTGTAGTGTTTCATGATTCTGCAATGGAAGGCACATGGCGGCCACAGAACTACAGTGGAAAGTTTTTTGGACCCACACGTTTGCGTGAGGCATTAGTTAAATCTCGAAATCTGGTGTCTATTCGTATATTGCGTTCCATTGGGGTTCGATATGCAACGAATTTTGCAGCACGTTTTGGTTTTGATTCGAGTAAGCTACCCCATGACCTGTCTCTCGCACTGGGCAGTGGTGAAATGAGTCCGCTGGAGCTTTCAAGGGGGTTTGCGGCATTTTCCAATGGTGGTTATCGAGTTAAGCCTTATTTTATTCAGCGCATTGAAGACCTTAAAGGGAATATACTGTTTGAAGCGGACCCTGAAGTCGCCTGTGTGAGTTGTGAGTTAAAAGCGCGAGGTGTGGCTCCCCCCTCGAAATTACCCGCACTGGCCGATGCACAGGAAAGAGAAAAAGCAGAGCAGTTAAGGCAGGAAGTACTCCTGAGCGAGTCATTGCAGAGCCAGCAGAACAGCTCACCTGGTGCAGATGGAAAGACAGCGACTGGCGAAGGCAACAACGAAGAGCAGGGACAGGAGGAGGCAGCACTGGGCTATCGTTTGCCCAGACAGGCAGAGAGGGCGGCAGATGGACGTGTTATATACATCATGAACAGTATTCTGAGAGATGTGATAAAACGGGGAACAGGGCGCAGAGCGCTTGTTTTGGGTCGCGCTGATTTGCACGGTAAAACAGGCACAACCAACGATCAGAAAGATGCGTGGTTTAATGGTTTTAATAATAAGCTGGTGACAACGGTCTGGGTTGGTTTCGATCAACAGCAGTTATCGCTGGGCAATTATGAAACAGGTTCAAAAGCCGCGCTACCTATGTGGATAGAATTTATGAGAACAGCACTGGAGGGCACGCCTGAAACCCGAATGCAGCGCCCGGAAAGGCTGGTAAATATTAAAATTAACGCGGAAACCGGCGAGCTGGCGAATGCGACGGATACCCATGCTGTGTTTGAAATGTTTAGATCTGAACGGGCTCCAAAGTCAATGTCAGCACAGCAGATACGCTCAGGGGATGATAACCGAAATGTGATTCCAGAGCAGCTGTTTTAGTTTTTTTCGCAGGCGGCTAATAAAAAATAACAACGCGGATTTTTCCAGGTTAAACACTTTAATAGAGATAACTTATGTGCGGTATTTGCGGCGAATTTAGATTTGATGGCCTGACACCTGATCTGGCACGCACAAATAAAATGATGACACGGCTGGAGCGTCGAGGGCCTGATCATGGCGGTTCGTACTCTGAGGGCCCCGTGGCGTTTGGACACCGTCGGCTGGCGATTATTGATCTCTCGGAGCATGCTAACCAACCACTGGTTGATCAGCAGCTGGGGCTTGTGCTGGTGTTTAATGGCACGATTTATAACTTTCCCGAATTGCGCTCTGAGCTGCAAAATAAAGGTTATCATTTTTTTTCAGATGGCGACTCTGAAGTTATCCTGAAGGCGTATGCCGAGTGGGGCGAGTCCTGTGTTGAACGATTACACGGCATGTTTGCATTTGCAATATGGGATATGCGCAAGCAACAACTTTTTCTGGGGCGTGATCGTTTAGGGATAAAACCGTTGTATTACAGCTTTAACCAGAACAGATTACTGTTTGCATCAAATGCGCAGGCTTTACTGGCCACGGCAGATGTGGATACATCGATTAATCCCGTAGGTCTGCATCATCAGCTGACATTGCATGCAGTTATTCCCGCACCTCATACTATTTTAAATGGCATTCAGAAAATGCGCCCTGCTCATTGCATGTGCTTTAAGGTTGATGGGGGGTGTCGTGAGCGAGAGTACTGGACACTTAATGCCTGCCGCCCGGCAGAGGTAATGGATGAAGTCGAGTGGGTTGATGCAATACATGAATCGTTAAAATCCGCGGTAGAAAAACGCAAAACAATTTCAGATGTGCCTGTGGGTGTGCTGTTATCCGGTGGGCTGGATTCCTGTTTGCTGGTGAGCCTGTTAGCTGAAGCCGGCGTTGGTAACCTGAAAACTTTTACAGTGGGCTTTGAGGATCAGCCGGAGGAGAAAGGTAATGAATTTGAATTCTCCGATTTAATTGTGGAAAAATATGGCACTGAACATCATAAGTTTTTTATCCGTAATGACAGGGTGCTGGATTATTTGCCCGATACGGTAGATGCGATGGCAGAACCCATGGTTGGGCAGGATGCGGTGGCTTTTTATATGCTGTCGGAACAGGTGTCGCGGGAAGTTAAAGTGGTGCAAAGTGGTCAGGGGGCAGATGAAGTGTTTGGAGGGTATTTCTGGTATCCTCAAATGCATGAGGCGCAGGGAGAGGATGATTTGCAGCGGTTTGCATCACGTTATTTCGACCGCGATCATGAGGAGTATCTGCAAACGGTGAGTGCTGCTTTTCAGGGGGAAGATCATACCGGCAAGCTGGTTAGCAGATTGTTGGCAAAGGGTAATGCGGATGAATACCTGGATAAAGTATTAAGGCTGGATGTAACAACGTTAATTGTGGATGATCCGGTTAAGCGCGTTGATAATATGACAATGGCCTGGGGGCTGGAGGCGCGTGTGCCTTTTCTTGATCATCAGCTGGTTGAGCTGGCAGCGAGTATGCCAGCTGAGATGAAACTGTCGTCCGGGGGTAAACATGTGCTGAAAAAAATTGCCCGTGGGCGGGTGCCCGATCCGATAATAGATCGGCCCAAAGCATATTTTCCGGTACCGGCACTGAAGTATGTGAGGGGTGAGTTTCTGGCGTTTATGCGCGAAATTCTGCACAGTGATACGGCCAGACAACGTGGTTTATTTCAGCCTGAGTATGTAGAAAAATTACTGGCGAAGCCGGAAAGTTATCATACCCGGTTACAGGGCAGCAAATTGTGGCATCTGGCACTGCTTGAAATGTGGTTGCAGCGAAATATCTGAAGCTATTAAAAAATGTTGAATGTCTCGCGTCCCTGTTTTTTTTTACCGAGTTTGAGAGCGCGTCTCCGGTCTTGTGTATATACCCACCTGGCATGGCTGTCCCGTTAAAATTGTTGCCAAATGGAGGTGGGGCTTTAGCCCCGCGTAACACACCGAGGCTAAAGCTACGGTTCCATCTGATAACTGATTAATCCTAAAATCATCAGTTGAATGCCTCAAAGTGTGCTTCTGAGAGCTTGTTTGGCGTAGTCAAAAAGGGAGTGAATGGCCCAGTCCTTCGCGCGTTTT
>VAOX01020376.1_pt1 | contig 17165 bp, 15 predicted proteins | sample 3393891 | NCBI WGS metagenome assembly VAOX01 (sample SAMN08290429, study PRJNA428436) | hydrothermal vent metagenome | isolation source: Deep-sea hydrothermal vent chimney | place: Indian Ocean: Southwest Indian Ridge | depth 2822 m m | reverse complement strand
TAACGCCATCACCGAACGGGTGAATAACGAAACTATAGAATATTCAATACTCTCAATAACTTACCGCACTATTGCGTGGTCAACTGATGAATTTAGGATGAAGTGCGTGTGCGCTATCGAGCGGTTCTTATACGAGACATTGTTAATGAGAAACTACAGGGAATACATATGGAGCGCTATATTGCTGAAAAAACAAACGGATCGCTTCCTGTAAAAGATCAAAAACCGTTTCTAAAAACAGTTTACGATGATCTGGATACAGTTAATTTGTCTACGGTTAGGGGTATGGGAATTACGCAAAAAGAGCTTGAACAATGGCTGGAAGCTAAAGACTATATAGATAAAAAATAATTTAATTTCTGATAATTTGTTTTTTGCAAATATCAGGTCGATATTTTTTTTCTAATGAGCCCCCCAGGCAATTCCAGACAATACGTCCTTTTAATGTTCTTACTGTAAATATCAGCGTTTGAACGGCGTCTGAAGTTTGACTGTTCGTCGCCTGTGTTTTAAATGTAACCGTCATGGTCGCATTTTTACCAACAATTATTGAGGCAATTGAACGATTACTGAGCTGTTTGGGCAGCTCAGCATCGATATTCTGATTAGGCCAGAAGTTTGTTTTTTCTATAAATGCAGTAATGTCATTGCGGGTGTCAAAGGCGAGTTGCAGGTCGTCTATTACCTGTTGCTCTTTGCTGTATTGCTGGTACCAGGGAAAGCCCAGAAAACCTGCAATGCCTAATACGATTAGCCCCACCATGGCTTTTATCATAATTGAACGAATGTTTTTTTTCCTGAACACCCGGGGGTCAAATCCACAGTGAACACAGTCCGAATCTTCACTGGCGCGGATAGTGCCACAGTTGGGACAGAAATTTTCTGGATCAATATTCTCAATAGTTTTATCTTCGTCTGTTTCGGTGGATGCTTTTTCCACAGGTCCATTTGTGAGTGGCCCATCAGCAAGGCTCAGGCTCAGTTGTTCTTCATGTAAGGGGGTGATTTTTGCCTGAGTGATGTCGAGCAAGGGCTTTACCCCGGCTTTGTTTTCTATTTCCTCTATGCGGGGTAGTTCGGTATCCTGCTGGTCCGAGATCGTTTCAATCGTGCAGTGTATGCCGATAGCGGTAATGGCTTTATGGAGTTTTTCAGCGCTTGCCTGATCAAGCTGTTTTTTTACAGTGAAATGGTCTCGTTGAAGAATTTTTCTGGATTTATCCGGTGTTGTTTTAAACAGCCTGGCAAGTTGTTCGATCGCCTGCTCCGTTGAGTCCCCACCCTTGCTAATAATGACGGAGTAGTTATTATTTTGCATAACTGCCTTTTTTATAAGTCGTTAATCCTGGATTAATCAGTGGGCGTAATATCCTGAGCACGGTGGCCGAGTACGTAAGGCACAGGCAAGGCATCTGAATGCCATCCCGAATATGCCAGGACATGTTCGGGCGGGTGAGCAGATATTTATAACGCTTTAAAGCCAATGTCCTTACGGTAATAGATTTTATCCCAGTGTATCTTATCAACAATATCATAGGCGGTTTTCTGCGCTTCTGCAACGCTGTTACCCATGGCGCAGGCGCAAAGCACGCGCCCACCATGGGTGACAACCTGGCCATCAATCAGTGCAGTGCCAGCATGAAAAACTTTGCTTTTATGTGTATCAAGCCCTTCCAGCCCACTAATAGCATCACCTTTACGATAGCTTTCAGGGTAGCCCCCTGCTGCCAGTACTACGCCAAGCGCATATTGCGAATCCCAGAGTATTTCCTGTTGATCCAGCTCACCGTTTACACCGGCCAGGCACAGTTCAACAAGATCAGATTGCAGGCGCATCATAATTGGCTGGGTTTCAGGGTCGCCAAAGCGAACATTGTATTCCAGCACTTTGATGCCTTCCTTGTTGATCATCAGTCCGGCGTATAAAAAACCGCTGAAGGGGTTGCCCTCTTTTTCCATGCCTTCTATGGTGGGCTGAATCACTTCATCAATAATACGTTGATGTATTTCAGCACTAATGAGTGGTGCAGGTGAGTAGGCACCCATGCCCCCGGTGTTAGGGCCGGTGTCGCCCTCGTCACGGGCCTTGTGATCCTGGGAGGTGGCCATGGGCAGAATATTTTTTCCATCCACCATACAGATAAAGCTGGCCTCCTCACCTTCCAGAAATTCTTCGATAACCACCCGCGCACCGGCATCACCAAAGCGGTTGCCAGAGAGCATGTCTTTTACCGCAGTCACCGCGTCCTCTTCGGTTTGTGCAAGTATCACGCCTTTACCTGCGGCAAGTCCATCCGCTTTAACCACAATGGGCGCACCCTGTTCCTTAATGTAGGCAATCGCCTCAGCTTCTTCAGTAAATTTGCCATAGGCTGCGGTGGGAATGTTGTAGTTTGCGAGAAAGTCTTTGGCAAAGGCTTTAGAGCCTTCAAGTCGTGCGGCGCGGCGCGTGGGACCAAATATTTTTAAATCGGCGGCCTGGAATTCATTAACAATGCCATTAACCAGGGGGGCTTCAGGGCCAACAATGGTGAGTGCAATATCATTTTGCAGGGCAAACTGTTTTAGCGCGTCGATGTCTTCAGCATTGATATCAATGTTTTCTAATTTATCTTCCAGCGCAGTCCCTGCGTTGCCAGGGGCTACGTAAACGATTTCTACACTTTCAGACTGGGCGGCTTTCCAGGCCAGTGCATGCTCACGGCCGCCGCCGCCAATTATCAGTATATTCATGGGTGTAATCCTTATGGGTTCATTTTAGAGAGCACAGTCTTTTTTATATTTCTGGTGCCCTGCAATAAACAGTATTTTAATGTTAACAATCTGGCTGAAACTCGCCAGGCTATTTTTAATGCCTGAAGTGGCGCATGCTGGTAAAGACCATTGCCATACCATGTTCGTTGGCGGCGTTTATGACCTCTTCATCCCGCATTGATCCACCGGGCTGAATAACCGCAGTAATGCCTGCTTCATGGGCGGCATCAATGCCGTCGCGAAAGGGAAAGAATGCGTCGGATGCCATGACCGAGCCCTGCACTACCAGGTTTTCATCAGCGGCTTTAATCCCTGCGATTTTCGCAGAGTAAACACGGCTCATCTGTCCTGCACCTACGCCAATGGTCATCTGGTTTTTCACATAGACAATCGCATTGGACTTAACAAATTTGGCCACCTTCCAGGCAAACAGCAAATCACGCAGCTGATCTTCTGTGGGTTTTTTTTCGCTTACAATTTGCAGGTCGTTAATGCCAATTGTGCCCAGGTCTCGATCCTGTACCAGCAGTCCACCATTTATGCGTTTGAAGTCCAGACTCGGCACAGAGCGTTGCCATTCCCCTGTTTCCAGCACACGCACATTGGGTTTAGTGGCAAGCAGCGTTTTTGCCGCATCGCTGATAGACGGCGCAATAATGACTTCAACAAACTGTCGGTTAATAATTTCAGCAGCAACTTTGTCTTCCAGCGCACGGTTAAATGCAATAATGCCACCAAAGGCAGAGGTTGGGTCTGTTTTCCAGGCTGATTCGTAGGCATCCATAGCATTCTCGGCAATTGCAACGCCACAGGGGTTGGCGTGTTTCACGATCACGCAGGCCGCTTCAGAAAATGTTTTCACACACTCAAGGGCGGCATCGCTATCGGCAACATTATTATATGAAAGCGCCTTACCCTGAACCTGTGTTGCATTGGCAATGCAGACTTCAGCGGGCTGGCTTTCTCTGTAAAAGGCGGCCTGCTGGTGAGGGTTCTCGCCGTAGCGCATTTCCTCCACCTTGCTGAACTGTAGATTAATGGTATGCGGGAAACTGTTTCGGCTGCCATCGGGGGCGATACTGCCAAGATAACTGGCAATCGCACCATCGTAATCCGAAGTGTGCTCAAAGGCTTTAACCGCCAGATCAAAACGAGTTTGCTGGCAGATGCCGCCGTCTTTAATTTCTTTTATCACATGCTCATAGTCTGTCGGGCTTACTACAATACTGACAAATTTATGATTTTTTGCCGTGGCGCGTACCATAGTGGGGCCGCCGATATCGATATTCTCAATGGCCTCTTCAAGCGAGCAGTCATCCCGGGCTATGGTGGCGGCAAAGGGGTAGAGGTTTACTACAACCAGATCTATGGGCTGTATGTCATTAGCCTGCATCACCTCATCATCAATGCCTCGGCGAGCCAGTATGCCGCCGTGAATTTTTGGGTGCAGGGTTTTTACTCGGCCATCCATTATTTCTGGAAATCCGGTATATTCGGATACTTCGATAACCGGTAGATTGTGCTCGGCGAGTAATTTGGCAGTGCCGCCGGTAGAAAGTATTTCAATGCCCGCATCAACCAGTGCCTGGCCCAGCTCCACAATGCCGGTTTTATCTGAAACACTCATCAGGGCCCTTTTTACAGGGCGGATATCATTACTCATAAGCTTTGCAATCCACAGTCATTTACAAAGCGGTGAATTATAAACCCTAAGCCAGCTGTTGAACACTGGTAAAGCATGATTAGCAGTTTGCCCCGAACCCTGAGAGAGGCCTGAGAGGGGACTGAGTGGACGTGAGCAGTAAACTACCTAATTAGCTGATAGGCTTTGAGCTTTTTACGCAAGGTGCCACGGTTGATACCCAGATAATCCGCAGCTTTAGACTGGTTGCCGTCTACGTGTTTAAGGATAAGCTCCAGCAAGGGGGCTTCTACCTGCTGAATGACCATATCATAGATATTACCGGGGTTCTCTCCATCGAGATCATCCAGAAACTGGCTCAGTGAGGAACGTATGGCTTTATCGAGTCCTGTGCTTTGCGTTTCTTCATTTCTAAGGCCAGGTAAGTTAATGACATTGCTTTTATTCATGCGGCAATAGCCCTGTTTTTAGTTGTTAGTTTAAAAAAATCAAGAACCTGCTCAAGTTGTTGTTCTGCATCCGTTATTTTATTAATATCATGCCGAAAACCGAGCAGTAGTTCCTTGTGTTCAGTGAGTAGCGCGTTGCAATACCAGCTAATGTGCTTACGTGCAATTTGCACGCCGCGCTTTTCCCCATAGAAAGTATAGAGTGTAGCCAGGTGCTGAGATAAAATCAGAATAATTTCATTAATTTGGGGCGAGGGCAATAACTCGCCGGTCGCCAGGTAATGATTAATTTCACGAAAAATCCACGGTCTGCCATGTGCGCCGCGGCCAATCATTATCGCATCAGCACCGGTGTCCTGCATAACCCTGCGGGCTTTTTCTGGTGAGGTAATATCGCCGTTTGCGACCAGTGGAATATTAATTTGTTGTTTAACCTTTGCAATGGTCTGATACTCAGCTTCACCTCGGTAGGCATCTGCGCGCGTGCGGCCATGCATGCTGAGCATTTGTATGCCGCAGTCTTCTGCTATATGGGCAATCTCTGGTGCATTTCTGTTTTGATGATCCCAGCCGGTGCGTATTTTAAGTGTTACCGGTACATTAACCGCATTAACAACCGCCTGTAGAATATCTGCAACGCGCTTTTCATCTTTCATCAGTGCAGAGCCTGCTGCTACATTGCAGACTTTTTTTGCAGGGCAACCCATATTGATATCAATTATCTGCGCGCCGTGCTCAACATTGTAAACTGCTGCGTTAGCCATTTTATGTGCATCAGTACCGGCAATCTGAACACTAATGGGGCCGCTTTCACCCAAATGGTCCATACGTTGTCGGGTTTTTCTACTGTTTCTTAAATGGGGTTCAGAGCTGATCATTTCAGATACCACAAGACCTGCCCCCATGGCGCTGCAAAGCTGCCGAAAGGGTCTGTCGGTAACACCCGCCATAGGGGCAAGAAAAACAGGTGATGAAAGTGTGTAAGGCCCGAGTTGCATATTGTTATCCGTTTCCGTGGAGGGCTTATGTTACTCGCATGAAGGCCTGGAAAAAATAACTTTTTTTATTTTTTTTAACTAAAAAAAGCTTGATTTTTAGTACCTCTAAAAAAATCAGATACTTGGGTGTTAGTGGTGACCCTGGATTAATCAGTTGAGCGCGAAAAGATGTGCAAACTTTTGTGGGCCAACGGATTAATCCAGGGCGACAGAGCGGATATTGATATATCTGCTGTATGGCGTGAATTGTGGTTGTTCGGGCTGTGTTCAGGCTGTGTTCGGGCCGTGTTCGGGTTGTGTTCGGGTCGCCGCAGCCTGTTGCTGGTTTTCATTGCCAGCAGGGCAGTCAGGAGCGGTGCAATGGGCTGAAATGCCGGCAATTTCCCTGAGCGCGCCTAATTGAATAATCTTCACATACTTGCGTTGAGTAGAGAGAATGCCATTGCTCTGAAAACGGCTAAAGGTGCGGCTAACCGTTTCTATGGTTAGCCCCAGCAGGTTGCCAATGTCCTTGCGCGACATACTGAGATTAAACTCGGTTTCAGAAAAATTACGCGCCCGTAGCCGACCGGATAAGTTCACCAGAAATGCTGCCAGCCGTTCTTCCGCATTTTTCTGAGCCGTTAGTATGAGCAGGGACTGATCGTTGGCAATTTCCTTGCTCATAATGCGAAATAGCTGGCGGTTCAGTTCTGGAATCTGGCTGCTCAGACTTTCCAGTGTTTCAAAGGGAATTTCACACAGGCTGGTGGTTTCCAGTGCCATTGCAAAGCAGGGGTGCTTTTCTTCATATATGGCATCAAGGCCGATGAGCTCCCCGGGTAAATACAGGCCGGTAATTTGCTCGTCACCCTGTTCGCTTTGTGTAAAGGTTTTAATTGAGCCGCTGCGCAACGCATAAATGGATTTAAACGGGTCGCCGCCGCTAAACAGGCGCTCGCCCTTCTGTAATGGGCGAGCGCGCCTGATAATCTTGTCCAGCTGGTTTATATCGTCAAGATCAAGGCCCAGAGGCAGGCAGAGATCATGAAGGTTACAGCTTTTACAGGCAGTTTTAAGTGCAGATAGCTTAACCGGTGTTGTGGTCATGGTGAATATGCGCGCCCTGGTGGCCCTTTACGGAGATAGTGTGAGTTTATCGTAAAAACCTGATGAATATAAGGGGAGTCTGCATCTATTTACCCCCACCCAGGCAGGCAGGCGATTCAGGTGCCTGGCCTTTTTCAGCCCATTCGTCAGCTGTCATCGTGTGCAGTGCCAGTGCGTGAATGGGGCCTTCAAGCTCCTCAGCAAGTACCTTATTAATCATGCGGTGGCGTGCCACCAGCATTTTTCCATTAAATTCATCGGATACTGCAATAACCTTAAAGTGCGACTCAGAGCCCGGGGGAACGTTGTGCATATGGCTTTCATTAACAACCTCCAGGTGAGAAGGGCTTAGCAGGGTCTGTAATTTTTCGATAATATCGTCTTCTACGCTCATAATGCAGTGTGGTTCGTTTGTGTAAAGAGGCCATTTTACCAGGAAAGTGAACACACGTCTTCAGGAATGCGTTAAATATTACGAGCAAAAAAAGAGCCGCCCCACACAGTGTGTGGGCCAGCTCTTACTCCCCCCCAGGAGATTCATGGGAAGCCGAAATTTCTTTCGTACTTCTCTATGGGGGGAATCATAGTTAATATCGTGTGCAGAGGTGTTGATTTATATCAAGAAAAATTGCCTTGTGATTTTTACAGCAGGTTAGAGGCGTTATTTTTTTTAATCCACTGCTCATGCTGAAACAGCTCAAGCGAGTTAAAATTTTGTTTGTAATGCATTTTGGGGTGGTCTTTAATCCAGTAGCCCAGGTAGACATGGGGGTGCTTATAAAGCTGGGCCAGCCAGATTTGCTGTAAAATAGCAAACGTCCCCAGACTGCGTTTTTTTTCCTGCGGCTCAAAAAAGGTGTAAACCGCAGAGGGCCCGGCGCTTAAAATATCCACCACAGCAACGGATAATAGCCGCCCCTGTTCACGTGTTTCAATAAAAACACTGGTGTCCCAGCTGTTTAGCAAAAAACCGTTGTAGTCATCATGGCCTGGATCCGACATATTGCTATCACTGTGTCGAGTGTTCATATACCGGCAATACAGTGCATAGTACTCATCCGTAAACCGGGCGTTTACTATATGGGTTGTCAGGTCGTTATTGGTTTTCAGGCAGCGACGCTGATTACGGCTGGGCTTAAACGCCTGCGTATTAATTCTACAGGGCACGCAGGCCGAGCACTGCTGGCAATGAGGCCGGTATACAAACTCACCACTGCGCCTGAATCCCCTGCTGATGAGTATGCTATATAATTGCGGGTTCATCTGTATCTGTGGGTCGGGAATTAAATTTGCAGTTTGTCTGTCATCATAATAGCCACATCCGTGTTCAGCGGTAATAAACAGATTCAGGTTCTGAGAGTGCATGGCATTATCCGGGGAGGTCGTTGCGCCAAGAGCTGCGCTGAGCGTCTTTATAAACATTTATTCTGTATTGCATATACAGTACCTGGAAGAAGAAGGTGAGTATACCCCCCATATAACAGCCACTGAGCGCATCAGCTCGGGTGATCTGGTGAATGCGGTTTCGAACCACGAACATCCAGAAAATGCTGCTGATACTGTAAATAATATTCGTTACATTGGTTGCCATTGTTGGATTGGCATCGTAGGGATCCAGCTCACTTAAAACACTGCTGCCCAGACTCAGTGCCAGAAAGAAAAGCACAAAATAAACAGGCAGCTTCGAAATGGTGTAATTTGAGCTTCGATTGATAATTCCTGTGCGGCTGTACATCCACCACACATAGTAAGTTCCGAGTGTTATTATAGCGAGCCCTGATACAGCCCAGGCCGAAATTCTCGGAAAATCCTGTAGCAGTTCAGTTGTGCTGGCATTTGCAACGCTGCTTAATTCTGATTCGGGTGTGCTGTAGGGATTACTTTCCTGCTCTATCATGTGGTTTTCCTGATCTGAATTCATCTGAATATCCCCCCCCCGTTCTTTGATCAGCCTTTTTTATGTGTGTCGTGGGCTAATATAATAACCAGGTACTGCAAATTATCTATCTTCACAAGGCTAACCGCAAGCCACGCTGTGCTATAACAGTGATATAATACGCGGCCCTGATAAAAGTGGTTGTTAAAAATGAGTCGTAACACTCAATCTGAAGCGAATAAGACGGCACAGCTAGAGCAGGCCTTGCAGCAGCGAATCCTGATACTGGACGGTGGTATGGGCACCATGATCCAGAGCTATAAGCTGGAAGAAGAAGACTATCGAGGCGAGCGCTTTGCCGACTGGCCATCAGACCTCAAGGGTAATAACGATCTGCTTACCCTGACTCAATCTCGGATTATCCGTGATATTCATACCGCTTATCTCGAAGCCGGAGCCGATATCATTGAAACCAATACCTTTAATAGTACCACCATTGCCATGGCCGACTACTCAATGGAAGAACTGGCCTATGAGCTGAACCTGGAGGGCGCGAGAATTGCCCGCGAGGCCGCTGATGCGGTAGAAACCCCTGAACGCCCTCGATTTGTTGCCGGTGTGCTCGGCCCCACCAACCGTACTGCCACCATCTCACCGGATGTTAATAACCCGGGGTTTCGTAATGTGAGCTTCGATCAGCTGGTAGAGGCCTACCTTGAGGCCACCCGTGGCCTGGTAGAAGGTGGTTCGGATATCCTGCTGATAGAAACCGTATTCGATACACTCAATGCCAAAGCCGCCATATTTGCCGTGCTCAAATACTTTGATGAGAACAGCATAAAACTTCCCGTTATGATCTCTGGCACCATTACAGATGCCTCTGGTAGAACACTTTCCGGGCAAACCGCACAGGCCTTCTGGAACTCCATGCGCCATGTAGAGCCCATTAGCTTCGGTTTTAACTGCGCACTGGGTGCAGATGAGCTGCGCCAGTATGTGGCGGAAATGTCCGGTATTGTTGATTGCAATCTCAATGCGCACCCCAATGCAGGCCTGCCCAATGAGTTTGGCGAATACGAAGAAAGCCCCGAAGACATGGCCGCAGATATTGAAGAGTGGGCAAAATCGGGTTTTTTGAATATCATTGGCGGTTGCTGCGGTACCACACCTGCGCACATCAGCGCGATTGCTGAGGCGGTGAGCAAATACCCTCCCAGGAAAATTCCACAGATTAAAATCGAGTGCCGTTTAAGCGGGCTTGAGCCCCTCACCATTAATGAAAGCAGCCTGTTTGTAAATGTAGGTGAGCGTACCAATGTCACCGGCTCTGCACGCTTTAAGCGCCTGATCCTCGAAGAAGAATACGAAACTGCCCTTGATGTTGCCCGAGAGCAGGTTGAAAACGGCGCGCAAATTATTGATATTAATATGGATGAAGGCATGCTGGATGGCGAAAAAGCCATGGTGACCTTTCTCAACCTGATTGCCTCCGAGCCAGACATATCCCGTGTACCAGTGATGATCGACTCATCAAAATGGCACATTATAGAAGCCGGTCTCAAATGTATACAGGGCAAGGGTATCGTAAACTCCATCAGCATGAAGGAAGGCGAAGATACGTTTCTTGAGCATGCCCGGTTGATTCGTCGCTACGGTGCGGCGGCAATTGTAATGGCCTTTGATGAAACCGGCCAGGCAGATACCCGAGAGCGCAAAATAGAAATATGTACCCGTGCCTATAAACTGCTCACCGAAAAAGTCGGTTTCCCCCCGGAAGACATTATCTTCGATCCCAATATATTTGCCGTTGCCACCGGCATAGAAGAGCATAATAATTACGGCATGGACTTTATCGAAGCCACACAGGTGATTAAAAAAGCCTGTCCCCATGCGATGATCTCTGGTGGTGTATCCAACGTGTCTTTTTCATTTCGTGGCAACAACCCGGTGCGCGAAGCCATACATGCCGTATTTTTATATTATGCGATAAAAGCGGGCATGGATATGGGAATTGTTAATGCCGGTCAGTTAGCCGTATATGATGACCTGCCTGAAGAACTGCGAGAACACGTAGAAGACGTGGTGCGCAATCGTCGCGATGACTCAACCGAGCGTCTGCTGGATATCGCCGATAAATACCGGGGTGATGGCAGCACTGCTAAAAAAGAAGAAAATCTGCAATGGCGTGAACAGCAAGTATCCAAAAGAATTGAATACGCATTAATAAAGGGCATTGATGCATTTGTAGAAGAAGATACCGAAGAGGCGCGTTTAAGCTTTGATCGTCCAATACAGGTGATTGAAGGCCCGTTAATGGACGGCATGAATGTTGTTGGCGATTTATTTGGTGATGGTAAAATGTTTTTACCTCAGGTGGTTAAATCTGCCCGAGTAATGAAAAAAGCCGTAGCTTATCTCATTCCCTATATCGAAGATGAAAAAGATGGCAAGTCACGCTCGAACGGAAAAATTTTAATGGCCACGGTGAAAGGCGATGTACACGACATTGGAAAAAATATAGTTGGTGTGGTTTTACAGTGCAATAATTTTGAAGTAGTGGACATGGGGGTAATGGTACCCGCCAGTAAAATACTTGAAACTGCCAGAGAAGAGAAAGTAGATATTATTGGTTTAAGTGGGTTAATTACCCCGTCCCTGGATGAAATGGTACACATGGCAAAAGAGCTGCAACGTTTGAAAATGGACATACCTGTTATGATTGGTGGTGCCACCACATCCAAAGCGCACACGGCTGTAAAAATAGATCAAAACTACGATGGCCCAACCGTCTGGGTCAAAGATGCCTCACGAGCAGTAGGTGTAGCACAAAGTTTAATATCGGAAGATTTAAAAGAAAATTTTGTTAAAGAATTGCGTAAAGACTATGAACAGGTGCGTATTAATCATGCGGGTCGGCGTAAAAAAACCAACTGGGCAAGCCTTGAAGCAGCGCGAGAAAATAAAGCAAAAATAGACTGGGACAGCAGCGATATCGGCACACCTGAGTTTACGGGAATAAAAATATTCGAGGATTATCCATTAGAAGAACTTAAGGAATACATCGACTGGACACCATTCTTTTTTGCATGGGAGTTAAAGGGGCGCTATCCAAAAATACTCACTGATGCGGAAAAGGGAGAAGAGGCCACGCGATTATTTAAAGATGCACTGGCCATGCTGGATAAAATAATCAATGAAAAATGGTTGCAGGCAAAAGCGGTGGTGGGTGTATTTCCTGCGAACAGTGTAAACGATGACGATGTTGAAATTTACACAGATGAAACGCGCAGTGAAGTGCTCACCACGCTTAATTTTTTACGCCAGCAGACCCGGCAGCCCCCGGGGCGACCCAATTATTGTCTTGGAGATTTTATTGCACCGAAAGAAACCGGCTTAAAAGATCATATAGGAACCTTTGCCGTAACTACCGGGATTGGAATTGATGAACATGTAAAGCGCTTCGAAGATGATTTTGATGATTATCAGGCCATTATGTTAAAAGTGCTGGCGGATCGTCTGGCCGAAGCCTTTGCTGAAGCCATGCACAAACAGGTACGAACAAAATACTGGGCTTATGCAAAAGATGAAAATCTGGATAATGCGGCATTGATTAAAGAAGAGTACAAAGGCATACGCCCGGCACCGGGCTACCCTGCCTGCCCGGATCACACCGAAAAAGCAAAGCTCTGGGAACTGATAAAAGCCGATAAAAATGCAGGCATCACCATCACTGAAAGTTTTGCCATGTTACCGGCTTCTTCAGTGAGTGGCTGGTATTTCAGTAATCCGGAGGCAAAGTACTACGCAGTGGCTAAAATTAATCGGGATCAGGTAGAAGATTATGCGAAGCGTAAAGGCATGACGCTGGCTGAGGCCGAGCGTTGGTTGTCGCCTAATCTTGGGTATGACACCTGATTGTTTAAGCTTACACGAACTCAGGTTGCTTAAGCCACGATAAGGCAGATATTTGCGGGGCTAAAGCCCCCACCTTCGTTGTGTAAAAATCTTAACGGGGTAGCCATGCCCAATGGCAGTATACACAGGATCGAAGAAGCGCCATAAAAACTTCTTTCTGTAACAAAATCGACATGTTATCGCTTAACTTACTGGCATTGGGGGCAGGCTCGTTGATTTTCCTCTTTACTTTCACCAGATTTTTTCCATTATTTTCAATAACTTATATATATTCAGGCTACTCCCTTATGCTTAAGTAAGTGTGGTTTTAACCCGGTTGTTTATTTTAATGTGAATTCAACGAGCCGGCCCCTTGAGCATCCTGAAGTGTTGTGAAAAAACAAACTTGCAATCGCTAAAATCTATCCTACGCTTAAGATTAGAAATTGACGGGGTTTTAAAGTGGCTTAAAACTCTTAAATAAAAATGCTGAAAATTGATGGTTGCAGATAAAAGGGAGTGCTATTACGAGGGGACGTACAAATGCAGGTATTAATAACAGGTTCATTAATATGAGGCGATAGAATGAAAATTACCAAATCGATGTTTCAAGCGGCTCTTCTGGGGCTAACCACTTTATCCGTAATGCTCCCCAGTATGCTCTATGCCGGGGATATTAAATGGAATGGCTTTCTGAATGCGACTGCAAATATCAGTGACTCTAAAACGCCTTATTTAGGAAAAGTAGATGATAATGGCAGTTTTGACCAAACAACATATGGGTTTAGTGGCGCGGCAAAAATCAATGCAAAAATATCGGTGGCTGGTCAGCTGCATATGAGCATTGGTGGTGTGGAATATGACTGGGGGTATGCGCAGTACCGCTTTAGTGAGAATGCCACCGGTAAGGCGGGGCGAATGAAGTACCCGAATGGACTGGTGTCGGAAATTTTTGATATTGGTACGGTTAATCTCTGGGTTCGCCCCCCTGAAGCTATCTATGGTGATACAGTTGAGATGATGTTTGAAGGTTATAATGGAGCCGCTTTTAACTATGTGACTGGAGATGATGTGGAGTTCTCATCAGAGTTTTATATCGGTGAAGTGGACAGTGGTGGTGATGAGCATAAAAGAATGCTTGGTGTGGTGCTAAAGGCTGAAGGTGAAAATTTCAAGATTCAGCTAGCGGGTACAACAAGTACCCTGCTTACAGCTAATGCTGCACTTCCGGAAAATGATAAAACCAGAACATTGTTTAGTCTAGGCGTTGAGGCACAATCTGAAATCGTAAATGTGATGTTTGAATACGCAAATTCAACGATAGAAGACAATTCAAATCTGGATATAGAAGGCTGGTATATTACTCTTTCGCATTCTATGGATGCATGGACACCGCATTTTACTTACCAGTCGTCTGAAACAGTGACGGGTGGACCGGAGCAAACCAGTTTTACTCTGGGTTTAAATAAACAACTGGATCCTTCCGTTGTTTTAAAAATGGAATATCAGCAGGTTGACCCAACTAATGGAGGGCTGTTTGATGCTCAGCCAGTTGAAAGTACCGTGAATTTTATCAATCTGTCTATGAATCTGGTATTTTGAGGGTAAAACGAATGAAAAATATGCAATATATAATGGCAATGTTATTAATGTTGCTGGTTTCTTTTTCTGCCAGAGCTGAAATATCGGTAATTATAAACCCCGGAACAGGCGTTTCTTCGGCGAGTATAAAAATGATTAAAAAAATATTTCTGGGTAAAAAATCATCGATAGAAGGTGTTGATGTTGTTGCCGTAGACCAGGAGGAAGGCAGTGCTATACGCGATGAGTTTTATCTGAAAGTAGCAAAAAAAAATGCGGCAAAATTGAAAAATTACTGGTCGAAAATGATTTTTTCAGGTAAGGCGGTTCCCCCTGATGTGGTCGGGGATGATGCTGCGGTGATTTCATGGGTGGCAAAAAAGAAAAATGGTATTGGTTATGTGAACAGCAGTTCAGTGAATGGTACGGTTAAAGTAGTATTGACTGTGCCCTGATTGATGATTGATCGTTATGTTCAGTGCGAACCCCCTATCAGTATTTCTGAGGATCAGGTGAATGAAAAATATACAAAGTGTAGTGATAATTTTATTTATAATGCTGGTATCTGTTGGTGTGAACGCCGAGATAGCAGTAATTATCAATCCCGCCTCAAGTATTTCACAGGCGGATATAAAGTCGATAAAAAAAGTATTTCTGGGGAAAAAATCCACTTTAAGTGGCGAGCAGGTTTCGGTTGCCGATCAGGGAGAAAATGCAGCAGTGCGCAAGGAGTTTTATCAGAAAGTGGCGAAAAAAAATGCATCGAAGTTAAAAAGCTACTGGTCTAAAATGATTTTTTCAGGTAAAGCTATTCCGCCGGAAGAGGTTGGGAATGATGCTGCCGTTATTGCCTGGGTGGCGAGTACGAAAAATGGCATTGGTTATGTTGATAGCAGTGCAGTGAACGATTCGGTAAAAGTGCTACTGCTGGTGCCCTGAAGCTTTCTTTTCGGACAGTGCAAATGGGCCTGTCCAGGTTTTTATATAAAACGGAATAATCACGCCAGGTACTGAAGTGTGTTGATTGATACTACAGAAGTCACACGTACAGGGTGTTTTCAGTGATGATACAGTTGTTTTTAATATGGGGAATTTATGGGCTGGTTTTATTCTATATCTATACGCTATAAAATACTGTTTATTGTAGCACTTTCAATACTGGGGTTTTTATTTAACCTGGTGTATAGCTATCAGGTAACAAATAGCAATACACTTCGCCTGAGTGATGTGAGTGGTGTCTGTTATCCGGCGCTGGAACACCTGGATTCCAATATTGTCAGGCTGGATAAGGTAAAAGAGGCATTAAACGCTGCGGGAGGAGGAGGGGAAATGGATTTTGTGGATGATGCGGATGATATCGTTGAGCAGATGAATGCAGACTTTAACCGACTGGTGGAAATTGACCGCGGAATGCTTGATGAGGTCGAAAATCTGAAATCCCTGTTAAAAACCTATTATTCTACGGCACGTGATTTAACAGTGGGTATGGTAGACGATGATATTGATTCGGCCAGGGCTTCAGTGTTAGCACGACTGATGCAGGAACAGTTAAAAGAATTCGCGGCCTCATTAAAAGACTTGCGGTCAAAAGTGTATGTTCTGTTTATAAAAAATTTGCGAGAAACGAATGATAGCTCAGAGCTGGCACTAAAGGTGAGCCTTGCTAGTGGTATTGCGATAGCATTAATTGTCGCCATTAGTGGTGTTTTTATTAGCAGTACCATTACCGTTAGTATAAAAGATGTAGTAAATTCTCTGGAGGAGATGGCCAGCGGTGAAGGTGATCTAACGCGTCGTCTTGAGTCTAAAGGCAGTGATGAAATAGGTCAGCTGGTTACACAATTCAATAATTTTGTTGAAAAATTGCAGGGTATTATTGGGCATATTATGGGGTCAACAGCTCAATTGGCTGCGGCAGCGGAGGAAATGTCAGAGGTTTCACAAAGCAGCAATCAGAGCATAAACCAGCAACAGGATGAGGTAAACCAGGTGGCTACCGCCATGAATGAAATGTCGGCTACGGTGCTGGAGGTTGCCAGTAATGCCTCCCATGCAGCACAGGCGGCACAGGATGCAAGCTCGCAGGCAGGTGAGGGGCTTGGTGTTGTTGATCATACAATTAGTAGTATTAATAATCTGGCGGGTGCGGTTGAAGAGGCTTCTGGTGTTATCAATCAGCTGGAAAGTGATACGGATAATATTGGCGTGGTGCTTGAAGTGATCAGGGGGATCTCGGAGCAGACCAATTTGCTTGCGCTCAATGCGGCCATTGAAGCGGCTCGTGCGGGTGAGCAGGGCAGAGGTTTTGCAGTGGTTGCCGATGAGGTGCGTACCCTGGCCAGCAGAACACAGCAATCGACACTGGAAATACAGGCAATGATAGAAAGCCTGCAAACGGGTTCAACTCGGGCGGTGGCGGTAATGGACAAGGGCAGGGAACAGGCGGAGGTGAGTGTTGGGCATGCGCAGAAAGCCGGAGAGTCGTTAAATGGAATTACCCTGGCGGTTTCTTCTATCAGTGATATGAATACTCAGATAGCTACAGCGGCAGAAGAGCAAACAGCGGTTGCAGAAGAAATTAATCAGAACATAGTCAATATTAGTCAGTTGGGTGAAAATACAGTTTCAGGTGCGCAACAGATTCACACAGCGAGTGAAGAGCTGGCCCGTTTATCGAATGATTTACAGGTGATGCTGGGGCAGTTTAAGGTATAAATTCGAATTAATCCAGGTTATTGATAAATAGACTGTTTTCATCATTTGTTGATACAGGGACTGATCAACCTAGAAAAATCAGTTGAGTCACGAAAGTATGCACAACTTCCTGGTTCGTATAGCTATATGAAAAAAGTGCTCATCACCAATAAGGTGACTTCACATTT
>VAOX01011191.1_pt1 | contig 17217 bp, 16 predicted proteins | sample 3393891 | NCBI WGS metagenome assembly VAOX01 (sample SAMN08290429, study PRJNA428436) | hydrothermal vent metagenome | isolation source: Deep-sea hydrothermal vent chimney | place: Indian Ocean: Southwest Indian Ridge | depth 2822 m m | reverse complement strand
GCAAAAGGATGGAAGTTATTAATGTCTGGACTTATTGGGTTTGCTGTTATGATATCGATATGGGGTCTAGTAAATATTATACTGCACACATTTAATCTAAGTGACGTTGCTCCACCGTATCCACACATATAATATAGGTATATTTTTTATCTTGAATCACCAGAATGATTCTCCATTGATACTATAAGTTATGTAGCGTGGAAGTCTTGCGATATCTCTTGAGGCATTTTCTCCAGGCAGGGTTTTTTGTTTATATATTAAGATACGAACACGTTTATCTTTTGTAATAATGTGATCTGGTAGACGGTTAGGTTGATTAGTGGTAAATATATCTTGTAGCAGAGATTCTCCACGAGCAATATAGGTTTCATTTCCTGTAATTCTAAATATTAACAAATTACCATACGGTGGGTAATGAAGCATTTTTCGTAATTGTAATTCTTCCATAAAAAATGGTGATAGGCTTGATTGCGTTAATGCTTGGCATACAGTATCTTTTGGGTGTCGTGTAGCTATAGTAAGTTGTTGAGTGTGTTGTGCCAATGATAATGCTATTCGCATAAATCGTTCATGTGCTCTCCAGAATGGAATTGCCAATAAAGAGTCCGCAGATACTATTATTACTGTAGAAAATAAGTCTTTCGGTTCTAGCCATGGAATTAGTTTTTCAGTACCCATCAAAATAGTTTTTGGCGCGCGCGCTTTCTGAAGAGATTGTGTTGCCATTGTTACATTTTTTACTGTGTCAGAATCAAAACGAATAATGGTTGAGTTTGGAAAATATTTATTAACATCTTCCTCAACGCGTTCGATGCCAGCTCCCAAAGGAACTAAATTCCAGCTGTCGCAATTGGCACAATGTATGTCTGCGTTTTTAATAATCGTTCCATCAGAACTACGGAAAACTCGTTTTCCATTCTGTGTCGCAAGTGATAGGGAACGCCCATGCACATCACGCACAGATTCGCCACAATCCTTACATACTGCTGTAGAAGCGTACCCACGACGCACCGCCATAAGAAGTACTCGCCCATCCTTATCTAGGGTATGTTGTATAATTTTCCGTAACGGAAATGGAATTGTTGTATAGCGTTGCTCAGGAATACGCATGTCGTTTGGTCGCGTTGAGAGTATTTGTATTTTCTTAACATACTTATTCTGTAATATTTTATTATGTGGTATACGTGTTTCAAGTCGAATAGGGTAGTCTCCCACAAGTAGTGTAATATGACGTGATCTCGCAAGTTCATTAAGCGCTATTCGCATGTTTGTGTATGGATATTGTATATTCACGAACGCTTGTGCGCTTTCTCTTTCAATTACAATTATTGATATACATTTTATTGGAATAAATGCATATGCGGGAGTTACAATAACAATTGGAGAGTCAAACGATTTATTAATCATTTCTTTTCGTTTACTTACTTTTTGTTTACCATGTATCAAGACAGAATTATCTACAAGATGTGTAGCAAGACGTTTAGCCTCAATGACGCTTGGTACAACAAATAATATAGTACCTTTACCGCTCGTATTATCACAAAGCGCGCGGTACGTTTGTAAGCGATCTTCATAAGGCGCTTCGCATTGTTTTTGTATGAATTTATTTCCGAATAAAAGATTGTCTTGAAAACCAACAGATAAGCTATCGTTAGTAAAAAGTTGTCGTAAAATTTCTCCAAACGAAGTACTTTGTATATTTGCCGTTGCGAGTGCTGCAGTATAATACGTCTTTGGTAAACTGGAAAGTGTTTGTTCCTTAACATTTCGTGGGATAAAAGAGGCTTTTTTTAGAAAAGATTTTGCATCGCGCACAGGAATACATGCTGTTACAACTGCCATAACTTCACGATTACGAAATGGTACTGATACTATTGTCCCTGATTGAATGAGTGTCTTTGATCTATACGAAAGGGTATCAGATGGAGCTCCTCGAACAAATGGTACAACATCAATAACATACATAGCTACAAAGTAAGTTGGTAAATAGTCTTTTCATCTTGCACGAGCAATGTGTCATATTTCCCTTGAGTAATCATGGGTGAGACCCCTCTAATCAGTGGAGCAAATGTTCTCGGTGAGCGTGGATCAATGGAAAGAGCATATATTGTATTTCCAATTCCAATTAGAATTGCATCATCACGTCCAGGATAAGATATTAAACTTGTAATTTTTTTGGCAGAAGAAAATATGATTGTTGGTGAACAGGTATTATCTAGACATAAGTAAGGTGGTGGGGTACAAGCTGATGAGTGTAAGAATGGAGTGGCGACCACTTGATTTCCTGATACTGCCAGAGACAAACACTTAGGAGTTAATTTAAGTGGGTGGGCTGGAGTTGGTAGGATTATATTTGTAATCTCTTTCTTAGCTTGTAAACGTTTAGTTCCACTTAATATTTCTCCTTTTGGTACCTGTGGAATTAAAAATGCTCGAACAGTTATGGATTTGTTATTTGGTATAGTTACCATGTATTTCCATGGCCAATATCCTTTTGCCGACACAAGTAGAGTGTGATTGCCAGGAATAAGTGATATAGAAATAGTATTATTCCGTACATCTGTGTGTAATGCATAGTCTGAGAATATCTTCGCATTATTTGGAATATCTGTAATAATTACATTTTGTTCTCTAGTAAGTACTAGTCCAGCCCCCAATCGGTATCCAGTGGAATATCCAGCAAATAAAATGAGTAAGAATATACCGCTTATGGCAATAGTGTATTGAAATAATAAACGGTTTTTCATATATGCAAGCATACCAAAAAAATACCATTACGTCATCTATATGCGAAAGTTAAACTCTCATGTCTCTAGGTTATTGGGTCGCACAGGTTGCTAAAGACGGTTTAAGCTGATATTATAAGCATATTATGAAGGTTATACTTAAGCAACGTATACGTGGTATAGGTGACACACATGACGTAGTGACAGTTGCTGATGGATATGCGCTTAATTTCCTTATACGTACAGGTAAGGCTGTATCAGCAACTCCAGCACAAGAGCGTATCGCAAATACACGCAAAGAGAAACTCGTTGCAGATAGAAAGATACAAGAGAAACTATTGGAACAAAATATAGCAACACTTTCCGACGCACACATATCAATTGTTGTTTCTGTGAATGAAAAAGGGCACCTTTATGAGGCGGTTGGTGTGACAGAAATATTATCAGCAGTTGCGGAGCAGACAAAAGTATCATTACCAAAAGATATGATTAAATTGGAACGTCCTATAAAGGAAGTTGGTACATATGATATCCCAGTTTCGCATGGAGAATTATTTGGTAAGTTTTCGATTGCTATTGAAGCTAAATAGTAGTACATATAAACTGTAATAGTGTTGGAGTAATAATCTCCCTTAAACTACTATTTTAAAAAACTACCTACTTGTAACGTTCGTTACAAGTAGGTAGTTTTTATATTTTATGAGTATAGTAGAATTAAATTACATCTACCACTTTCTTTCGTATAATATTTCCGTCAAATCTACATTTACGCATACTTCTATATGAAACTGTACCATCAGCAATTGCGAATAATGTATGATCTTTCCCTATCTTTACATTCTTTCCTGCTTCAATCTTTGTTCCTCGTTGTCGTACTATAATCATTCCTATACGCGCTTTTTGTCCAGCGTACAATTTAGTACCGAGATACTTCGGGTTTGAGTCATGAATATTCTTTGTTGCGCCACCTGCTTTTGTACTTGACATGGTATTATATAATATATAAGAAACTTATAGTACCTATGAGTATAACAACGGTTTATCAAAAATGCAAGCGATATACAACTGTATACCTACATATACTGGCCACTATTCCGTCGCGCATACCACGCGATGGAATAATTGTGTTACTTTTCATACTGTCCACATTGGCTGGATTTGGGTTTGGATTCGTTGCTGGGGAAAATCATGTATCAAACGGTAATGGAATGTATATTGAACAACCAGTTTCTACAAGTACTAACATCACTGCGAGAAATGATAAGAATAGTATTGGAGGTGTTACAACAAATGACACACAAGCTATACCTAAAATTATACCAATAATAAGAAATCATATAAGTAATAGTAAGTATATCGTTGCTTCAAAAAATGGTGGTAGATATTATTTGCCATCATGTAATGGGGCAAAACGTATTCATAAGGATAATAGGATATGGTTTGCGTCAGAGTCGGCAGCATTGGCAAAAGGGTATACACCTGCGCAACGTTGTTTGGGTCTTTAAAAACCACTTACTATATGCACATAGTGTAGATATATAACGTACGTTATAATAGACATACTATCTTGGTGTCACACAATGTGTCAGTTACAAGAGTGTATCATTACCCATACTAAAATAATATATCAAATATGAATGAAATGAATAATAATAATGATAACTCACACGAAATAGCACGTAAACTTACACGCACAATAGAAGAAGGTCACACACAAGTGCCAAATGAGTTTTCTCCACTTGTGTGTAAACCACACCGTATTGAGTCATGGAGAGTCTTTAAAATAATGTCTGAATTTGTTGAAGGATTTGAATTGATTCGTAGATATGGCACTGCAGCAACTTTTTTCGGTTCTGCAAGAGATACTCTTGATCCTGATATATATGAACAATCCACAGAACTAGCGGCACGATTAGCAAAAGAAAAAGGATATGCAGTTATTACAGGTGGAAGCGCTGGCATAATGCGATCCGCAAATAAAGGTGCATATGAGGTTGGAGGATCTTCAATAGGGCTTAATGTTCGTCTTCCTCACCCACAAAAATCAAATGAGTATTTGACAGATATGTTTCAATTTGACCATTTTTTTGTACGGAAAGTTATGCTCACGTTTGCTTCAGAAGTTTACATCTTCTTCCCAGGAGGATTTGGTACACTTGATGAATTCTTTGAGATTGTAACATTGATACAAACCAAAAAAATACGTAAAGCACCTATTATCATGTATCACAGTGCGTATTGGAAACCTTTTAAGGAGCTTATTGAGAAGCAATTATTAGATAAATTTAAAACTATAAGTGCACAAGATATGGATTTACTACATATTGTTGACTCTGTTGATGAGGCGTTCACGTTCATAACAGAAAACACATCTATTGATTGCAAAGAAGATTCAAATAAATAGTAAATATATAAAATAACTCATGAAAGAATATGAAAATGATACAGCTTCTCAGGAATATTTTGAAAGCCAATTCAACAAGAGGAAAACAATAGAATTTCTTGGTGTTCCTTTAGAATTTGTTGATATATCTCCGATACGAGATGTTGATTCTGTTCCAATATTTTTGGCACCTGGTTGGGCAGGGGACAAGGCGATGTTCAAAGATGTTTTATATTCTTTTTATAGGAAGAATCGTAGAGTACTTTCTCTCGATCATCACACGCATGTAAAGCACACAAATATAAAGAAAGGTATACCAACGGTTGAGCTTAGGAAATCTGAGGAAATACTAGCCATAATTGAACATAGTGGTGTACGATTTGTTGATGCAATATTTTATTCAGAAGGTGGAATTAATGGTATCTTGGCTGCAAATAAACGCCCAGACAAATTTAGAAATATAATCTTGATAGATCCTGGAGGATTCGTAATGGAAGATAATATATTCAAATTGATTGGTCGTTTTGTGGTGGAAACCGTTAAGTTAGCTAGGGGAGTCATCTTCATACCTAAAATGAGAAAGGGAATCTTCAATATCGGCATAAAAGTCATCACATATGCTACAGAGAATCCAATAAGAACACTTAAAGAGGCAGATGCGATAGCAAAAGAGGATGTAATGGATATGCTGAGGGTATTACATAATAAAGGTATTGGCACAGTCATTATGCACTCAACAAATGATAAGGTATTTCCGATGGATAAAATGCGTAAGATAATTACTAGGGATATGGTTGATCATTTTTACTCTACAAAAGGAAGTCATTTCGAATTGCTCGTTGAACCGAGAAAATATGTAGACTTAATTATGCATGTTCTTGACGTTGAGCAAAATAAATCTATACACAGTACTGTGAATATAGATAAAAGAACCCACAAGTAATTAGCTTCAACTAAGCTGAAGCTAATTACTTGTGGTCATATTAAGTACTTTATTTTGTACTCTGATTCTTATGTAATTTGATTGTCATGTACACAACTACCTATGCCTATAATTAATGTAGAGCTTCTGTTTAATTAATATGAGGGAAAGTAATGTTAGATATGTGAAGAAGATATTTTTATAGATTATTCATTATATCTACTATATTATGAAAAGGATACCATGTCGCAAAAGGTATATTGTGCGACATGGTATTCAATGTAATATGGTAAAGAAGCTACATAGAATAAAATGATGCACTAGTTCCCCCATCCCTATCTTTTATAAGAGATAGGGATTGCACATATATAATATAAATTATTTTAGTATAGAAATTGCAGTATTAATTCGTTCTATAGATTCTTTTTTTCCAATTATAGAAATAATTGTAAATGGGTCAGGAGAATGTGTAGCTCCAGATAATGCATAACGTAATGGCCAAAGTACTTGTGCTCTTCCCTTTTCATTTGCATACGGCATGAGTGTATCATTAACTTCTTGAGAGGTTGGCACATCGGGTAATGTTTCTATCTTTTGTATTATTTCAGTGAGGTATAAACTAGTTGAGCCCATATTTTCAGGAGATTCTTTCTTAATTAATTCCTCATGACTAAGAGTCACGGCTTCTTTATGATGTAAGAATAAGAATTCACTATCAAGTAATTCTTGGGCTTGTGTAAAAGTATGCGCGCGCTCCTTTAAAAGAGGTATAATACGATGTAAATATTCATCTCCTTGTGATATATGTAGTTCACCACGAGAAATATATTCATCAATATTCAATCTTCGCATCCAATACTGATTTATTGAAAAAAGTTTTGTTTCATCAAACTGTGCACCTGATTTTTGTACACGCTCAAGTGAAAATGTCTTTACAAGTTGTTCTGATGAAAAGAATTCTTGATCATCACCTTGATTCCACCCAAGCAGTGCTAAGTAATTTAATAACGCCTCAGGTAGAATACCTATATCGCGATATTCAGTTAGTGGGCGTGCCCCTTTTCGCTTGGAAAGTTTGCTTTTGTCATGTGCCAATATAAGTGGTAAGTGCGCATAACATGGCGTCTGGAAACCAAGCGCTTTTTGTATGAGTATTTGTCGTGGTGTGTTTGAGATATGATCTTCACCGCGGATGACGTGTGTTATTCCAGCATCTGCGTCATCAACAACAACGGCAAAATGGAAAATAGGTTCTTCCATACTCTTGGCAATAACAAAGTTTCCTAAATCGCTCACGTCAACAGATACATTACCGCGAATAATATCAGTAAAAGAAATTATTCCACCTGGATTACGAAAACGTATGACTTCTTTGCGACTATTTTTATTCGCATTTTCTTCCTTAGAAACGTAAGCATAACCAGTCTCAATTAATTTTTTTAATAGTTGTGTATGCCTATGTTTATTATTACTTTGTTTTGTGTAATCATCCCAAGAAAGTCCAAGCCACGTAAGTGAATCAAGTATTGCATCTTCGTATTCTTTTTTAGAACGTTCTGTATCAGTATCTTCAATACGTAATGAAAATAACCCATTGTGTTGTTTCGCAAATAGAAATGAAAATACTGCTGTACGATAGTTCCCGCTATGCAAGAATCCTGTAGGACTCGGAGCAAATCGTGTGTGTATTACTTTTTCGTTTTCTAGATCAGTATTCATGACTCATGTGTAATAGCAATTGCAAGTGCCTCTTTTGCAATCATTTCCCCTGCTTGTGGTTGAGAGAATGATGCACCAGCATCTCCCATTTTCTGTGCTTTATCCGGATTGCTAATGATTTGTTGTATTTCGGAAACAAGAATATGAGGCGTAAGGTTAGCTTCTTCAATAACTTCTGCGGCACCTGTTTGCGCAAATGCGTATGCATTTTTACGTTGATCATGGCTTATTTCTTCCGGTATTGGTATTAGAATTGCGGGAAGTTTCCATGTTGCGATTTCTGCAATGGTACCGGCACCAGCTCGAGAAACTATAAGACACGAGACAGACGCTGTTTGTAGAAGTGCTTGTGCTGATAGGTATGAAAATGGTTTATACCGAGCAACGTGTGGACTTTCTTCAAGCGCAATATTGGACACAGCTTTCACACCTTCAATATTCTTTGCTCCAGTTTGATGTATTACATTTGCTATTTTAACCAAATCTGGAAGTGCAGCGAGTACTATTTCATTAATGCGTTTAGATCCTGTAGAACCACCCATTATGAAGACTGTAGGTATAGAAGAGTCTATACCTAGAAGTGTTGCACTATCTTTTGGTGGTGGCATGCGCAGAGCTTTACGAACTGGAGTACCAGTAACCGCAACTCGTGATTGGACTTTCTTAGGAAAATAGGTTATTGCACTTTGAAAAGATACCGCTATGCGAGTGGCGAAATGTGATGCAAGCAAATTTGCTCGTCCTGGTTTTGCGTCTGACTCATGAATAATAATAGGTATCGCAAGTACACGTGCAGCAAGTACTGTTGGAACACTAGCATACCCTCCTTTTGAAATAACCACGTCTGGATATAAAACAAGTAGTTGAAAAAATGACCATACAAATCCAATTGCCGTAAAGAAAAGATCTGTAAAATTTCTGATAGATGGATAACGTCGTATCTTCCCTGCTGTATTTTTTAAGAAAGTTATATTATTTTCAAATAAAGCTTTAGAATCAAACGGCGTTGGTGCTATATAATACAATTTTGGAGCTACTATATACTCTTCGCGTACCAAGTCATGGATAGCCTCGGCAATAGCGATAATAGGATAGAAATGCCCGCCTGTTATGCCTCCCGTAAACACTATTTTCATAATAAATATAAGTATACAACAAATATACACTCATTGCTTCCTTTTTTCACTTTTCAATGAATAGGATACAATATTATGTATGAACTTGTATGGTAGGCGTAGTTTTCTTTTTGTTATTGTGTGCTGCTACATTAAGTATAAATCCAGCTTCAGCTAGTACAACAAGAAGTGCGGTTCCACCATGGCTTATAAATGGTAGCGGTAAGCCAGTTAATGGAATTGCCTTAAGCATGGCACCCATATTGATAAATGCTTGTGAAATAATAAGAACTGAGAATCCAAGGGTTGCGTACGCGCTAAACCTGTCGTGTGAACGCGCTGCAATATAAATCCCTCGAGCAGCAAGAGAAAAAAATAATAAAACCAATGTCATTGTTCCTATAAAGCCGAATTCTTCTGCATATACAGAAAAGATTGAATCTCCTGTAGGGTCTGGTAGATAATTAAATTTTTGTACGCTTTCACCAAATCCCCTTCCAGTTATACCTCCATTTCCTATTGCAATTAGTGATTGGCGTATTTGATAGTCACTTTTAAGTCTACTAACACTTGTTGGATGTATAAACGTAGTAAAGCGTTGAAGAACATATGGATGAGTGAAAATTATTCCTACAAGCATAAGTATTGCGAGCAACACAAGTATGCCCATGTCTCTTTTTGGTGCACCGGCAACAAAATACATAGCAACTCCAGTTATACCAAGAAGTAGTATTGTACTGGTGTTTGGTTGTTTTATTAGTACAAGTACAGGCACACCTATAATTCCCAAAAAAGGAAGCAATCCATATTTATATTCAGATAACCGTTTCGCATGTCGTGCTAGAAACCACGCAACGAATAATACAACACCTATCTTTAGGAACTCTGCTGGTTGTAGAGTTATAAATCGCAGGTTAATCCATCTGGTAGCTCCGTACGCGTGTACACCAAGACCGGGGATGAATACCATAGCCGTAAGCAACAGAGAAAGACCAAATAACCATGGTGAAATAGTACGTAGTAGTGAAATTGAAATAATTCGAAATATACCAAAAGCAACTATTCCACCACCAAGACCAAATACAATTTGTGTGATTATCATGTGGGTGACATTAGAATTAGCATGTGCGAGCAATCCAAGTGTCGCAGAAGAAAATATAGCTATACCTCCTATTGCCAATATAAAGACAATACTTAAGAATACTTTATCTCCAGAAAATACTTGAGTAAGTATGGACCGTCGCATGATATCATCTATCTCCCTGCTCCAATAAGCGCAAGCGACAGCCCAAGCACGCCCATAATAATAGTAATTATCCAATAGCGCATAGCTACTTTCGCAGGAGACCAACCCATAGCTTCAAAATTATGATGTATTGGAGCTATAAGAAATATCTTTTTACCTAGGAATTTCTTTGAACATACTTGCACTAATGTAGTTGTTGCGGTTGCAACAAGTGGAAAAGCAATAATTGGTAACATAGAAACTCCAATACCTCCACCAAGTGAATCTGCGGAAAAAGCAGTTATTGAGAGTGCAAGTGTTAGCGCCATGCTACCTGTTTCAGACATATAGAAACGTGCAGGTGGTACGTTAAACCACAAGAATGCAAGTGTAGCTCCAGCAACAGTTGCTGAAAATGCTGCTAATGAAAATTGCCCTTGTACAAATGCGATACCAGCATATGTCATAAATATTATTGAAAATACACCACCAGACAAACCATCAATACCATCAATCGTACCACCGGCATATATAAGTAGTGTTACCAACATGAAAATAGGAATGAACCACCATGATAATTGAAGCTCTCCACCGAATGGTATACCGATACTTGATACACCAAGTTTATAATAAAACCACCATGCCGCGAACAACCCAACAAGTGCAACAATTAATAATCTTGTACGCAAGCGCAAACCACCGTGCCCCTCTCGTACCTCAAGCAAGTCGTCCACAAAACCAACAACAGCACCAACCAGCAGTGCGGTAAGAGGAAGCCATGTCTGTCCCCTATTTATGAAATCAAGCTGTGAAAATACACCTCCAAAGAAGTAATCAGCTATTACAAACCCGGTAGCTGTTAGTAATGTTGCAGCCCAAATTAATACCCCTCCCATGCGTGGAGTTGAAACTTCTCTCTCTTTGTGTAACTTATTAAAAATTGGAGTGCCACCACCACCAAGACCTTTGTCATTACCGCTTAATTTTTTCCACGCATGGTATTCGTAAAGATAGTGAGCAAGTATTGGAGCAATGATTATACCAAGAACAAAAGAAATAGTGGATGGTATTAAGACTTGTGCAGCATGACCAATCATGAGTGCATTATACACTAGCGTACTGCTGAAAGGTAGGAACGTGTTGCTTTAATAAGTTTTAATACATCGGTAAAACGACTTTTTTCAGTTGAGCCAAGCACTACTATTGCAATAGGGTGTCCAAATGATGCGTCAAATATCACTACGAGATTTCCTCCGGCAAGCGTTGTATATCCGGTCTTTGAAAGACGTAATCCTGCAATATTGGAAACATAAGGATCAGTATTGTATTTTGTGTGTGTAATTCCATTAAGAGATGTCACGGTTGCACTTGGTTTTGTAGTAAACGAAGCAATACTTGGTGCTTCTTTTAGAAGTTTTCCAGCAAGTACAGCTACGTCGTATGGGCTACCATACCCGCCTGATATAGTTGCGCTTGAATCAAGTCCACTTCCATTTAGAGTATACATTTGTGCTAATCCTATACCTTGTGCAACTGAGCTAAGTAATTCCGGAATAGTCTTTTTCATATGCGACGCTGTAGCACGTGCTATCGCTGCGGCACCATCATTTACGGACCCAGTTAGTGTGAGTCCAGCAAGAGGTTCCAGCGTAAATACTTCGCCAGGATCGAAACCACTGTCACCATACACATCTACGTCAGACTGTGTGATTGGTATACGAGCATGTAAACCGAGATATTTTACGGCTGTGTACACTGTCAAAAGTTTTGTAACTGATGCAAGTGGTAATTGTGCATGCCCATTCTTAGAAAAGAGTATTTTACCAGTAGTGAGGTCATATACTATCGCAGCTTTCCCCACAAGAGAAACTGAAGAGAAGGCATCTGTTATTTTTGGTCTCGTAGTTATTGTTATTTTGCTCGATTGATACGGATGTAAGTATAGTGTTATTCCAATTGCAAAAGCAAATAAAAAAAGTATGGTACCAGCAGCTATACGTCTCATTCGTGTGTCCAGTAGAAGAATACCTTTTTCATCCATACTTATATTTATCAATCCGTGATTACTTTAATCTCCGCCGTTTCTGTATTGTTGGATAACATATCTGATAGCTCTTTATGTCGTGGTAATTCCTCGATGCGTGTAATACCCAAGTGTGCAAGTACACCAATAGATGGTTTATAATATATTTTTTGCTTATCATGTGAATCTGCTTTCCCTTCAATAAGTCCGCGCATCAATAACGACCGTATGGTCGTCGATGAACGTACACCACGTATCCAATCAATCTCACTTCTGTATGCGCCACCACGATACAAAATAATAGCGAGCGTTTCGATACCGGCCTTCCCTAATTCTTGCGATAATTCGTTGTTGCGCATTTTCATAACGTATGGTGATGCTTGTGTAGCTGTACGAAGCATAACTTCATGATCAGTCTCAATAAGTGCTATGCCATGTCCTTCAAGAGTATTGCGTAGGTGTGACAGTGCACTATCAATATCTCCGCGTGTAACCTTGAAAAGGTTCTCAAGGTTTTTTCGCGACATCGGTTTTTCAGATGCAAATAGAACGGACTCAATGTGTGTTGAAAGAGTATCCGTATTCATATATATACAGCATACTCGCACAGTACGCATGGTGCAAATACACCACACCAAATACAGGATAATTTATATCTTGTATTTGGTGTGGTGTATTTGGTATTACTTCCCTGTTGTTAGGTACTGTATTGCACGCACCATTTGTGAATCTGTTCCAGAGAGCATATCTGCTTTTGTAATGTTAACTTTTATATTTGGAGTTAATCCACCATCTGAGATTGATTTTCCTGACGGCGTTAGCCATCTTGCAACAGTTATTTTTAATGATCCTCCATCAATGTTGAACATTTCTTGTACAGACCCTTTTCCAAACGATCGAGTACCAATAAGAACCGCACGGTGATGGTCTTGCAATGCACCTGATACAATCTCTGCAGCGGAAGCGGACCCTTGGTCAATAAGTACTACTATTTTTGTACTTGGTGAAATATCATTGTAACCCAGACTTCTGTGTATAACATTTGGTTTTTTTCCTTTATAGTCTTCTGTAACGATAACATCACCTTTTGGAAGGAAGTGACTCGCAATATCAACTGCAGCACTCAAATATCCACCTGGATTTCCGCGAAGATCAATTATTAGTTTGTGAGAGCCAGATGCCTTGAATTGTTTTAGAGCGTTATCAAATAGTTGTGGTGAGTTTGCTGTAAATGTATATAGTGCTATATAAAAAGTGTTACTTTGTTTATTTAGGTTATATTTTATCTCTGGTATTTCAATATTTGCGCGTGTCACTTTAATGGTCAAAAGCCTGTCATTTCTCATAATAGAAAGGACAACTGTAGTTCCTATATGACCTCGAATAAGCTTAACCGCTGCATCAACAGGCATGTCAGTAGTTGATTTGCCATCAATCGCAATCACCTCATCTCCGGAAAGTATTCCTGCGCGCGCCGCTGGAGTATTTTTTAGTGGAGAGATGACCGTTAGAATACCTTTTTTAACACCAATCTCCATACCAACACCACCAAAACTACCAGTGATGTCTTGTTTGAATACCTCTGCATCTTTTGGTGGCATATAAACCGTGTATGGGTCTCCATATGATGCTGTCAATCCTTTTATAGCACCATATACTTCTTGAGGCGTATTTGGGATTGTTGATGATGCATGTGTTTCAACAAAATTTGATTTCAATAAATTCCATGCTCCCCAGAAGCCACTCATATTTGCTGAAGTATCTGGCGTGGTATTTATACTCTTAGCACCGAATGTCAAATGCGTGACAGTAGAAGATGTTGAGCTTTGGTAAAGTCCCCCAATCAGTAATCCAATTGTAAAGGCGATAAGAATGATTATAGCGTAATGCGCACCAGTTTGTATTTTCTTAGAGGATACACTCTTATGCTTTAACAAAAAACTCCGAGTTTCATCGGTTGTTTTAGACGATTCATCTTTATTATTATCACTCATACTATTTGATTATATAATCTCAATGATACAACACGGATAGTATGTATGCAAAGTGTATAATTTACCATGTAAAAACTTAAAATATTTTTTTAGAATGGCATATATATAGAGATATTTTTTGATGCTATACTACATATACTTATGAAGTTAATATCAATGCTAAATTCTTGGAGGAATAAGACATTACCGCAGGTTACCATGCCGATCTTACTTACTAACACACTTTCAGGCAAGAAAGAACAATTCATTCCGCTTAAGTCTGGGCAGGCAACAATATATTCGTGTGGGCCAACAGTTTATAGTCGCGCACATATTGGTAATTTGCGTCCACATGTATGCGCAGATACTCTCTCACGAACACTTACTCATGCTGGTTATCGCGTTCATCGTGTCATAAATATTACTGACGTCGGGCACCTAACAAGTGACGCAGATGATGGTGAAGACAAGGTAGAGGTACGCGCGAAACGTGACGGTGTGACAGTAGCACAACTAACAAAACAATATACAAATTTCTTTTTGAAAGATATCGATGAATTAAATATAGACACTCACCATATACTTTTCCCAAGAGCAAGTGAATATGTTAATGAACAAGTTGCCATTGCAAAGACATTGGAGAAGAAAGGATTTGCATACAAAATTGATGATGGGTTATATTTTGACACAACCAAGTATCACTCATATGGAAAGCTTGGTGGGGTTAATGACGCACAACTTTACGCAGGCGCGCGCGTTGTGGTAAATCCGCAAAAACATAACCCATCAGATTTCGCGCTCTGGAAATCAACACCAAAAGGTGTACACCGTCTTCAAGAATGGAGTTCTCCATGGGGGCGTGGAGCACCTGGATGGCATCTTGAGTGCTCTGCTATGGCACGCACATTGCTTGGTATGGAAATTGATATACACACAGGAGGAATGGATCTAATAGCTACACATCATAATAATGAAATTGCACAGTCCGAATCTGCGTTTGATAGACCACTTGCCCACTATTGGATTCACAACGCTTTTCTTACCATGGGTGGAAATAAAATATCAAAATCTCTTCATAACGAAATTTATATTGATGATATAACAAAGCGAAGTATTCATCCACTCGCATTACGTTATCTTTTTCATCAAACACACTATCGTACGCCAATCTCTTTTTCGTGGGAGGCACTCAGTGGAGCTTCCGACGCTCTTACGCGATTATGGAAACTTTCTTATGAGATTAGAAATCTATCGCTTGAAAAAGCAATATCCAGCGAATATCGTTATAGACTTATCACAGCGGTTCGTAATGATCTTAATACAGCTCAAGCGCTTGCCATATTATGGGAAGCAATACGAGATGAAAATATAACATCTCAGGAGAAATGGGGTGTGTTAATTGAGGCGGATACATTACTTGGAATTCGTTGTGTTACTCCTCCATCAGAATATAAGCCTATTGCAGACCATGAACTTCCTAAGGATGTGCTACATATGCGCGATGAGCGTGATAGAGCACGAGAAGAAGAGGAATATACTCGTGCAGACACGTTGCGTGAAGACTTGCAAAAACAAGGATATCGTGTTGAGGATGGTGCGGAGGTGACACTCCTCTATAAAGATGTAAAATGATACAATACGATCTATATGGCTTCAACCACTAACCGCATTCCACCACAAAATCTTGATGCTGAACGTGCATTACTTGGTTCGCTATTACTAAAGCCTGATGCAATTCATGATATATCAGACAGTATTAGTAAGGATGCATTCTACGCACAAAAACATCGTGTTATTTTTGAGACTATGCTTGAGCTTGCAACACGTGGTGAGCCGATCGACCTTTTGAGCATTACTACTCGCCTTACTGATCAAAATCTTCTTGAACAGGCTGGTAGTAGAAGTTATGTAGCTGAGTTGATAACTGCTACTCCATCACCGAACAATATCTCACATTATGCAGATCTCGTTTCCAGAAAATATGTTATGCGCTCACTTATTGATGCTGCGTATCGTATTACAGAATACTCATATGATGATTCGCACGATACGGAACAAACTCTTGATGAGGCAGAAAAATTAGTATATGCAGTTGGTGATATAGCATCATCGCATTCATTTGTATCACTGGCTGAGAAATTACCTGATGCATGGGATCGTATAGAGCGACTTTCAAAGCAAAAAGACACAATACGTGGTGTTCCTACAGGATTTCCTGACTTGGACACGATGCTTTCCGGGTTACACCCATCTGACTTGATAATACTTGCTGCGCGTCCTTCTATGGGAAAAACATCACTGGCACTTGATATTGCTCGCAATACAGCGGTACGTCATGGAACTGCTGTTGGTATCTTTTCTCTTGAAATGAGTAGTGAGCAACTTATTGATAGAATGTTATCGGCAGAATCAAATGTAAACTCATGGAAGTTGCGTACTGGTAATGTGCACGATGAAAGCGATTTTGATCGTATTCGTGATGCACTGGAAACACTCTCAAAGGCTCCTGTGTTTATAGACGATAAGCCAGGAAATAATATTCTATCTATGCGTGCCGTTGCTAGACGTTTAAAGCGAGAACACAATGTGGGTTTGATCATTGTTGATTACTTGCAACTTATGACCCCAGTAGGAATGAAAGCATCTGACTCACTTGTACAACAAGTAACAGAAATATCTCGTTCATTAAAAGGGTTAGCACGAGAATTGAGTGTTCCGGTGTTGGCGCTTTCACAGCTTTCGCGTGCTGTTGAACAGCGTGGTGGAAAACCACGACTTTCAGATCTGCGCGATTCTGGTTCTATTGAACAAGACGCTGATGTTGTTATGTTTATCCATCGTGATGATAAACATAATCCAGAAAGTGATCGTCCAAATATTGCCGAGATACTTATTGAAAAGCACAGGAATGGTCCAACTGGGAAAATAGAATTATATTTTGACGAAAAGCGAACAACTTTTGTTCCAGTTGATAAAAGTGGCTATGGTGAGTTGGCAAACGAATTTTAATATAAATATTTTATTATAATCATTATCTACATACATGTCTGATTCAATGGAGCAATTGGTACGAGAATTTGAACACTTCCCTGGCATAGGACCTAGGCAAGCGAAGAGATTTGTTTATTATC
>VAOX01007341.1_pt1 | contig 17253 bp, 9 predicted proteins | sample 3393891 | NCBI WGS metagenome assembly VAOX01 (sample SAMN08290429, study PRJNA428436) | hydrothermal vent metagenome | isolation source: Deep-sea hydrothermal vent chimney | place: Indian Ocean: Southwest Indian Ridge | depth 2822 m m | reverse complement strand
GGTGGGCGGTACGACAAACTGGTTGCACTTTTTGGTGGAGATTCTCTCGGTGCTGTTGGTTTTGGCATGGGTGATGTTACTCTTTCAGACTTTCTTGAAACGCATAATCTTCTGCCAGAAGGTAAGAGTTCGCCCACAGTTTTTCTTACAACCACTAAAGAAGTAACGACAAGTATTGCACAAGAATTTGCACAGGTACTCCGTCAAAAAGGTGTCAATATACTGGTAAACTTTTCTGATAAATCACTCGGAGACCAGGTTCGCCAAGCCAATCGACGTGGTATTCCTTATTTTGCCGTTATTGGTACAGATGAAATAAAAGCAAGAACACTAAAAGCAAAACGTCTTGCTGACGGTGAAGAGAAAACAGCACCTATTGATAAAATACATTCATTTTTCACACAAGAGTAACTATGCGCGAAATAACTTTTGATATTGAAACGATATCTAAAACTGTATCACATCGTGTTGATCCAGCAGAGCAAGAACTTACTGTTGTTGTCATACACGATTCTCAAACAAATGAATATACTTCTTATATAAAAGAAGAACTGCCGAAACTCTGGCCTATCCTTGAAAAGGCAGACATGCTTATTGGTTTTAATTCAAATACTTTTGATATTCCAATTCTTAATCGCTATTATCCAGGAGACTTATCACAGATCTTATCTCTTGATTTACTTGTTGAAGTACAGAAAGTATTGGGACGACGAATACGTCTAGACTTAATAGCTCGCGCAACACTTGGAGCTGGAAAATCAGGTGAAGGATTAAAAGCTATGCAATGGTGGCGAGATGGTGAAGTAGAAAAGGTTCGAGCGTATTGTACCGATGATGTTCGCATAACAAGAGAACTATATGAATATGCATTAGAACATGGAGTTTTAAAATATAAAGATTTACATACAACGCGCGATATAAAATTAGATACAGACTCATGGCCACAGCAACCTGTTAATCGAGCATTTACACACACACTACCATTGTAGTCATAGTATATAAAATAATATCAGTAAAATATGGTGCTCTTAGACAATTGATCCATTATCTTACTCTATTTCATTATTATAATTTTACTGATATACATGAATACAAGCTACAGACTAGGTGTTATCATATAAATATGAAAAAGGAAATGTTTCTTCCTATAATTATCATTGTAACTGGATTAATGATTGCAGTATCGATATATGTTATTACATCAGGAAATTACATATCATCTACCTCAAACCAAACTCAAACACATCAAACAAATACCACTACTAAGATACTACCTATAAATATAGCTGATCATATACTTGGGAATCCGAATGCTCCAATTAAAATCGTTGAATATGCAGATTTTTCTTGTTCATACTGTGCACAATACCAACAAACTCTTCATAGAATTATAAACGATTATGGGCCTACTGGTGATGTTGCATGGGTATTTAGAGAATTTCCACTTCCATCGCACTCAAATGCAATGCAGGAAGCACAAACAGCACAGTGTGTGGCTGATACTGCTGGAAATAATGTGTTTTGGAAATTTGCAGATATTCTCTTTGCAAATCAACCAATTAAAGAGACACGACTTGGTGAATATGTAAATCAGGCTGGGGCAAATACAACAAAAGTGGCATTGTGTGTAAGCAATAAAGTAACGAATAAAAGCATTCTTGCACGTATGAAGAATGCTGAGGCTGTAGGGGTGAACGGAATTCCGTATACCATTATTATCACGAAAAGAGGTCCACAGATGTCTTTCATAAGCGCAGCTCCGTATAATTATCTACAACAACATATCAATACAATTATGTTACAAAATAAAATTATATCTAATACAAAGTAGGTACACAACAAAATAAGTAAGACCAGAGAATAAATGATTTAGAGCATTCTATTTTGTTTCTATCATTTTATACTATGTAGATATTTAAAGTTCTGTTCTATCAGAATCGCAGAGTACACCACTTACACTCAATGTCATCACATTTATTATTCCAAAATGAGAGTGTTCGTATCTCATTTGCAACACGCTCTAATGTAGTGACAAGCTCCTCAACATCATTCTGCGTTATATCAAAGACTTCTTTATGTATCTTACCTTTCTCATCGGGCTCTACAAAATCGATAACTCCATAACGCATATCTAATGCATCTGGAGCATGTGCCAAAAGTAGTTTATAAAAAACCAGTTGCCAAAAATAATTTGCTGTACTACTTTTTGTCTTACCAAGGATAGCATTGTGTGTTTTTGGTTTACCTGTTTTATAATCTACCACTGTAATACCTTCTTTAGTAAAATCAATTCTATCAAGCTTTCCACGCACGAGTAGATCACCAGACGCAGTATTCAACGTAATCTCAATTGGCTTTTCAGCTTCTGTATGTTCTGCCCAAAGATTATGTCTCTCACGAAACCATGACGTAAGTGCCTTCTCACCCTTTTTATTCAGTTCAATCAGTTCTGATGAAGTTAACGCGCAATGCGATAAAAATTCTGAAAGTAAAGCAACAAGTTCTTGTGCTCCAATATCTTTATTATCATTTCTTTTATCCGCATAATATTTCAATACATCATGTATTGCAGTACCGAAAATCATAAATTTGTTTTCTGATTCTGGTATTCGTAATAAATTTACATAAAAGTAATGCCATGGACAGTCAAGATAATTATTTAATGCAGTTGGTGTTAACCCTTGTGCAGCAAATGCTGTTGCAAGTATTTGCCGCTCATCATTTGTTGGAGGATTATCATCTATGACATCCGTATGCGTTTTTCGCGATGGCATATCTTTTACCATATCGGATTTTATGTGCATTAAACATTTTGAATCTATATCTTCTATAAATGAAGATGGTACTTGGTCTGATCCATCATTTTTTGTAATTGCATAAGAAACAATACAATGCTTCTTAGCTCTTGTTATTGCAACATAAAATAACCTACGCTCATCTTCGTATCCAGAATCAGCAGTAAAGATATCTGGTAAATAAAAATCACTTGAACGCTTACTACCATTCCATATCTTATCAGTAAAACGAGGTACATATACAAAAGAAAATTCTCTTCCTTTCGCCTTGTGGACTGTCATCACTTTAACTTGACCAATTGACTCAAGAAATGAACTCTTCGGAGAAATGCCTCTCTCTTTTGCAAGCTTTATCTGTGCAAGTGCACGTGGTAATAATGCATCGTGTTCTCTAGCAGATAATTCATCAAACATATGTATAAGAGCGCGCAAGGCACTAAGTGACTCTTCACTATCTGATGCGTGCAACGCGCTGTCCAATATGCCAGAAGCTCGCATCGCTTCATCAACAACTACGGCCGGACGCTCAACAGCACTAATATGCGTAAGATGATCAATTAATTTATATAGATTGTGTACTGTAGTTATATCCTTTACATTAATCTCAGAGAGATCATGTAATGATGAGAGCATAGCAATTATTGGCATCTTTAATTTGTGAGTACCGTGTGTTATACGCCACAAATCCGAGGCAGAAATATGAAAATTAGGCAAATTAAGTATGCCTGAGAAGTGTACATCTGATGGTTCACTTAATACTAGAAGGAACCGTATTAGTGCACTTACGAAACGGTTCTCAAATATATTCTGCTCCGTACCTACTGCAGACACACCATAACTGCGTAATGTATCCGTAAAAGTAATCACATCTTTCCTACGGCGCAACAATACTGTTATTTCTTCAGGAGGTACACCATCGAGTATATGTTTAGCAATATCTTGCGAAATGTATGCATCTTCATCATTAAGCGTCTTAGACTCAACAATTGTAATAGGTTTATCTTCAGTAAACTGCGCACATGCGCGAAGTGGTATAACAGACAGACGTGTGTCACCCGATGCTGTAATAAGAGAAAGTGCTGAATCAAGGATTGTTTGAGTGGAACGATAATTATCAGTAAGCGGAATAATTTTTGTTTGCCCAAAACGATTACGAAAATGATGCATTGTATCCAAGTTAGCACCCTGGAAACGATATATCGCCTGCTTCTCATCACCAACTATGAATAAATTGGGGTGTTCGTGATATTCAACCAGCAATTCCAATAGAGAATTTTGTGCTGTATTGGCATCTTGATGTTCGTCTGCAAGTACATAGAATACTGATTCTTGTACTTCCCTACGAAATGCATCATCTTGTGTAAGTGCATGCACAGTCTCGAGCATTAGATCATCAAAGTCATATCGTTTACGTTTTGAAAGCTCCTCTTCGTAAGCTTTATATATCAATAGTAAATCACGTGTCTTCGCAATTTGTTTCTTCTGTTTCTCATATTTACCCTTTAGTTTTCCTATGTACTTACCTTTCTCATGTATTGCATCCGGAATCGCAGTGAAATCTATCTCGGTTTGTATAATACGCTTTTCAAGATTCTTTACCGTGACACCTTCGCGTTTTAGTGTCGAGATCGCACTTATGACCACTGTATGATAGTGTGTGGGATCACCAAATGGTCGCAGATACTTCACCTTTGCATTCATTAATATCTCGCCTACCAGTTCCGCACGTTCAACATCAGTAGCAATTTGTGCACCAATAATACGTGAAAAATTATCAGGATGATTATCCACCAGTGTTTGTGCAAATCCATGGAAAGTATAGATACGTACTCGTGCAGAGGAACTACCTATTAACTTCGCTAGACGGTCACGCATTTGTACAACAGCACTTTCTGTGAAAGTCAGTGCCAGTATTGTTTCTGGTGGTGTGTCCGTTAAACGTAAGATGTTTGCAATACGCAATGTCAGAATTTGTGTCTTACCAGTTCCAGGACCTGCGATTACAAATACAGGTCCATCTATAGCGTCAACTGCTTGTTTCTGTTCTGGGTTAAGTTTACTGTATGTATCGTCAAATATAGATGTGTTAGTCATTATATATCAGTGTACACGAATATGCTCATATGTTAAAAGATAACCCATTCAAAGATATGTTATCGCATAAGTTCAAAGACTGCCAAGATGTTATCACTGCATGTGTTGTGTGACAAAACCATCAATGATAACTCTCCCATTATATTTAGAAACTAACTTGATGAGATTAGTATTTTTTTTCATTGTAGACAGATCATCATCATTTTTTGCTACTACGACCACTATAAATGGATTTTCTTTTGTAAACAATATACCGAAACCATGTCCAGTGAGAGCAATATCAATTGATACTTCTACTTGCTTTAGTATTTGCGGTAAAGAAACATACGAAGAGATCTCAAAACCTCTTGGAAATGGTTTCTTCATACCAGATACATTAGAAGACATAATATACGTACACTGTGCATTATGAAAATTAATATCTACTGGAAGGATTTTTTGTACTTCATTACCGCCAAGAAGCTTTGTAAGTTTTTGAGCCCATTCAAGAGCATCTTTGTTGGCATCTTCAATCGAAATATTCTTACTTTTTGCATATAACCCAACTGCACCACAGTTCTCATGTATGAATACTCGTTTTATATTATTTATCTTTAGAGATTCTACAAAATCATCTAATACCTGTATATCATCCTTAATAAGAAGTCCTGAACCAGCAATCGAAACAGCACCATCGTGTGGAATTCTCTCATCTATACAACACACGTGATCCGGTTCATGTAAAAAACCAGATACTTCCTTAATATGTTCTTTTGCGAAGTTCGAAAAACCACCAGCTAAACGAACCAAGCTCATAGTTTCCATTGCTTGATTCCATTCTTCATTGAGATCATGTTGCACATCGTGAGATGTCATGATGTGACCTTCTTTATTGTTACGCATAAATAATTCAGTAAAACTATATCACTGAATTAATAATTCTTTAGATGGCGTGCCTTATCATGCCCACGAATTTTCTCAAGTGCTTTCGCCTCAACTTGACGTATACGTTCTCGAGTAACGCCAAATTCTTTTCCAACTTCTTCAAGTGTATGATAAGTACGGTCTACTAGCCCATGACGCAATTCAAGAATTCTGCGTTCCTTTGGTGATAGATCACTTAGTATTTCCTGTATTTGTAATGCAAGAATACGTTCAGAAGATTCCTGTATAGGAGAAGGTAGATTTTCATCTGCTATAAAGTCACCTAATGTAGAACGCTCATCACTACCATCCCCAACTGGGTTTTCAAGTGAAAGCGTATCTTTATTTATCTTTTCAATTTGGTATATCTTTTCTGGTTCAACACCCATTTCAACAGCAACTTCCTCAGGCTGCGGGTCACGACCTAGAGCTTGAGATAAACGTCGTGATATCTGTTTATACTTAGCTATAGTTTCTACCATATGCACAGGAATACGGATAGTTCTCGACTGGTCAGCAAGTGCTCTAGTGATGGCTTGACGAATCCACCATGTTGCATACGTTGAGAATTTATACCCTTTTTTCCAATCAAATTTATCAACTGCTTTAAATAAACCAAGATTTCCTTCCTGAATAAGATCAAGGAGCGTTAAGTCTGGCGAACGCCCAACATATTTTTTGGCAATTGATACAACCAAACGTAAATTACTGCGTGCAAGAATATTTCGTGCCTCATCATCATCATCATCAATGCGTTTCGCTAAATCTCTCTCCTCAGAGGCTGTAAGTAAAGGATATTGACCAATATCACGTAAATAAATCTGTATAGAATCATATGAACTTGATTCTCTATATTTTATATTTCGTTTTGCAAGATACACATCCGCATTATCCTCAAGCATCCCTCCTTCAAGCACATCAACACCAGCTTTTGATAGTTGTTCGTATAATTCTTCAAGAAACGATACATTATTTTCTATATGAGGAAACTCTTGGAGAATTTCATTATAAGTTATATATCCACGAGTTCTTCCTTTGTGGAGAAGTATGTTTGCATGTTCCAATCGTTGCGTACGTGATGTTAGTACAGTTTTAGAGCGTGAAGATGCTCGAGTCTTTGGATGTTCTGATTTCTTTTTTAATGTCTTTTTCTGTACTCCTATAGTCTTCTTAACCGTACTACCCTTACGAACCACAGTTTTCTTTACAGAAATTTTCTTACGAACTACTTTCTTCTTTTTTATTGAAGTAGCTATTTTTTTTAATCCATGAACAGACTTATTTATCGTCTTTTCCCTACTGACAGAAACACGTGTATTCTTTTTTTTAATATTAGAAGTCGACATAATTGAGATAAATGATATGTAATATAAATTGATTTTGTTTCTATGATAATAGTCACACTGTGCGCACATTCATTGTGAAATGTGACATGCCTCACTATACTTATTATGATAACACCTTAGTCATTGCTTACTATACACATATTCTATGTACATGTGGCAATGCGTTTTAATAATTTTGCACATATTATTTCAGCTTTTTTTTGAGCATTTATGTCACTTTGAGCCTGAGCATTTCGCAATTGTGTGAGGACATCTTCATATTGCTCTTCAAGTACACAACGCTCAAATGAGCGGATAAGATCATCAGAAGCATCATCTGCTGGCTGTTCACCAAGCGCTATACCTGCCTCAAATAGTGCTTGATGTGATACTGTATTACCAATTGGCTCTTTCATTATTCGTGTGTACTCATCTTCTATGCGTTTGGAAAGTTTAGTATCAGGATAATTCAATGCAATTGCCGTAAGTGCTTCAGCACGCTTTGTAACAGGTGATGTTGGTATATTTTCTTTGGCTTCCTCATTCATATTACTAGTATGCGTTTCAATAGTATCCTTACCAACAGATATACGATTAGATAATGACTTTCTAACTGCATCAAGGGAGATCCCAAGTGCTGTTGCAATAACTCCGATGAAGTGATCTCTCTCAAGAGGGCTTTCAATAGCTCCAAGCAATGGTATCACAATTGTTTCAGTTGCTAGTATCTGCTTATGTTTATCTTTCTCATTTTGTAAAATCGTAGATAGGAAAAATTCAACTATGCTCTTGGCATCTGTAAGTCGTTTTGAAAATCCATGAGTATCTTCAGATAGAATATCTGCCGGATCTTTCCCTTCTGGAAGCATTACTGCCTTTACACGCATACCGCACGAAAGCGCCAATTTAGCAGCTCGTGCCGTTGCTGCCAATCCAGCACGGTCTGAATCCAACATAAACACCACATTATCCGTATATCTTTTCATAAGTGCTATATGTGAAGAAGAAAGTGCTGTTCCAGAAATTGCAACAGTATTAGTAAAACCAGCCTGATGACAATGTACAACATCCATTTGACCTTCCACAAGCAATACATAACCGCGCGTGCGCATTGCATCCTTTGCTCTATCAATGCCAAATAATATCTCTGATTTCTTGAATAGCTGTGTTTCTGGTGAGTTTAAATATTTTGCAGGTTCATCTTCTGAGAGTGTTCTACCAATAAATCCAACTGTTCTTCCAGCAGAATCTCTAATCGGAAACATGAGTCGATTACGAAATCTGTCGTAAAATGTACCAGGTTTCCCATCTGTCTCTTTTATCAAACCACTTTGCAGTAGTTCCTTCTGAGAGAATCCAGTTTTTGTAAGATCCTCAAGAAGAGTTCTCCATTGATCAGGGGCATATCCTATGCCCCACGCGATTAATGTATCTTCTGAGAGACCACGTTCAATAGCATACTTCCATGCAGATGTTTCTTTAGTTAAAGAATTAGCAAAAAGTTGTCCAGCACGAGCATTGGCATCACGTAACTTTTCAATGAACGAACGATCAACACCGCCGTCATATGCCTTTATACGTACTCCTGCTTTATCAGCAAGTATTTTAAGCGCACCTTTGAAATCAACACCTTCCATTTTCTCAATAAATGTAAACATATCACCACCTTGCCCAGATGAAAAACAATAATATGTTCCCCTATCTTGTGACACAAAAAAAGAAGGCGTTTTCTCTTTATTAAATGGTGAACATCCTTTCCAATACTTACCAGAACGAGCCATCTTAACGTATGGTTGTACAACGTCAATAATAGAAAGTTTTTCTTTAATCTCTTGAACCGTATCTCGGTTCTGCATATATTATATCAGTGCTCAAACAGCTGATACCTCATCAAGTGCGGCGGCGGCTGCTGCGTCTCGTTCTCTCTGTGCTTCTTTTTCATCTTGCAACTTTCGTTGCTCTTCTTGCATCTTGGATATAGCAATTTGTTTCTTACTCCCCATAAAACCTGTACCTGCCGGAATTATACGACCAAGAATAACATTCTCCTTAAGTCCGCGCAGAACATCTACATTTCCTTTTAATGCTGCGGTAATAAGTACTTTCGTTGTCTGCTCAAAGGATGCTGAAGACAAGAAACTCTGTCGTGAAAGCGCGGACTCTTTAATTCCTAGGATTATGGGCTTTGCTTTTGGGGGTAGAGCGTTCTTCTCGTTTTCTTGAGCAACCGCCATTGCAAATCGCCATTCATCAATAACATCTCCAACTGCAAATTTCGAGTCTCCACTTTCCATAATACGAACACGCGAAAACATTTGGCGCATTATCACTTCAAGATGTTTTCTAGAAACCTTTGCACCTTGTAATTCATATATCTTATTTACTTCTACAATCATATATTCCTGTGTCACTTCTCTGCCAGCATATAAGAAGAGATCATCCAGACTGGCAGAACCATCTGTCAATAATTGTCCTTTTTCTACAGATGCTCCAACTTCTATAATTGGCTGACGAGGATACAAAACTGTATACGCCATAGGTGAGCCATCTTTTTTCCCCTGACCTTTTGGTGGAGTAACCATAATAACCATAGATCCTTCTTTATCTTCAATTGAAGTTACAATTCCGTCAGTCTTTGATACGATTGCCGAATTCTTTGGTGTTCGTTTTTCAAATATTTCCTCAACACGTGGAAGCCCTTGTGTTATATCACCACCAACACTGGCAGCTCCACCAGTATGGAACGTACGCATAGTAAGCTGTGTACCAGGTTCACCAATTGCTTGTGCAGCAATTGTTCCAACAGCAGTACCTTGTTCAACAAGTTCAAGTGATGCTAGATCCATGCCATAACATGTCTGACAAATACCGAAATGGTTATCACAAAGAAGAGCTGAACGAACCATAACTGTATCAATATCTGATTCTTCAATCTTAATGGCAATTTCTTTTTTAAGATATGTACCTTTTCTTAGTAGAACCTCACCATTTTTTGTCTTCGCAGTAGCTGAAAGGGTTCTTCCACGCAACACATCGGCAAAATCAACCTTTACTCCAGATTCCGATATTCTACTAATTGAGACGCCATTATTTGTCTCACAATCTATTGTTGTAACAATTGAATCTTGCGCGACGTCAAACAAACGTCTTGTAAGATAACCAGCTCGTGCAGTACCAAGAGCAGTATCTGTAAGACCCTTACGTGAACCGTGAGTAGACATAAAATATTCAATCGGATTAAGTCCCTCCATCATTGAAGAAATAATTGGTACTTCAAGGATTCTACCTGTCGTACTTTGTATAAGCCCCTTCATACCAACCATCTGTGTCAAGTTTCCCATAGAACCACGTGCACCAGAAGTAATAATGTCATGTACTGAGCTTTCAGGTTCAAGCGTATCCGCAACGAGTTTTTCAACCTCTTTTTTAGTATCATGCCATATTTCAATATTCATACGATACCTTTCATCCTCTCCAAGAAGCCCATTCTTATAATCTTCTTCAACACGAGATATTTTATTGCGAGCACTATCAATTGCTAATCCTTTCTTCTGGGGAACTGACGTATCACTGTATGACCATGTGATACCCGCCTTAGTCGCATATTCAAATCCAAAATGCTTAATTTTGTTTGCAATATCTGGTATTTTAGACAGACCGTAACGTTCAATACTATTATTTATAATATCTCCAAGAGCCTTCTTAGTGATAGCAAAATTAACGTATGGGTAATCCGATGGTAGTACAGTATTAAATAAGATTCTGCCAACCGTTGTTTCAAACATTTTATCTTTAAACTGTGCATATCGTTCTTTGTCGGATGCTGGTAGAACATGTATTGATGCGTGAATATCAACTGCCCCATAATCATATGCCAACACAGCTGCATTTGGTGAAGTAAAGTAGTCTCCTTCTCCATGAACACCTTTCATATCTTTGGTTAGCCAGTAGGTACCAAGTGCAATATCGTGTGAAGTTGCTATAACAGGAGTACCACTCCCTGGTTTAAGAATGTTTTCATTGGCGCTCATAATATGTTTTGCTTCCCATTGACCCTCTGCAGAAAGAGGAACATGTACAGCCATTTGGTCTCCATCAAAGTCAGCATTAAATGCTGGGCATACCAAAGGATGTAAGCGTATAGCATCTCCTTCAATAAGCCGTGGTCTAAAAGCTTGAATACCTTGTCTATGTAGAGTTGGTGCGCGGTTTAGTAGTACATATTTACCTTGAATTACTTCTTCAAGAATCTCCCAAACTTCTACAGCACCATCTTCAATAAGACGTCCCGCACCACGTATGTTGAACGCTAACTCTCTCTTAAACAATCCAGCTATAACAAATGGACGGAAAAGCTCAAGTGCCATATGTTTTGGTAGACCACATTCATCAAGTTTGAAATCAGGCTCAACAACAATAACTGAGCGCCCAGAATAATCTACACGTTTACCAAGAAGGTTTTGTCTAAAATACCCCTGCTTACCTTTCAGATAATCCGCAAGTGATTTAAGTGGGCGTCGTTGCGATGGAGTCATTGCACCAGCATTTGCACCACTTTTACGAATAGAATTATCTATAAGTGAATCAACCGCTTCTTGCAATATGCGATGCTCATTACGCAAAATAACCTCAGGAGCATGTACGTCTTTGAGTTTTTTTAGACGATTATTACGGTTAATAACACGTCGATATAAATCATTGACATCAGATGTTGCATGTCTACCACCATCAAGTGCTACCATTGGACGAAGTGCTGGGGGGATAACAGGAATACGAGTTAAGAACATCCATTCAGGACGTATTTTTGCATTAATCATTCCACCAATGAGTAGCAATCGTTTTGATATCTTTTCACGTTGTGCTGCTGGGGCTTTTGTGTAACGTTCCTCCAACATAGTTTGTAATTTCTTTAAATTAATTTCTTTAAAGATATTATAAATTGCCTCAGCACCTATATGTGCCTCAAACAATGTAGAATATTTCACTGAGAAGCGATGATATTCGATCTCATCAAGAACTCTTCCGGTAACCAATCCATCAATCTCACTTCGTGCTTTCACCATCCTCTCTTTAAGAGAATCACGTATAGCATCTGTATTTGCCTCTTGATGTTTTGTTTTATATTCAGAATCAAGTTCTTTTAGTAAGCGTTTTTTTGTGTCCTGTGATACTTTGGTGATGATATAACCAGCAAAGTATATTACTTTCTCAAGATCTGCTCTTGGTATACCAAGTATAAGTGCCATTCTACTTGGGACATTACGCAAAAACCAAATATGTGAAATCGGAGTAACCAATTCAATGTGTCCCATTCGTTCACGACGTACTACAGAGCGAGTTATTTCAACGCCACACTTATCACACACAATTCCTTTATATCTAATACCTCTATATTTACCACAATAACACTCATAATCTTTTTCTGGACCAAATATTTTTTCGTCAAATAGACCATGTTTTTCTGAACGTTGTGTTCTGTAGTTAATTGTTTCAGGTTTTGTAACTTCTCCCGATGACCATTCAAGGATACGCTCTGGTGAAGCAAGTGTAAGAAGTAACGCATTCCATTGTACGCGTGCTCGTGTCGGTTTTCGTTTTGAAAAAGGTGGTGTTGCCATAATATATTATAGTTATTCTAGTTCCATGCTTGATGGTTTATCAATCGGTTTAATATCAAGACCGAGTCCGCGTATCTGATTAATAAGTACCGAAAAAGACGCCGGTGTACCGGTATGACTAATCGGCTCGCCCTTAACGATGGAATCAAAAGCCGCGGAACGTCCTTGTATATCGTCCGATTTTATTGTGAGCATTTCTCGCAACGTATAAGCAGCTCCATATCCAAGTAGTGCCCAGACTTCCATTTCACCAAAACGTTGTCCACCATTTTGTGCTTTACCACCAAGTGGTTGCTGTGTGATAAGCGAGTACGGTCCAATAGAACGCATGTGAATCTTATCTTCAACCATGTGATGCAATTTAAGCACGTACATATATCCAACAGAGATAGGTTGTGCAAATTTCTCCCCTGTCTTCCCATCAAAGAGCGGTATTTTACCGGAACGAGGAAATCCTGCCAATTCCAATTCATCCCCTATTTCCTTAACCGTTGCTCCTGCAAATGGTGGTACAACTGCCTGATAATTAAGAGTGTGTGCGGAAAGCCCAAGGTGCATTTCAAGAATCTGCCCAAGGTTCATACGAGATGGTATACCGAGTGGAGTCAAAATGATATCAAGTGGATTTCCTTCCTCATCATAAGGCATATCTTCAACCGGAAGAACACGAGATATAACACCTTTGTTTCCGTGTCGTCCAGCGAGCTTATCACCAACAGCAACATTACGAGCTTGTGCTACAGTTACCACAATCTTTTTAAGAATGCCACTATCAAGCTGATCTCCATTCTCACGAGAAAATACGCGCACATTGATAATTCTTCCACGCTTACCACCACTCATGCGCAATGACGAGTCTTTCACATCTTTTGCCTTATCACCAAAAATTGAGCGCAAGAGACGCTCCTCTGGAGTAAGTTGTGTTTCCCCTTTTGGAGTTACCTTCCCGACAAGAATATCTCCAGAGCGTACTTCTGCTCCAATGCGTATCACACCTTCTTCATCGAGATTTTTCAACCGTAGTTCTCCAACATTTGGTATATCGTGAGTGGTCACTTCAGCACCAAGCTGTGTGTCGCGCACGATACATTCAAAATATTCAATATGAATTGTAGTAAATTTAGATTCTTCAATGAGTCGCTCTGAGATGATTATGGCGTCCTCATAGTTTGCTCCAAACCAACTCATAAAACCAACTCGCACATTCTGTCCAAGTGCCAATTGTCCATGCTCTGAAGAAGTAACATCAGCAATTACATCATCTTTTTTTACATGATCTCCCATTCGAACGCTTGGGCGTTGTGAAAATGCGGAGTTTTGATTATTTTTCGTCAATCCCTGCAAACGATACTTATGTGGTTCACCACCTTTTGTGGGTGCAATTGTAATTGTACGAGCATCCACATATACTACCTCACCAGATTCTTGCGCCACGACTAATCGTCCTGTACTTCTAGCAGCATGATCTTCGATTCCAGTAGCAACAAGAGGTGCTTCAGGTACAAGACACGGAGTCGCTTGCTTCTGCATGTTTGAACCCATAAGTGCGCGCGCTGCGTCATCATTATTTACAAAAGGAATAAGAGATGGAGCGACAGAAAACATTTGATATGGAGAAGCATCCATTAAAGTTATTTCTTCCCTTTTCACAAAAGCTGAATTACCAGAACTGCGTGCTTCAACTATATTCTCTTTGATATTGCCATTCTTATCTAAAAGTGTAGCACTATGAGTTATTATTTCTTCTGCTTCCTCAAGAGCATTTAGATACACAATATCATCTGTAACCTTACCTTTTACAACCTTTACATACGGCGTCTCAATAACACCAAACTCGTTAGTACGTGCATGTAGTGCCAAGTGCAAAATGAGTCCAATATTTTGACCTTCAGGTGTATGTATTGGGCACAAACGTCCATAATGAGAAGGATGTACGTCGCGTACTTCAAAACCAGCACGCTCTCTTGTAAGTCCCCCAGGACCAAGTGCTGATAAAGTACGCATATTTTCTAACTCAGAAAGAATATTCTGCTGATCCATAAACTGCGCCAACTGATTAGCTGTAAAGAATTCGCGCACTGCTGCTTGAAGCGGGCGTGGGTTGATTAAAGTTATTGGAAGAGTTGTCTCACTCTCAATTGTCGACATACGATCTTGAATATTACGCTTCATACGTGACATGCCTACACGAATACGTGATTGTAGTAATTCACCAACAAATCGTACTCGCCTGTAACCCAAATGATCAATATCATCCGGCTTTGCTGTCGGATCCGAATTAAGATGAGCTATTTCACTTACAATACGTACTATATCTTCCAATGAAAGTGAGTGATTGACTAGATGTTTATTATCGATAGGTAAATCAAACCGTTGGTTCAAACGGTATCGTCCAACACGTGAGAGATCATATCTTTCAGGAGAGAATAATGTATTTATATGCGTCTTTGCATTTTCAGGAGTAGTAAGATCACCATCACGCAGTTTTTTATGAATATCAACATAGACTTCATCTATTGAAGTGGTTGTATCATATTCAAGTGTTTTTTGGATAGCAGCGATCGCAGTCTCGTCACCTTTGAATAGTGATAAGATTTCATTACGAACACCACCACCAAACACTGAAATGAGTTGAGTTACAGGGAATTTTTTCTTTTGATCAATCTTTACATACAATGCACCCTCCACATCTGACTCAAGTTCTATCCACACACCTCGCAGAGGAATAATTTTTGCACCAAAGCACGTGTGACCTTTGTTTATCTCAGAAAGGAAGAATGCACCAAAAGAACGTGCAAGTTGCGGTACTATAACACGCTCCACTCCAGAAACGATAAAGCTCCCATGTGGAGTCATCATAGGAATTGATGTAAGGAATATATCTTGCATCTTCTCTGTGCCAAGCGTCTTATTAACCAAGCGTACTGACACTTTTATCTGTATTTCATATGTACGAAGATTTTCATGAGCGAATAGTTCATCATGTCGTGGCTCACTTATTTCAATATCTTCAAAATAAAGATCAAATCTTTTCCCGGAATAGTCACTAATTGGTGAAAATTCTTTAAGTAAATCTTTAATACCATGCTTTAAAAACCACGCAAACGAATCTCGCTGATGTGCAACGAGATCAGGTAGAGCAATTTTTGCGGGATGATATGCACCAAACGTTTTCTGCGGAAGTTTTTGAGTACTCATTGTTTAGAAAATTAGATCCCAATCTAATAAAGACACCATAACAACGCCTGCGATTTAGACGCTTTCTTATGCTGTGTATTATCCTCCAGATGTCTTTCGGTACTCAATCGCTCCTCTGGTGTTGTATGGAGTGTAACAGACCACTTTATACAATGCAAGCATATGCGCGCTTCTGTGTGTGGATTACTCATTCTACTATTAATAGTGTACTTTTCCTATATAAAACTAATTGTATATTACACCACATAAGTTATATATTGAGAATATATTTATATGTACATGTCATATACCTTTAGCAAAGATTTATTGCCTAAGCCTATTTCATTTGATAAAATAATATCTAAATTAGAATAAACAATTTTCAAGATAATTATTTCACTTAATTTATTTAAATACTGATTCCAATCTTATGAAAAAAACACACACTACCAATTCCAAATCAAAAGATAACCTATCAGATTTTTATAATGATTATGATTACATGGCTTTTTGGCATGGAAGAACTTATGAGAATCATGCGGATGAAATTGCTATATCACGACTTCTTTCTATAATAAAAAAAGATAAATTAACTAAGTATTCAAACTTCATTGATATAGGATGTGGACCTGGTAGAATGGTTCATCTTTACGAACCATTATGGAATGAAATTACGCTACTTGATTCTTCTGCTGACCAACTTAAGGAGGCACAAGAACAAGTCAAAGATAGAGATAAATCAGATGTTGTACTTGCAAATGCACAGAAGATTCCACTGCAAGATGATAAATATGATGCTGCACTGTGCATCAGAGTATTCCATTATATATATGACCCTGCAGAAGTATTCAAAGAGATGAATAGAATCCTTAAGCCAAATGGATATCTTATCTTGGAAATACCAAACAAGCTCAATATAAAAAATAGAATTAGATTAATTTTTATGAAGGATCGTGGGCACGCCTCGTCAAATAATGAGATACTCAGATCAAAACAAAAAGAAAATATTGTCTTTATAAATCATGACCCAAGACGAATAGAAACATTACTAAAGTTAAATAAATTTGAGATAGTTGAGATCTTGAGTGTCTCAAACTTTCGTTCCCCATTTCTTAAGAAAATATTTCCAATTTCATTCTTAGTTTTTATTGAAAAATTCACACAGAAAGAATTAGCATCTTTATGGTTTGGTCCAAGTATATATTTCTTAGTCAAGAAAAAATATTAAAGAAAAAATACTAAATTGGCGGAGACGGAGGGATTCGAACCCTCGAGGGGTCTCCCCCTACTCGCTTTCCAAGCGAGCGCACTAGACCTCTATGCGACGTCTCCTATTTATTT
>VAOX01023447.1_pt1 | contig 17254 bp, 18 predicted proteins | sample 3393891 | NCBI WGS metagenome assembly VAOX01 (sample SAMN08290429, study PRJNA428436) | hydrothermal vent metagenome | isolation source: Deep-sea hydrothermal vent chimney | place: Indian Ocean: Southwest Indian Ridge | depth 2822 m m | reverse complement strand
GGCCGAGGCAAAAATGGCCGATGGCGATTCGGTGGAAGAGGCGCGAAAAGCGTTGGTGATGCGATTAGGTGAGAATATTGCTGTTCGCCGTTTTGCTAGATTTGATGCCGGCGGCGTATTGGCTTGCTATCTTCATGGTAATAAAATCGGTGTTATGGTGGATTATACTGGGGGTAACGAAGCCCTGGGCAAAGATCTGGCAATGCACATTGCCGCCAGTAAGCCGCTGTGCGTTTCTAAGGAACAGGTGTCTCCTGACGCAATCGCTAAAGAACATGAGATTTACGTCGCGCAGGCGGCAGAAAGTGGTAAACCGGCGAACATCGTTGAAAAAATGGTGGCGGGTCGGATCGCGAAGTATTTGGCCGAAATTACGCTGCTTGGCCAGCCCTTCGTCAAAGATACTGATCAGACTGTGGAACAATTGCTGGCGGCTAACGGCGCTAAAGTGAATGGATTCCAATTGGTGGTCGTGGGCGAGGGACTCGAGAAGAAGGCCAATGATTTTGCCGCTGAAGTTATGGCTCAAGCAGGTAAGGCATAGATTATGACGCAAACCGCCAAATATAAACGTATTCTCCTTAAGTTGAGTGGCGAGGCGTTGATGGGCGATGACCTGTACGGCATCAATCGCCAGATGATCGAGCGGATCGTGGCGGAAATAGCCGATATCGTGCAGTTGGGTGTGCGTGTTGGTGTCGTGGTGGGTGGCGGTAATATTTTTCGTGGGGTGGCACCGGCAGCCGAGGGGATGGATCGGGCCTCGGCGGACTATATGGGGATGTTGGCGACGGTGATGAACGCCTTGGCGCTACAAGATGCTATGCGACGTATTGGCCTATCTGGTCGGGTACAGTCAGCGCTAAAGATCGACCAAGTGGTGGAACCATATATCCGCGGGAAGGCGCTGCGTTATCTGGAAGAAGGTAAGGTCGTTATTTTCGCGGCAGGCACAGGTAATCCATTCTTCACTACCGATACCGCTGCTGCCTTGCGTGGTGTCGAGATGGGAATGGATATAGTGCTCAAGGCTACCAAAGTGGATGGTGTTTACACTAGCGATCCGAAAACCGACCCTGACGCTCAGCGGTACCAAACACTGACATTTAACGAAGCGATTGCTAAAGATTTGAAAGTGATGGATGCGACCGCTATTACCCTGTGCCGTGATCAGAAAATGCCGTTATGCGTCTTCAGCGTCTTCAAGCAAGGCACCTTGAAGCGAGTGGTGCTGGGTGAGGACGAGGGGACGCTGGTACATTGTTGATCTGGTTAAGAATTAAACGCATTTTTCCAAAGGAATGGGACGCATGATTGCAGATGTCAAACAAAATGCCGAGAAGAAAATGGGAAAATCCATCGAGGCGTTAAGAACCGATTTGGCTAAGGTGAGAACCGGCCGTGCGCATACCGGTCTGCTCGATCATGTGACGATCGACTATTATGGCGCGCCGACATTGATTAACCAAGTGGCGAATATCACTCTAGTGGACGCACGGACGCTGGGCGTTTCCCCGTGGGAAAAATCTATGCTGGCAGCCGTCGAAAAAGCAATAAGGGATTCCGGGCTGGGATTAAATCCGGCTAGTAGCGGCGATTTAATCAGGATCCCAATGCCTTCCCTGACGGAAGAACGGCGGAAAGATCTGATCAAAGTCGTTCGGAACGAAGGTGAAAACGCTAAAGTTGCGATACGTAACGTGCGGCGTGACGCAATTTCTTCCTTAAAGGACCTGCTCAAAGAGAAAATAATCGGCGAAGATGATGAGCGTCGTGCCCAGGAGGATATTCAGAAGCTTACTGACCGCCATATTACCGAGGTTGACAACGTGTTGCAGGCCAAGGAAACGGACCTAATGGCTGTTTGAGGGGCGGTACCGTGCCACCACGTTTTGGCAGTTTCTCCCGTAAAAGTCCAGAAACACCGTTAGTGCCGCGCCATATAGCTATTATCATGGACGGCAACGGGCGCTGGGCGAGAAAACGGTTATTACCCAGGGTGGCTGGCCATCGCAAGGGGCTAGAGTCGGTGCGCGCCATTGTGCGGTGTTGCGTTGAACTGAAAGTCGACTACCTGACGTTATTTGCTTTTAGCAGTGAAAACTGGCGCCGTCCCATGGAAGAGGTTACGCTGCTGATGCAATTGTTTATGACGGCCCTGGAAAAGGAGGTCGCTAAGCTACACGAGAATAACGTCCGGCTCGTAATTATCGGTAATATCGATGCATTCAACCCCGCGCTCGTGCAAATGATCCGCAGCGCGGAAGCCCTGACTCAAGACAATACGAAACTGACGCTGACAATTGCGGCCAACTACGGTGGACGCTGGGACATCCTGCAGGCGATGCGTGCCATGCTAAGAAATGCACCGGATATCGCCACTAGTTTCACCGAAAATGATTTGAGGCCTTATCTGTCGATGCACTACGCGCCTGAGCCAGATTTGTTTATTCGCACAGGCGGTGAACAGCGAATTAGCAACTTCCTTTTGTGGCAATTAGCATACACCGAGTTATATTTCACGCCGACACTGTGGCCAGATTTTAGTCGCTCGGCGTTGAATGAAGCCATTCAATCCTATCGACAGCGAGAGCGCCGTTTCGGCTGCACCAGCGAGCAATTGCGGCCAGATGCTTAAAACTCGTTTCGCCACCGCTGTTGTTCTGCTCACTGTTTTCTTATCCGCTTTATTTTATTTTCCGGCGGTTTATTGGGCGGTGTTAATGTTGGCACTGATTGCGGTCGGTGGTTGGGAGTGGGCTAAGTTGGCGTCGTTTGCCAAAATTGGCAGATGGACATTTGTTGTGGGGCTGTTGCTAATTGGCGGCGTGATGTTGGGTGCGATGATGACGTTTGACGGCACGACGCGGCTGACGTGGGTGCAGGTTTACAGTCCTGCATGGCTGTTGGTGGCGATTGTTTTTTGGCTGGTCTGTGTTCCATTATGGCTGGCACGTGGTTGGCGTCTCTCGGCACCTTGGTTGCTGGCTCTTGTCGGCGGTGTGGTGCTGATCCCAGTCTGGCTTGCTCTGGTGGGGTTACGTGCCCAAAGTCCGCTGCTGCTATTGGGGACTATCGGCTGCGTATGGGTTGCCGACAGCGCCGCATATTTTGCTGGGCGGCGTTTCGGCCGATCGAGGCTGGCGCCAGCTATTAGTCCAGGAAAAACCTGGGAAGGTGCGTTGGGTGCGTTGTTGGGGGTAACGTTATACGGCGTTTTGTTAAGTAGCGTGGCGCAGCTATCGTATTGGATTATCCCAGGGTTGTGGTTAATAACCGTGTTTAGTATTGAGGGCGACTTGTTCGAATCATGGATGAAACGTCAATCGGGGGTCAAAGACAGCGGTTATCTGTTTCCTGGTCACGGCGGCGTACTCGACAGGATCGACGCTTTGACCTCAGCATTACCGGTGGCGGCGTTTGTTTTACTGTTTCTTAAGGGTCTTAATTAATGCTCCCTCAGCGGATTACCATTCTTGGTGCTACGGGCACGATTGGTCGTAATACATTGGACGTTATCGCGCGTCATCCCGGTCGTTTCCGGGTCGTGGCATTGACCGCTAATACTCAAACGGAGCGGTTGTTCCATCAGTGCCGCCAGTTTCATCCCGATTACGCCGTGATGCTGAATCCGGACAGCGCCGAGCAATTGCGGCGGCTGCTTGAGGAAGCAGGAGAGGCAATCGACGTACTGAGTGGAATTGCGGCACTAGAAATGGTGGCGGCGTTGGACGAGGTCGATAGCGTGATGGCCGCCATTGTTGGCAGCGCTGGTTTACGTCCGGCGCTTGCCGCAGCGCGTGCAGGTAAGAAAATATTACTGGCAAACAAAGAAACGCTGGTGGTTTCCGGTAATCTCTTTATGGACGCGGTTCGTCACCACGGTGCGACCTTGCTGCCGATTGACAGTGAGCACAACGCGATTTTTCAGGCGCTACCGGCGGATATTTCGGGTGGTTTGGCCGCCGTTGGTGTCACCCGTATTCTGCTTACTGCTTCTGGTGGGCCATTTCGTAAGACACCATTGGCGGCGTTGGCGCAGGTAACACCGCAGCAGGCGCTAGCGCATCCGAACTGGGTAATGGGGCCAAAAATCTCTATCGATTCCGCCAGCATGATGAATAAAGGGCTGGAGATTATTGAGGCACATTGGCTATTTGGCGCCAAGGCAGAACAAATTCAGGTTGTGGTGCATCCACAAAGCGTGGTGCATTCCTTGGTGGAATACGTAGATGGTTCAGTTATCGCTCAATTGGGTAATCCTGATATGCGTACACCTATTGCTCATGCACTGGGATTCCCGCAACGAATAGAATCTGGAGTCGGTCTGTTGGATTTATTTAAAATCGGTCATCTTGATTTTGAACCACCTGATTTCTCCCGATTTCCGTGTTTAGCACTTGCCTATGAGGCGTTGCGGGAAGGTGGTACTGCTCCGGCTATTCTCAACGCTGCTAATGAAGTCGCTGTTTCCGCGTTCCTTGATGGGCAGCTATCTTTTCAAGGCATTCCAGCGATGATTGCTCTCGCTCTGGAAAAAGTGGCGTCGCGGCCAGTGAGCCAGCTAGACGACGTGATGATGGCCGATAGGCAGGCGCGTGTCGCTGTCCAGACCAGCTTAGGCATTGACGTTGTCCCCGCCGCATAAGTGGCTGGCGTCATCCGCTGTAATTAGCGATACCATTATATGATGAATTTTCTTTTCACATTAGTCGCTTTTGCCGTTACTTTGGGCGTGCTAATTATTGTGCACGAAGCTGGCCATTTTTTGGTCGCTCGCCTATGCGGCGTTAAGGTGTTGCGATTCTCTATCGGTTTTGGCAAGCCGCTCATTGGCTGGCGGCTGGGCCAAGACCGCACTGAGTTGTCCATTGGCGCCTTCCCGTTGGGCGGGTATGTCAAAATGCTCGACGAACGCGAAGGCGAGATTCCTTCCGCTGAGCTTAATCGGGCATTTAATCGCCAGTCCGTCATTCGCCGTATGTTGATTGTTGTTGCTGGTCCGGTCGCTAACTTGGTGCTGGCCATCGTGTTGTTTTGGGGTTTGTTTATTCATGGTATCCCAGGATTGAAACCAGTCATTGGTAATCCGCCGATCGGTACGCCCGCCGCCGCTGCGGGTTTTCGCCGAGGTGATCTGTTGGTTACGATTGGCCAGCAGCGGGTAATGACTTGGCAGGGTGTACGCTGGGCGCTGTTGCGGGATAGTTTGCAAGCGGTGATGTTACCAATCAAGGTGATAGGAGTTGATGGCGACGTTGTCGTACGACGTTTGGACTTGCGTCGTTTCAGTGGAACTCCTGGCAACGACGCCGCCGCTACGCTTGGGTTGTTTCTGCTTAAACCTGTTTTGGCCCCGGTGTTGGGCGGGTTGTCGCCACGGGGAGTGGCGGCGCTCGCTGGTATGCAGTCACGGGATAAGATCGTCGCTATTAATAATCAGCCGATTCGCCATTGGGATGATGTGGTTAAATGGGTGCGCGCTAGTCCGGGGAAACGTTTGGTGTTCAGTTTGAATCGTGATGGTGTTTTGCGTCGCGTGGTGGTGGTCCCCTTGGCGGTTTCTACCAGCCGAGGGTTGCGCATAGGTAGAATCGGTGCGGCACCATATGTCGCACCGGACGTGCGACTGGCGTTAACGACCATAGCACGCTACGGCCCGGCACAGGCGCTTAGCAAAGCTATTACGCGCACGTGGAATACCGCGTCGTTCAGTTTGCGTATGTTGGGACGTATGCTTACTGGCGACGTTTCCTGGAAGAATCTTAGTGGTCCGTTGACCATCGCCGATTACGCCGGGCAAACGGCTCATCTTGGTTGGTTGCCTTATTTGAGTTTTTTGGCGCTGGTCAGTATCAGCTTGGGTGTGCTGAATTTGCTACCTATCCCCTTATTGGATGGAGGACACTTAATGTATTATATAGTGGAAATTTTTACCGGTAAGCCGGTTTCTGACAGGGCGATGGAGATCGGGCAGCAAATTGGGATGGCTGTTCTGCTGCTACTCATGCTGTTCGCTTTTTATAATGATATCAATCGCTTAATTGCAGGCTAACGACACAATGAATCAAAAGCAAATGGCAATCCTCGTGGCGGGGCTATTTTCTTCTTCTGCCTGGGCGATCCAGCCTTTCGTAGTGAAGGATATTCGTGTAGAGGGTATTCAGCGCATTGAGGCGGGAACTGTATTTAATTACCTTCCGATTAAAGTTGGTGAAACTGTTACCGACGAGAAAGCGTCTCGGGCAATCAAAGCACTGTTCCATACTGGATTTTTTAAGGATGTGCGACTAGAAGACGCCGACGGAGTGTTGATTGTCGACGTGCAGGAACGTCCGGCAATTGCCGACGTGACGTTTGTCGGAGTTAAAGACTTTAACGCCACCAAATTGAAAGCCGCCTTGAAACAAGTTGGCTTGGCTGAGGCACGTATTTTCGATAGATCCATTCTGGATAGAGCTGTTTTGGCTCTGAAGCGTCAGTATTACAATCGCGGTAAGTATGATGCGCACATCACGACGACAGTGACGCCGCTAGGGCGTAATCGGGTGGCTATTCGCTTCGACATCAACGAAGGTGCGATTGCCAAGATCAAGCAAATCAATATTGTGGGTAACCATGCGTTTTCCAAAAAAGATTTGCTCGACCTGTTTTCATTAACCACGCCAGGATGGTTAACTTGGTGGACTAAGGATGATCAGTATTCCCGGCAAAAACTTGCCGGCGACCTGGGAACTTTGCGTTCCTATTATCTGGACCGGGGATATATCCGATTTCGTATTGATTCTACCCAGGTTTCCATTACACCTGATAAAAAATCCATTTACATTACCATCAACGTGACTGAAGGCCCCAAATATAAAGTTTCCTCGGTGAAATTGGCCGGTAACCTGTTGCTGCCAGTGGCTAAATTACGCAAGCTCATCAAGTTGCATCCCGGTGATACTTTTTCGCGAAAGGCGTTGACCGAGTCCACGAAGTTGATCGGAGATCGCCTGGGTGATGATGGTTACGCTTTCGCTAATGTTAACGCTGCGCCAAAGTTGGACAAGGCGAAGCATGAAGTGGCTTTTACCATCTTTGTCGATCCCGGTCGCAAGGTTTATGTGCGTAGGATCCATATTACCGGCAACACGCGGACAAGAGACGAAGTGTTGCGGCGGGAGATGCGGCAGATGGAGGGTGGTTGGTATTCCGCCGCCAAGATCAAACGTTCTCGGGTACGTCTTAACCGTTTAGGGTATTTTTCCAACGTTAACGTGGAAACGCCTGCTGTTGCCGGGACGACAGATCAGGTGGACGTGAACTTTAATGTCACAGAAAAGCAAACTGGTAATATCATGATGGGAGCTGGTTACTCCAGTTCGGAGGGGGCGATATTATCCGGGTCTGTGTCTCAGAATAACTTGTTCGGCTCCGGTAATCGCGTGTCGGTACGGTTGAACAGTGGTCGAATTAACACGCTCTATTCTATTTCTTACACCAATCCTTATTACACAGTGGATGGTGTCAGTCGAGGGTTCGATGTGTATAAGCGCAAAACTAATGCGACTTACTTGTCGGCGCTAGCAGGATATTACACCAACTCCCTGGGCGGCGGCATTCGCTTCGGTATTCCATTGACCGAGTACGACACCCTCAATCTTGGGTTGGCGGTGGATAGTACTAAAATCACGCTGACGAACCAAAGCCCACAGCGTTACATCGATTTCGTCAATGACTATGGTAGCGGAACGACGGTAAATACCCGCACTTTACTGGGTACGTTGGGGTGGGCGCGAGACAGTCGAGATAGCCTGTTATATCCGACAAAAGGGCGGCTGCAGCGGGTCTATGGCGAAGTCGGCTTGCCCGGTGGCAACTTAAAATACTACAAGGCGAGTTATCAGTACCAGTGGTTTCAGCCGCTATCGCGCACATTTACGCTGATGCTCAATGGGGAGATCGGTTTTGCTGATGGGTACGGCGGCAAGCCTTTGCCTTTCTTTAAAAACTTCTATGTGGGTGGTGTGAGTTCAGTGCGTGGTTATAATACGGCCTCCATTGGCCCCAAGGACGCCAGGGGTTATACCATTGGCGGCAACAAGCGGTTGGTGGGTAATGCAGAAGTGCTTTTCCCTTTTCCGGGTATGCGCCGCAATAAATCGTTGCGTATGGGCGTGTTTTTCGACGCCGGCAGCGTCTATCCATCAGGAGAGAAAATCGGTCTTAAGGAAATGCGTTACTCTACGGGGATATCAGTTGACTGGGCGTCACCTTTCGGACCGTTGAAATTCAGCTTTGCGAAGCCACTGAATGCCAAGAAGGGTGATAAATTACAAAAATTCCAGTTCCAAATGGGATCGGTGTTTTAGCTAACGGTTTTTCGAGGAGACGACATTGAAAAAGTGGGTGGCACTGTGGTCATGTGCATTGATGCTGGGGCTGACCGCTCCGCTGGCCTCGGCCGGCGTAAAAATTGGATTCGTCAATACCGATCAGATATTCAAGGAGGCTGCGCCGGCATTAAGCGCACAGAAAAAATTAGAAAAAGAATTTGCTCCTCGTGAGAAACAACTGCAAAAAATGGCGCAGAAAGCGAAGGCATTGCAGCGTGATTTGGAAAAGAACGGGGTGACCATGAGCGCAGCTACGCGGCGTACTCAGGAGCGTGTCTTGGCTGATCTCAATCTGGAGTTTCAGCGTGCTCAGCGCGAGTTTCGTGAAGATCTTAATTTACGCCGCAACGAAGAACTTTCTCTGGTTCAGAGCTTAGCCAATAAGGCGATTGCTGTGGTCGCGCGGCGGGAAAAATATGACCTAATTCTTCAGCAAGCAGTTTATATCAGCCCACGTATTGATATCACCAAGAAGGTTCTTCAGGAGATGGCGAAGTAAATGACCTCAACTCACCAGGCAGAATTCAGTCTTGCTGAACTCGTCGGTTGCTTGGGTGGAGAGTTGGTTAGCGATACCGGCGTCATCGTGCGGCAAGTGGCGACGTTGGCGCGGGCGCAAGCTGACCACATCAGTTTTTTTACGGACAGCCGTTATCGCAGCCAGCTGCGTATTACTCACGCAGGCGCGGTAATTCTGGGCGCGGCGGAGCGGGATGCGACGCCACTGCCGCGAATTGTCGTCGATAACCCCGCCGTTTACCTAGCTCGCGTGGTGGCTTTGTTGAATCCTCCAGTACTGCCACAAGCTGGAATCCATCCCAGTGCGGCGGTGGATCCCAGTGCGCGAATCGATCGCTCAGTTGCCATCGGCGCTTTTGTCCAGATCGGAAAAAATGTGCGATTAGGCCAGTGCGTGGTGATTCGTGATGGTTGTAGTGTTGGTGATGACGTACACATTGGCGACGGTAGCGTTCTTTACCCCCGGGTAACGATCTACCCAGGTTGCGTCATTGGCGACCGAGTTATTCTTCATGCAGGCACGGTGATTGGTGCCGATGGCTTTGGTTTGGCGCAGGAAGAAGGGCAATGGATAAAAATTCCGCAAATCGGCGGAGTTGTTATCGGTAACGACGTGGAGATCGGTGCTAATACTACAGTTGATCGCGGCGCACTGGATGATACGGTGATCGAGGAAGGCGTCAAGCTGGATAACCTGATTCAAGTGGCTCACAACGTCAGAATTGGTGCGCACACAGCAATTGCCGGTTGTGTCGGTATTGCGGGCAGCGCTAAAATCGGCCGCCATTGTACAATTGGTGGCGCGGCGGGAATCCTCGGACATCTAGACATCGCCGACCATGTGCACATTTCTGCGAAAACGCTGGTGACTAAGTCAATTAGCCAGCCAGGAATATATACTGCCAATATGCCGTTTGCCCCACATAAGGTTTGGTTGAGGAGCGCTGCACATCTGCGTCACCTGGACCGCATGGCGGAAAGGCTTCGCCAGCTTGAGCGAAAAATAAACGAATTGAAAAAGGATTAAACGTGAGTAGCATGGATATCCATGAGATTTTGCGGAATTTGCCCCATCGCTACCCTTTTCTGCTGGTAGACCGGGTGATTTCTTGCGAGCCAGGAAAAAACATCATTGCACTAAAAAATGTCTCGATTAATGAACCTTTTTTTGCCGGTCATTTTCCGCATCATCCAGTTATGCCGGGTGTGTTAATCGTCGAGGCGCTAGCGCAGGCGGCAGCAATTTTATCGTTTAAAACGATGGGCACTCAGCCCGACGACCAATCGGTCTATTATTTCGTTGGTATTGATCGCGCACGTTTTAAAAAACCCGTATCTGCTGGTGATCAACTCCGCCTGGAGGTAGAGATTAAGCGGACGCTGAAGGGTGTCTGGAAATATACCGCGGTCGCTAAGGTGGCGGATACTACCGTAACCGAAGCTGAATTGATGTGCACCTTGCGGGCGTTGTAATGATTCACCCAACCGCTATTGTTCACCAGGACGCGAAACTGTCTCCCGATGTTGAAGTCGGCGCTTATTCGCTGATCGGTGAACAGGTGGAGATTGGCGCGGGCACCCGTGTCGGACCGCATGTTGTTATCGCAGGATATACTCGGATTGGGCGCGATAACCGTATTTTCCAGTTTTCCTCCTTGGGAGAAGATCCTCAGGATAAAAAATACAACGGTGAACCTACTCGTCTAGAGATCGGTGTTCGCAATATCATCCGGGAATTTTGTACATTCAATAGAGGCACCGCGCAGGATGTCGGCGTGACGCGAGTCGGTAACGATAACTGGATCATGGCTTACGTTCACTTGGCGCATGATTGCCAAGTGGGCGACCATACTATTTTTGCGAATAATGCCCAATTGGCCGGGCACGTGCTTGTTGGTGATTACGCGATCCTCGGTGGATTTACCGTGGTTCACCAATTTTGCCATATCGGCGTACACAGTATTACTGCCATGGGCACCATCGTACTGCAAGATATCCCACCCTATGTTACTGCTGCTGGCAATACCGCCAAACCCTATGGGATCAATGCAGAAGGGCTAAAGCGCCGCGGTTTTGACCGCGCGACACTTTCTCAGCTTAAATTTGCCTACAAAACTCTCTATAAATCAGGTCTTTCCTTGACAGACGCTCGGCGATCGCTGACCGAACAAGCGCAGGATGCTCCAGCTATCCAGCCAATGCTGGATTTTCTGGATCAATCTCAGCGCGGTCTCATTCGCTAGGGGCTGCCATGGGTTATATAACCAGTGGTTCTCATGAGATGTCCCGTGAAAAGCCCTTGCGTATCGGTATTGTCGCCGGAGAGGCCTCTGGCGATCTATTGGGTGCCCATTTGATGCGTGCGCTGAAGGCTCGTTACCCGGCGGTAACGTTTGTCGGTATCGGCGGTCCTAAGATGATTAGCGCAGGTATGCACGTGTTATTTCCACTGGAAAAACTGGCGGTGCGCGGCTACGTTGAGGTCCTGCGGCATTACCGGGAGATTATTGGCATCAGGCGGCGTGTCAGAAATTTCTTGTTGGGCGATCCGCCCCGGGTGTTTATTGGTATTGATGCCCCCGATTTTAATCTGACACTGGAACGGCAGCTTAAAGTGGCAGGTATTCCCACCGTGCATTATGTCAGCCCTGCGATTTGGGCGTGGCGCGGGGAGCGCATCCATAAAATCAGCCAGGCGGTCTCTCATTTGTTAACCTTGTTTCCCTTTGAAGCTGATATTTATCATAAGGCCGATATTCCTGTTACTTACGTAGGCCATCCGTTAGCGGATATCTTGCCAGAAGCGCCGTCCTCAGAAGCTATGCGGGCGCAATTGAAATTGCCTCATGGCAAACGGGTAATTGCGTTATTACCCGGCAGCCGTCAAAGCGAGGTGAAGCAATTGGCGGCATTGTTTCTGCAAACCGCGCAGCTAATTGTTCGTCAACGGCCAGATACGATCTTCCTGGTACCACTCGCGAGCCGTGAAACTCGTTACTTATTTGAGGAGGCGATAGCCTGTGCCAACGCGCAGGATTTGGCGCTTACCATATTATTTGGGCATGCACACGAGGCGATCATCGCGGCTGATATTGCATTAGTAGCGTCTGGTACAGTGACGTTAGAAGCGGCTTTATTGAAAACGCCGATGGTGATTACCTATAAAATGCCGGCAATTAGCTGGTGGATTATGCGCCGCAAGGCTTATTTGCCTTATGCTGGCTTGCCTAATATCCTGGCTGGTCGTTTCGTTGTTCCCGAATTGATGCAGGAAGACGCGACAGCGGATAATCTTGCCCAGGCGCTATTAAATTGGTTGGATGATCCTATTTCGATGGCAACATTAGCGCAATCTTTCTTGCGGTTACATCACCAACTCAGGCAGAATACGGCGGACAAAGCCGCCCAAGCGATTAGTCATTATATAGAAAGTACGCACTGAAATGCTGGACCAATGGACTTGCGGTGTGGACGAGGCGGGCCGTGGGCCGCTGGCTGGTCCCGTATTCGCGGCGGCGGTCGTTCTGGACGCCGCTCAGCCAATTGATGGCTTAGCTGATTCGAAGAAACTCAGCGCGAAAAAGCGCGATACCTTGGCGGTGCAGATTAAAGCGTTATCGCTTAGTTGGGCTATCGGCATCGCGGACGTGGCGGAAATCGATGCGCTGAATATTTTGCAAGCTAGCCTGTTGGCGATGAAGCGGGCGGTCGATGGTTTGTCTCGCGTGCCGGGACGTGTATTGGTGGATGGCTTGCATTGTCCGCCATTAGCGTTACCGATGGAGGCCATTGTTCGAGGGGATAGTCTGGTCGCTGCTATTTCGGCGGCATCAATTTTGGCAAAAACTGCTAGGGATGCAGAAATGATTCGGCTCCATCACTGCTATCCTGATTACGGTTTCGACCGACATAAGGGCTATCCTACCGTCGCACATTTGGCGGCGTTGCGCCGCCATGGTGTATCTGCCGTTCACCGACACAGCTACGCACCTGTTAGGAAAATCATGGCGGCGCGCGGTTAAGCGTTTTCGGATGCCGCCAATACTTCGGTGGTTGCTTTCCATACTGGAGAAAAATGTGAATCTTGCTTTGCTGTTGCATTTGCTCGGCGTGGTTGTTTGGGTTGGCGGCATGTTTCTTGCCTACGTGGTGCTACGGCCTGTTGCCGTGATGGTGTTGGAGCCGCCCCAGCGGTTGACTCTATGGGCAGAAACGTTTACGCGATTTTTCCCATGGGTATGGGCGGCTGTGATATTAATCCTGATAACAGGGCTTTATCTGATCTTTCGGTTGGGCGGCTTTGCCGCTATTCCACTATATATTCACATGATGTTTCTCGTCGGGGTAGTCATGATGCTGATTTTCTTTTATGTTTTCTTCGTGCCATTCCACGGGTTGAAAGAGGGAGTGGTCGCTCAAGAATGGCCACAGGCGGCGAAGGCGCTGGCTAGTATTCGTGCATGGGTTGGCGTTAACCTGGTGCTGGGTTTGTTGACGATCGTTATTGCGAAGCTGGGGCCACCGCTGATCTAGAGGCGCTGTGGCGGAAAGTGTACCGTGGGTATTTACTGAGGATAGCTAGATTATATGCTAATTATTGTTGGATATGCCATTATCATGGGGTCTGTTTTCGGCGGTTTTGTTCTGGCCGGCGGACACCTGGCTTCATTATTCCAGCCCATCGAACTACTGATGATTGGTGGCGCAGCCCTTGGGGCGTTTGTAGTGTCGAACGGCATAAAGCCCACGAAGGCCACCTTAAAGGCACTTCCCGGATTGTTCAAAGGGTCACGATATACCCGCGCGATGTACATGGAATTGCTGGCGTTGCTTTACGACGTGTTGGCCAAGGTGCGCAAGGAAGGATTAATGGCGATTGAGTCTGACGTAGATGCGCCACACGACAGCCCGTTATTTACTAAATATCCCTTGGTGTTAGCCGACCATCACGGTATTGAGTTTATCACCGATTATTTGCGCATTATGGTGGGTGGTAACCTGAATGCTTTTGAAATAGAAAATCTCATAGACAATGAGATCGAAACCCATCACCGTGAAGGAGAAATTCCCGTGACAACTCTGGCCAAAGCGGCGGATGGTCTGCCAGCATTTGGTATCGTTGCTGCGGTGATGGGGGTGGTGCACACGATGCAGTCAGCCAGTCTGCCTCCAGCAGAATTAGGTGAGTTGATCGCTGATGCTCTCGTCGGTACCTTCCTCGGTATTCTACTCTCCTACGGTTTCGTCGCGCCTCTTTCCACTTTGCTTGAACACAAATTGAGCGAATCTGGCAAAATGCTGGAGTGCGTCAAGATTACGCTACTTGCCAGCCTTAATGGTTACGCGCCACAGGTCGCGGTGGAGTTCGGCCGCAAGGTACTGTACTCCACCGAGCGCCCGAGTTTCAGCGAACTAGAAGAGCACGTACGGCAGGCGAAACAGCGCTGATGATGGCCATGCAGCATGTCTTGAGGAGTACTCGATGAGCGACGATTCCCAACGACCAATTATTATCAAGCGGATCAAGAAAGGCGGGCAGGCTGCCCATGGCGGCGCGTGGAAAATCGCCTATGCTGATTTTGTGACAGCAATGATGGCATTTTTCCTGCTGATGTGGCTGCTGAGTTCTGCTAGCAAAGCAACCTTGCAAGGTATTTCGGAGTATTTTAAATCACCTTTGAAAGTTGCGATGCAGGGGGGTGAGGGTAGTGGTACCAGTTCTAGTGTCATCAAGGGTGGCGGGCCGATGCTTAACAAAACTATTGGAGAACTACGGCGTTCCACCGCGCCCGTTGAGAAGAAAAGCTTCAAAATTCCGCCCATCAAGCCGGCAGAAGGAAGAGGGGATCGCGCACGGGAAACAGCCAAACTTAAGGTGCTGAAGGCGCATCTGGAAGAAATGATTGCGCAAAATCCACTATTAAAAAAATTTAACAGGCAAATACTTCTTTCCATTACACCAGAAGGCTTACGCATTCAGATCGTCGATGCAAAGAATCGTCCTATGTTTTCCCTAGGCAGTACGGTGCTTAAACCGTACATGAAAGAAATTCTCCATGAGATCGGCAAGGTGTTGAATGAGGTGCCGAATAGGCTCAGCATTTCCGGGCACACGGATGCAACGCACTATTCTGGGGGCGAGAGTGGGTACAGTAACTGGGAACTTTCCACAGACCGCGCCAATGCCTCACGGCGGGAATTGATCCGTGGTGGTATGGCAAAATCAAAGGTGTTGCGCGTCGTGGGTCTGGCTTCTGCTGTGCCGTTTGACCCGACAAACCCACTCAACCCTGTCAACCGGCGCATCACGCTTATTGTACTGAATAAACAAACTGAGGAGCGCATTATGCGGGAAAGTGCTCAGTCTGGCGTGACCAATGTGCCGTCATTGGCTAAACAGCGTAGTTTGCCATCCACGAAAAACGCAGCATCACCGGCACCAGTCGCCACTCATTGAATGCCTGGGCGGAGACGTGCTGCGTATTCAGTCTGAATACGGGGCTATGATGGAAATGCGTGCACCACCCGCAGTTAAAGCATTGGTCATCCAGGGAACTGCCGCTGTCGTGGTGTTGGTGTTGCTTCGCGAGACGGCGCTTTTCGGGGCGAGCATTTCTCCGATGGGCGCGGCCTTCGCCATTGGACTGGTGGCGATGGTGGTCGCTAAACTGTGGCGACTGTCATCATGGTGGCTACCCATCCAATTGTTCTTTGCGCCGGCGTTACTGTGGATGCTGTCGATGCAGGTATCTCCAGTTTGGTTTTTGGGAGCACTGGCGCTGCTGCTAGTTGTTTATGGTGGGGTATTCTACGGCAGAGTTCCTCTCTACTTGTCAAGCGGCCAGGTAACGCAGACGATAGCGACTTTGCTGCCAAACGGGCCATTTCGGCTGATTGATTTAGGTTGTGGTTTGGGGGGGGTGGTTGCTTCCCTTGCGCGCGTGAAGCCGCAAGGCAGTTGTTTTGGCGTCGAGGCGGCCTTGCTGCCTTATGGCATGAGTTGGTTGCGGCGTGTGTTCTCTCGCGGACGTTGGGCCGTGGCCTGGGGTAACTTCTGGCGGCAGGATCTCGGGCAATTTGATGTAATCTACGCGTACCTTTCCCCGGTGCCAATGTTGCGTCTGAGGCAGAAATTGCAAGCGGAAATGCAACCAGCGGCGTTGTTCATTTCCAACACGTTTTCTTTGCCAGACGTCGAGCCGACAGCGGTTGTGGAATTGCAAGATATCAATCATTCAGTTCTTTACGTATACCACCACGCGAACATAATCGGCCATCGATCTTGTATTCAGACCACAGTGGAAACGCGCTATGTTGAAAACCGTTGACGATTGGATTAAGCGGTTGAAGTCTGATGGGTTGCCGGTGTTGCGGACGACCGCAGACGAAATTGCTCGTCTGGCACGGCGGGCGGAAAGTGTGGGCATCGCCGATTTAGCCAAGCCGGTTCTCCACGATCCATTGCTGACTTTTACCGTGTTGCAGCTCGCCAATCAATCGCGTAGTCGCCATTGCGCTAGCGAAATTACTACAGTGGAACATGCGATCATGCTGATGGGCATCGGCCGCACGTTACAGTACCTAACCAGATTGGCCATCGTGGAGGGAATGCTTAAAGAAAAAACTGTTTCCCTATGGTTTTTGCGCCGGGAGATTATGCGTGCTTTTCACGCCGCTTACCAGGCACGCGATTGGGCAATCTTGTGCGCTGATATGGAGTCGGAAGAAGTATATGTAGCAGCATTACTAGAAACAATGGCTAGCTTGGTAGTATGGATTTACGCTCCAGACATGGCGCTAAAAATTCAGCGGCTGATTATACTCGACGGTTTGCCAGAAGTGGCGGCACAGAAACGCGTGCTTGGTTTCCATTTGAACGCGCTGCATCAAGCGTTATTGCACTATGGTCGAGTACCAATGATGTTGCGAGGCTTGATGGCCCCCAATGGGGAACCACCACCACGGGCGCGATTGGTGCGGATCGCGTTGGCTACCGCCAGATTATCGGAGAAGGGCTGGCTTGGTGCCGAGTGGCACGCAATTTACGTCGCGTTAGGTGAGTCGCTACGAATGCCTCCCGATGCGGCGGCAGCGGTTATTCATGGTGATGCCGTGATTGCCGGGCGTGGCTGGCGGCGTTACGGAGTTACCCCGCCCGCCGCGTGGTTACCCTTGCTGCCGGGAGAATGGCCCCCGGATCCGCTGGAAGAAGCGGTGATCGAGGCATCAGCCGTGTATCTGCCGCATCCAGAGAAACTAAAACAATCTATGAATGAGATCGCTACTCATTTGGATGGCTCCCTTAATCTACATGACATGATCACGCTTATCTTGCATGGTATGCAGGAAGGGATTGG
>VAOX01014811.1_pt1 | contig 17266 bp, 13 predicted proteins | sample 3393891 | NCBI WGS metagenome assembly VAOX01 (sample SAMN08290429, study PRJNA428436) | hydrothermal vent metagenome | isolation source: Deep-sea hydrothermal vent chimney | place: Indian Ocean: Southwest Indian Ridge | depth 2822 m m | reverse complement strand
TCAAGATCCATAATACTATATGAAACCTCATCAATTAGCACTTTTTCTTCAATCGCCGGATGAGCAACCTGCTCTTCGCTTTCAAGTATGTCATCTGCTTTAACACTTACAACAGTGGGCGCACCCTGCATCAGAATTGACACATAAGGAATGCTTTTATCATCACCAATTGAAAACAATACCGCCGCTTTAACTGTACCACCTGCAAGACTGGGCATACGCACCCCCCCCATCGCTTCAAATGAGATAAGTGGCACTGAATTACCCCGCCAGTCAAGATAACCCAACATCCAGCCTGGCTTATTAGCAACGTTTATTATGTTTTTAATAGGCACTATTTCAGCAATTGAGGCATTCGGCATAAGTAATGCATCTTCACTAATATTTAAAACTATGCATTTTATTTGTTCATCTGACATACAATTAGTCCGTTAACTCAGCGCTTAATAATTCATTTATATTTTCTACCAGATCATCTTCCTGATAGGGCTTACCAAGGTATTTATTCACACCGATTGCCATTGCTTTTTCTCTGTGCTTTGTACCACTTCGCGAGGTAATCATAATAATGGGCAGATCTTTTAATCGCGTATCATTGCGTATATGTGTTGCCACTTCATAGCCATCCATTCTGGGCATTTCGATATCAAGCAACATTACATCTGGCTTAATATCCTGCAACTGTGAAACCGCATCTACACCATCTTTTGCTGTTATAACCTTCATGTTATGCCGACCAAGCATACGCTCAGTAACTTTACGAATTGTAATGGAGTCATCGACAACCATTATTATTGGCTCTCTTTGAACTTCTACCGCCGCAACATCTCCAGTCACCTCATCTTCATCAGCATGCGCCACATGGAATAATGAGTCACCCAGCACCAGGGCATTCATTTCAAGAATAATAACAACACGACCATCACCCAGGATGGTGGCACCTGATATACCCCTTACCGTGCTAATTTGCGGGCCAACAGGCTTCACTACAATTTCTCTACGACCAATGAGTTCATCCACGTGCAGGGCAACACTCTGATCCCCTGCTCTTGCTAGCAACACGGGAAACAACTGGCCGGAGCGCGAATAATCCGGCTGGTTCCCGTTGAGTATAAAACCAAGATGCTTCAGCTCATAGGAGCTCCCTGCAAATTCATAGGCTCTCTCGCCACTATCATAAAACTGCTGTAGCTCTGGCCCTGACAACCGCACAACACCTTCAATACTGTTGAGAGGTACCGCATAAATTTCTTCAGCTACATTAACCAGTAGTGCATGGTTAATTGCCAGGGTCAGTGGTAGCCTGATCGTGAAGGTTGTCCCCTTACCCTGAACAGTATCTATCTCAAGCACACCACCTAGCTGTTTAATTTCACTATCTACCACATCCATGCCAACACCGCGCCCGGATATCTGGGTCACTTTCTCAGCGGTACTAAAACCAGCCTCCAGAATATACTGGAGCACATCATGATCACTTAATTTGCTGTCCGCATCCAGCATGCCTTTTTCAGTGGCTTTTTTACGGATGGCGGAAACATCAATTCCTCGACCATCATCTGAAACAATGATCACCACATCACCGCCTTCACGATCCACAACCACTTTAATACGGCCCGCTTCAGGCTTGCCTTTTGCGGCACGATCTTCTGGCAACTCTATTCCATGTGATACGCCATTACGCAGCATGTGCTCCAGTGGAGCCACAATACGATCCAGCACGGTACGATCAACTTCTGATGTTTCCCCTTCAATTTCCAGCTCAACTTCATTACCCAGCTCACGCGCTGTCTGGCGAACAATTCTGCGCAGTCTGGATGCCAGCCCACCAAAATGCACCATCCGAGTCCGCATCAGGCCTTCCTGAAGCTCTGTGCTTACACGGGATTCCTGCAGTAGAAGCGTTTCTGAATCTCGCACCTCTTCACCCAGAAGCTCTTTTATGCTTTCTATATCGCCAACAGTCTCCTGTAAGCTTCGCGAAATTTGCTGCATCGTCGAAAAACGATCCATTTCCAATGGATCAAAATCTTTATCATACTGATCCGCTTCTTTTTCATAGCGGGATAGTATCTGTGCCTCAGTTTCAATGGACAACTGCCGCAACTGCTCACGTAGACGAATAACGGTCTGATCCATTTCAGAAAGGTTAAATGAGAAGTTCGAAACCTGCTGCCCCATACGCGCATGGTAAACACTGACCTCGCCCGCATGATTAACCAGTTCGTTTAAAAGATCGGAACGCACACGTACCTGCTCGTTTGCAATGGTGTCTTTAGGTTGCTGCTCTAATTTTTCCCTGTGCGCATCGGCTTTACTAAGCACCAGCATTGAACGCTCATCAGCTTCTTCATCCTCTGTTTTTTGTCCAGTACCCTGTGTGCCAGGGCCTTCTGGATCTGGCTTTGACTCCGGCAATGTCGCCGAAAACGCACTCTGCCCTCCAATCTGCTCTACCGATAACTCAACCGCGTAATGATCCTCATCTACCTCTGTCACCTGTACTTCGTCATCAGAGGAAAAACTTTCTATCTCTATATCTGCAACTGCAACTTCGTCTATTTTGGCAAAACTTCCAGGATCAAATTCTTCATCACTAACAGAATCTTCAGTTAGTTCTATTTCGAAATCTTCCTGCAGTATATCTATACCTGAGTCTTCGTCTGCTTCGGGGCCAGGCTCGGGCTCCTCGTCCTCATCACTGAGCGCAGGCGTAGAAGGTGTAGTTGGCTCCTTCCCCTGACGAATTAACTCGATATTTCCTATCATGACTTCAGCAGACGATATAGGCTTTCTTTCTTTTACTTTTGAAAGCATATCTGACAACTGATCAAGCGCATCATGTAATACAATTGAAATATCTTTTGTAAAGGCAAGTTGCTGACCACTTACCGCAAGAACCAACGATTCAAGCGCATGTGTCAGGTTACCAACCGGGCTCAGATCAGCCATCCGCGCACCGCCTTTCAGCGTATGTAGATGACGTTGCAAATCCAGTACACTTTCACTGTCTTCGATATCCGCATTCCAGCGCTGCAAGCTGTTTTCGCAGTTATCCAGCAACTCCTCTGCTTCCTCAAGAAATATATCCACCAGCTCATCATCGACATCGGAATAACTGACCAACGACTCTAATACATCCGTTGAAGCCTGGCCACTTCTTCCATCTTCAGCAGACCGCTCTGCTTCACCATCGTCTGAAATCTGGTGCGTGGACTGCTCATTCAACATCTCTTCACTCAGATCTTTTATCCGCTGTAGCAATGTCTCTTCTGATTGAATTCTCTGCGTTCTGTTCTCAAGTGTTTTAAGCATACCTGCTACCGTGTTTGTGACATCCGTAATTAGCTTTACACCAGAATCACTTATAACCTGGTTATTTGCTTTAAGATAAATTCTTACATATTTTTCAAGCGCACCACATAAATCAGCAATCTCATCTACTTCTGCTGTTCTGGCACTGCCAAACAATGTATGCAGGGCACGTAGCAATTCCGTGCTCGCGGTAACAGGTTCTATCGACTGCTCATGCTTTTCCAGCATGGCGCGAATATGCTGCAGATGACTTTCGGATTCACCTTTGAAAATACCAAATAAAATCGGATCACTATGTACCTGCAAGGCGTCATCGTCGCCAAAAAACAGCCCTTCATCCAGCTCGGAATCCACGTCCACGATGTCATTAACATCAGCCGCTGATTCTGGACTTTCAGGAATACCGAGATCATCCAGACTTATTTCTTCCTGCAATGTGCTCTGCACAATATCTTCTTCGTCCGTTGATGCAATTTGCAGAGCCTCTAACTCATCAGTTAAATCAATATCAAACTCATCATCAGAGCTTTCTCCCAGGTCAATCTCTATTGATGAATCTGTACCGCCCGGTTCCTCAAAATCAAACTCAAGCTCATCTTCAAGCATGAGTTCGTCTTCAGAAATTTCAATACTGCTACCAAAGTCGAAATCTTCTTCCGCGAGTGCATCAAGAGGGCTCTGTGTTTCTGGTATTTCTTCTGGCTCACCCTGAGACGCTTCTTGCGCCGTATCTTTCTGCACTACTTCATTTTTATTTACAACAGGGGATGACACCGCAGCCTGCTCACCAACTGCGGGTTTTTGCCACTTTCCCAGCAAATCCACCCTGTCAATTAGCTGATATATTCCCTGTACAGGCTCTCTATTACCTTTCAACTGCTCAATGAGTTGCGGCAAAATAGCAAGGGCCTCTCCTAGCTCATCAAATACATCCGTAGTAAGTGGTCGTGATTTTTCAATAACACGATTTAACATGCTTTCAAAAATCCACGCAAATTCACCAATTAACTCCGCGCCAATTAATCGGCCACTGCCTTTAAGTGTATGGAATGAGCGCCGAATGGTAATCAGGGCCTCTGCATTACCATGATCAGATGCCCATAATGGAACCTGTTCACTAAGCGATGCCAGCTCTTCCAGGGCTTCCTCAATAAAGATCTCCAGAATCTCTTCATCCGCATCATCACTCAGTATAATATAGCGATCTTCGTCGGCTGGAGCCTGTTGCGCCACCTGCTCTTCGACCTGACCTTTCAGTTCCACCGGCTCTAATTCATCCAGATCCAGCTCTGAAATATCTAACTCTATTCCTCTGTTTTCAGCAATTTCATCAGTGTCCGTTGAAACTTCTATGGCTGGCACTGCATCTGTGGATGGCGCTATTTCAGCCTCGTAATCATCCGTAAGTTTGTTCAGTCGATCTGCAGCCGCATTACCAGAATTCATCGACAGCTCAAGATCCGGCCGACCTTCTATTATTGCCTCCAGATAATACTCAATACTGATAACAACATCAGCCAGATCGCTTTGCTGCTCTGCGCCGGGCAATTGCTCGGTCTTTTGCATGACACCAACAACATAGCCACGCACTGAATCAATTTGATGCTTCAGCTTTTTGATGGGCAGCATAAACATCGCACCATCCACTTCATCCAGACGGTGAACAATCAGGTCAAGCAGACCTTTATCCGTCGGATCATCAAGATACCCAAGTATCGCCTGACGTGCATCGTTGAAATCCTGTAGCGCCTCGCGGATAACCGCCGATAGAACTTCAAGATATTCTGATTCCGGCATTTCAGCCAGATCGCCCACACGATGTGCTGTACCGCTTTCACTGCCCATGCTGGAGCGATTCGCAATAAAGCTGTTTAGCTGAGATTCAACCGATAGCAAAACACCTGCAATTTCCATAATAAGCTCATCTGATGATTTTTTCTCACCTGAAATGATCTGTTTTATAACAAGCTGCTGCTCTAAAACCTGCTCTCTCGGCATTCCCAGGCCGAGCATAGACAACGTATCAGCAATTTTTACCAGCAAGTCCGGCAGGCTGTTTAATCGATCACTTTCCTGCACATCACTGTGAACAAAAATTTCAAGTGCATCTTTAACCTCCAGAAGATCCTCACGTATCCCCGCAGAGACCGTGGATAAAAGTTCCGAATTCAAGCCACCCATGCCTGAACGAGCTTCTTCAAGCTCACTGTCATCCGGTAGCAACTCTTCCAGGCGATAGGTGGTTTTTATATTTTTTACGCGGGCCGAATCTGTTTTTACACGCGCAATATAGTAGAGTAAATTTTTTAATAAATCAGCAGGTGCATTTTTTGCAAAGGTTTCTTCATCTGAATCAATCAACTGCTTTATGGTACGATCTACCTGACCAAGTAGCATTTGAATACTGATATTTGAATCGATTCCCTGCTGCATGAGCCCTTCGACCAGCGCCGAAGTAATTGACCATATGCGCCGAGTTGCCGCCTGCGCAGATTTTTTTTCAAGCTCACCCAGCACCGCCAGAATACGCTTGAGGCTGGCGCTCACTTTTACGCCTTTAAACCAGCCAACCAGCCCAACCTGATAATGCGGACGTAGTTTTTTAGCCGTACTCAACAGCTGACCCGCGGCTATCTGTGACTCAGACGGCTCCTCATCGCTATCAACATCGGGGAAAAATAATACGTTTTCTGAAAGCAGACTTGCGTTGCGCGAAGCGCGCAAATCATTAAGTAAGGGTAACAGCACCATGGGGACGTCTTTGCCACCCGACTGTAAGCTTTCCAGATAGTCTGGCAACTGTAGCATAGAGCGCATAAGCACATCATATGCGTCTTCAACTTTTTGAACTTTATTACTGAGTAAGGCCTCGGAAACTTTTTCCATTTCCTCCGCCAGCTGTGCCGCTCCATACAGCTCAACCATCTGCAATGTGCCATGCACCATGTGCAGATGCTCTACAGATTCACGCAGCCGCTCAACCTCTTCAGTGTCTTCGATATACGCCGACAACGAAGCCTGGGCTTCCTGTAAAATCAGGTCAAGTTCTTTCTTTACCCAACGTAAAGAATTGTACTCAACAGTATCCTCTGTTTTCATCTGCTCTGCCAAACTTTAGCCTTAGCCATTCAATATCACTGTTTCTACCTGCTCGTCACTGTCTGGCAGCTTGAAGCCGGCAACCGATTTACGTAATTCATTTGCAAGAATACTCAGATTTCCAATCGATGCGGATGTTTCTTCTGTACCCTCTGATGTCTGCAGGGTAATTTCCTGAATAACATCCATGGTGTTTGATACATCCATCGCTACCGATGCCTGTTTATTTGCCGATTTTGAGATACCTGTAATCAACTCGGCCAGTTCATCAGATACATTTTCAATTTCAATCAGTGCGCCACCCGCATCTTCCGCCATTTTCGCACCGCTCACCACGTTAGTCGTACTGGCTTCCATCGAGCTAACCGCTTCGTTGGTATCCGACTGGATGGTTTTAACCAGTGCTTCAATCTGCTTGGTCGCATTACCTGCACGTTCCGCGAGTCGCTGTACTTCGTCCGCAACCACCGCAAAACCACGTCCCGCCTCACCAGCGGTCGATGCCTGAATGGCAGCATTCAATGCCAGAATGTTCGTCTGATCCGCAATCTCAGTGATCAGCCCAACGATATCGCCAATTTCCTGTGATGATTCACCCAGTCGTTTAATACGTTTTGAAGTTTCCTGAATCTGCTCACGGATGGTATCCATTCCGGTGATACTGCGCCGTACAATACCCGCACCTTTCTGCGCTATTTCCAGTGACTTATGGGCAACTTCCACCGAGCCCTCCGCGTCTTTGGATACTGCTTTCATTGAGTCGGCCATGTCCGTAATCGCAGCAGAAGCAGAGGCGATTTCTCGTGCCTGGTGTTCCGATGCTTCGGAAAGTCGTGTCGCTGTCGCCTGGGTTTTTTCCGCCGAGGAAGATACTTCCACCGCAGTCGTGTTAATCGTTGCAACCAGCGAGCGCAATGCGTCGATCGCGTAGTTAACTGAGTCGGCTATTGCGCCGGTAATTTCTTCGGTCACCGTGGCATGCACGGTAAGGTCACCCTCCGCAAGGTTCGCCATTTCATCAAGTAAGCGTAATATTGCGCGCTGGTTTCTACGATTTTGTTCAAGTGCGGCATCTTCACGCTCACCTGAGTCGCGTACCATCAGCACACCGGCAATGATGATAATAACGACCGCCAGGCCGCCCGCTCCAAATCCAATCCAGCGAACCACTTCAAGAAACTGCCCCTGATTAATAACGGCCTTTTCAAATATTTCTGTTTCCTGCAATAATTGTACACCCAGCCCCTCAACCACACCGGCCGAGTTTTTAACATCAAACAAATCCGGAGACAGCTCAAGAATCGCTTCTACATGATCTGATACAGAACTGAACAACATCGCAACTTCGCGCAATTTGGTTCGAACAACCTCATCCTCAACCTTCTTGATGCGTAGGGCTTTTGAGCCTTTAAGCATTGCCTCAAGCACCGCACCAAAACGTGCTGCATCACGACCGAACCTGTCGGCCGCCGCCGCCGCGCCTTCTCCGCCGGAGAGCACACGGTTCATATTATTTTCAATTCGCTGTGTCAGCATTAACTGACGCGAGGACATAAACACCTGATGAGGCGGCGCTTTACGCTCAACTAACAAATCGACAACTTCTTCAGAGAAGGACAACAACTGCGGGATAAATTCCTGAATAACCAGTACAAACTCACCCACTTCGGAGATAGCTAACTTACCATCCAGTATATTAACGATATTGCCTCGGTAACTTTCATCTTCGGCATCCATCTCACCTAACCAGACCTGCTTTACCGCATTAAACTGCCCAACTGCATCACCGGATAATGACGGCAAACCCGTTATATCACTACCATTTAAGAACACTTTCAGGGTTTCATCAAAACGATCACGAGACTGCTCTAATTGCTCAAATGCAGCCTCCCGACCCGCGGCAGCTTCAAGAGAAAGGGTGGCCAGACGCTGAGAAAGCAGCTTCTGCTCTGAAATAATTTCCAGGTATTGCTGCTGATAACTTTGCTGAGTTGCCGCATAGAAGAGACTGCCAAGCATCGCTGCAATAGACAGAAACAGGACAAAACCCAGTATTAAAATGGGTTTGCTAATTACACCAATAGCAAACGGGTTTCGTTTGGCTGCGCTCATTTTATTTCACTCTCCCGGCTTCACCGGTGCAGATTAACCGGTACATATTGATCTGTATTTTGATTTGCCTCTTACAGTGATACATGTAAGAAGCGTTCATCTTCAACCAGCTCGTGCATACTAAACACAGGCCAGTAGTTGTTGTCTTTATGAAACGCCTGTTTAATATAAGGCTGAAGCTTATTACTTATTTCAGGCAACTCAAATGTATGCTCAGTTGCCAGAAAATGCCGCATACCCTGCACCTCCTCTACAATTAAGCCCGTTTGCACACCATTATGGTTCACCACCATAACCCGAGCACTGCTCATATTTACCAGTGGCTTACCCGTAACAAAGCCATTCAGATCCATTAGCGGTAACAGGCCACCCCGTACGTTAGCAATTCCAATTACCCAGGGCTTCACACCCGGAATGCGCGTGTATGCTGGTGGGTCAAGTATTTCAGTCACCTCGCCCATGCTGGAAAGCAGATCCGTTCCCGCCACTTTAAAGCCAATACCCGTCCATTCATCTTTTGCACCTTCAGATGAAGGCATACTGCTGGCATTTCCAAGGCTTTTCTGCTCTATCTGCCTGAGTTTCTCAAACACCTGATGCTGAAAATCATCCTGCATCAGTTAATTACCATAACAGGTCTGTGCTGCATACCTAGCCTGCCAGAGCCGAGTTAACGCGTGTCATCAGGTCATTTTCCTTAACCGGCTTCACGATATAATCTTTCGCACCCTGACGAATGCCCCACACCTTGTCAGTCTCCTGATCTTTTGTGGTTACAATTATCACCGGTATTTGCGATGTTTCCTTAATGGTAGCTAACTGGCGCGTCGCCTGAAAACCATTTATTCCCGGCATCACAATATCCATCAACACCAGATCAGGAAGTATTTCTTTTGCTTTTTCTATGCCCGCTTCACCTGTTTCAGCAACATGCACTGTATGACCATTTTTTTCCAGCATGGTCCTGAATACATGCACTTCTGTTGGCGAATCATCAATAATCAGAATGTTTGCCATTCACTTAACTCCAACCACATTTATTCGTATTACGCATGAGCCAATGATACTTCTTTAAACATATCAATGAACTGCATGCAGTTTAATCGCGCCCAACAGGTCATCTTTGGTGAACGGCTTGGTAAGATACTGCTCTGAACCGACAATTCTGCCCCGCGCACGGTCAAAAATACTGTCTTTACTGGACAGCATAATCACCGGTGTGGATTTAAACATGCGATTATGTTTAATGAGCGCACAGGTCTGGTATCCGTCCAGACGCGGCATCATTATATCAACAAAAATAATATCCGGCTTGTGCTCAGCAATTTTTGAGAGGGCTTCAAAACCATCAACAGCAGTCACTACATCACAGCCTTCTTTTTTTAGTAAATTTTCTGCGGTACGGCGAATTGTTTTACTATCATCAATCACCATGACCTTCAGGCTACTAATACCTGCGGAATCTTCTGCCATAACCGTCCCGTTCATCCCCAAATAAGGTGTATTTTTTAGAGCACTCAGTTAGCTCAAAGATAGCTCATGTGTTAGAGTTTCGCAAATAAAAAACACACTTAAATAAACCAGTTACACTAAAACGCTTATGTATAATCTCAGATTTGTAGCACTAACACTATGATTAACAAAGGTTTATTGCTTGATCCAGATCAAGTAACAAGCATTACTTTCATCTGCTTTTTCAGGCTGATCCTCCTGCCCGACTGGCGGTAAAATCGGCAGAAAGCTTTCTGAAATTCTTTTCTCAGCCCCTCGATAAAGGTTAAAATGGCCCCTGTCAGGGTAATACAGGTACACACTAGATGACATTAAACATGGGTATTGTCATGGATCCAGTCGAATCCATTAAACCTTACAAAGACAGCACGCTTGCGATGATGCTCGCCGCTCAGAAAAAAGGCTGGACACTTTACTACATAAAGCAGAGCGGCCTTTACCTTGAGGACGGCCAGGTTAAAGTCGATTGCCAGACAATCCGTGTATTTGATGATAATCAGCACTGGTTTGAACCTGGTGAACCTGAAACTCTCGAAGGTCGCGCACTGGATGTGATTCTAATGCGCATTGATCCACCCTTCGACATGGAGTACATTTATACCACCTACCTGCTTGAAATGCTTGAACACCAGGGCAGCCTGATTGTTAACAAACCGGCCAGCCTGCGCGATGCCAACGAAAAATTATTTGCAACACAGTTCCCGCAATGTTGCACTCAAACACTGGTCACGCGCAACCCACAGAAGTTGCGCGAGTTTGTAAATCAGCATAAGGATGTTATTTTAAAACCCCTTGATGGCATGGGCGGGCAGTCTATTTTCCGCGTCACACCACAGGATGCCAACCTGTCGGTGATTCTGGAAACCATGGTAGACTTTGGTCAGCACACCATAATGGCGCAAAAATTTATCCCCGAAATAACACAGGGCGACAAGCGCATTTTAATGGTGAATGGCAAAGCGGTTCCCTACACCCTTGCGCGCATCCCGGCCAAAGGCGAAACCCGCGGCAATCTTGCTGCTGGTGGCACAGGTGTCGCCATGCCCATCACCCCACGGGAACAATGGATTGCCGAGCAGGTTGGCGACAGGCTCCGGGAAATGGGTATTCTGTTTGCCGGCCTGGACGTGATTGGCGATTACCTGACTGAAATTAACGTCACCAGCCCGACCTGTATCCGTGAACTGGATGCACAGTTCGAACTGGATATTGCCGGTGATTTAATGAACTGTATAGAGCGTATCAAATGTCCGGAAAACCCCACACACTAGTCACACTTCTGATACTGCTAATCGGCCTGTCTGCCTGCGACAAAAAGGCCGAAGAGCACCACCACAGCAGTTTGCACTTTGGCACGCTAATTGACATTACCCTGTATGATGTTCCGGCAGAGACAGCACAGGCCGCATTCGCGAAGCTCGATAAGGACTTCGCTCGGCTACACACCGCCTGGTCACCCTGGATTGCGGGTTCTCTGAGGCGCACCAATGCCCTCATTAGAACCGGCAGAGCCTTTTCTATCAACCCTTCGGTACTGGGTCTGATTGAAAAATCCAGGCCCATCTCCGAGAACACTGGTCAGCTGTTTAACCCGGCAATAGGCCAGCTGATCAGCCTCTGGCAATTTCACAAAATTGACAGTCGCAACCCTCAGCCACCCCCGGATGATGCCATTCAGGTATTGCTTGGGCGCAACCCGCAACTCAGCGACCTTAAGATAGACGGTATAAAAGTACACAGCACAAACCGCTTTGTATCACTTAATTTTGGTGCCTTCGCCAAAGGCCATGCCATTGACATGGAGATGCAGGTACTAAAAGAAATGGATGTGCGCAATGCCATCATAAACACTGGCGGCGACCTGAAGGCCATCGGCACACATGGTTCGCGCCCCTGGCGCATTGCCATACAGCACCCCAGGAAAAAGACCTGGCTTGCGCAGATTAACACGCAAAATGAACAAAGTGTGTTCACCTCGGGTGACTATGAACGTTTTTACCTGTATAAAGGTAAGCGATACCATCATATACTTGATCCGCGCACCGGATATCCAGCACAGGGCACGCAATCGGTGACCGTACTGCATACAGACTCAGGGCTTGCAGATGCCGCCGCAACCGCATTATTTATCGCCGGACCGGAGCACTGGCTAGCGCTGGCCAGAAAGCTCAAGCTTACAGAGGTGATGTTTATTGACCACACGGGAACCGTGTTTGTAACACCCGAAATGCACGAAAGGTTACAGTTTAATCCTGAAATTGAGACTACAATAGTCACCACACAATCATTATTGCCATAACATGACAGCACTAGCAGCCAGTACACCGCAAATAACTTCAAATGACCGTCTCGGCATGACAGTATTTTTCGCCCTGCTGTTTCACGCGATTGTGATACTGGGTATTACCTTTATCTCATCCCCCTCTGCAAAACAGAAAATCCCACCGTCACTGGATGTTATCCTCGTTAATACATCTAATTCTGAAACCCCTGAAAAAGCAGACTATCTGGCACAAACCACCCAGGATGGCGGCGGCAACACCGATAAAAAAGTTCGCCGTACCGACCTGTTTTCTGCCCCAACGCTCTCTCAGCAACCCGGCATTGCTCAACAGCAGTCAGTAACTATGATGCCGGTAAAAAAGCAGGATGCCAGTAAGTCGTTTATCACACAGGCCCGATCTAACAATAAAATACAGACACAGAAGAAACAGACCGACAAAGAAGTACTGGAACAGCTAAGCAGACCTCGACAAAAAAATGAACGCGCCGCGCGACTGGCTGAAGAGCTTAGCCTTATTTTTCAGAAGCACGCTCAAAAACCAAAAGAAAAATTTCTCAACTCTCGTACTAAAGAGTATATCGCTGCAAACTATATGCGCGGCTGGGTTGACAAGGTAGAAAGACTGGGCAATGCCGACTACCCTGATGCCGCCATTCGCTCAAAACTCAGCGGCACCTTAATTCTCGATGTGGTTATCAATGCAGATGGCAGCCTGAAAGAAATTAACCTGCGCCAGTCCTCCGGACACCAGATTCTGGATGATGCCGCCAAACGCATTGTACGTATGTCTTCGCCGTTCGAACCCTTTCCTGCAAAACTCCAGAAACAGGCCGATATCATTCACATTACCCGCAGCTGGGAATTTCGCAGCAGCAACCGGAACAATCGCCTGAGAAGTTACTGATGGGTCGTTACTGATGGGTAATTACTAATGAACACCCTGTTAATAAATAAACTTAAGTGGAATCAATCCACTGAAGGTGCCAACCAATGATTGATGAACCCAGACTCACTAATCATTTTTTAATTGCAATGCCCAGCCTTGAAGACGGCAACTTTTCGCAATCGGTTACCTACATCTGTGAACACGATGAAAATGGCGCACTGGGCATTACCATCAATCGGCCCTCAGACGTTAATCTCGCAGAAATTTTCTCACAACTGCAAATAGACGTACAATCTGACCACATAAAAAATCAGACGGTGCTTAATGGCGGCCCCGTACAAATAGACCGTGGCTTTATTCTGCATACTCCCACGGGGTCCTGGGAATCAAGCCTGAAGGTAACGGATACCATTGCTGTAACCACTTCTCAGGATATTATACAGGCCATCGCCAATGGCGAAGGCCCCTCCAGGGTACTCATCGCACTGGGGTATTCTGGCTGGAGTCCAGGACAGCTGGAACACGAAATATCAGAAAACAGCTGGCTGAGCTGCCCTGCAACCGAAGAAGTGCTCTTTGATATTCCACTGGAAAAGCGCTGGCGTGCAGCCGCATTGTTACTGGGCATCGACCTGCAACTGCTTAGCAATCAGGCAGGGCATGCCTGATATTCAGCAGGTGCTCGGCTTCGACTTCGGCACAAAGCGCATTGGTGTAGCATCGGGGCAAACCATCACTACCAGCGCGACCCCTTTGACAACGCTGTCCAGCGTAAACAACAAAACCGACTGGCCCGCCATAGAAAAACTCATTTTGCAGTGGAAGCCCGATGCACTTATCGTTGGTCTGCCTTTTTACCTGGATGGTAGCAAGAGTGAAATGACTACACTTGCCGAGAAATTCTCACGACAACTCGAAGGCCGCTTTCACCTTCCTGTATACACACATAACGAGGCTCTCAGCTCATTTGAAGCCGAGCAATTCCTGCGCGATAAAAAAAAGCAGCATAATAAGCAGGACATTGATAAAATAGCCGCCGCCATTATTGTACAAAACTGGCTGGAGCAAAACACATGAACCACGCTGCCGAACCAGACACGCTTCTGGAAAAACTCGCCACCGATCTTGAAAACCTGCTGAAACAACGCGCCATCGCCAACCCACTCATGGTTGGCATACACACGGGCGGTGCCTGGCTGGCAGACAAACTGCATAAACGGCTTAAACTTCAGGATGCTCTGTCCACCCTGGACATCAGCTTTTACCGCGACGATTTTTCCCGCATTGGCATGAACCCCCAGGTCAAACCCTCCAGTCTGCCGCCTCAGGTTGAAGACCGCCATATCATCCTCGTGGACGATGTGCTACAGACCGGGCGCACAATCCGCGCCGCCATGAATGAAATTTTCGACTATGGCCGACCCGCCTCAATTACCCTTGTATGCCTGATTGAACGCAGTGGTCGAGAACTGCCCATACAGGCCGATGTGGTCGGCCAGATCATTGAGCTAAACGAACACGAGCAGATAAAACTCACCGGCCCGCACCCCCTGACATGGGAAATTAAACACACCGAATAACCCCGGGTAAATGATTAACTTTTCAATCGCTACAAATAATACAGGATTAATGAGAACAGCAATGGTTAACAAAGCCACACGCCCCACCGATGGAATTATTGGACAGGACCTCTGGAATATTCAGCTTGATGAACAGGGCCAGCTAAAACATTTTTTAACCATAGAAGGTCTGGGTACAAACATTCTTAACCAGATACTGGATACCGCAGAAAGCTTCGCAGGTATCAATGAATCGGTTAAAAAAGTTCCCCTGCTACGCGGTAAGACCATCGTCAATCTGTTTTTCGAAGCCAGCACCCGAACACGCACCACCTTTGAGCTGGCGGCAAAACGCCTGTCTGCCGATGTACTCAATATGAATATGAGCACATCGGCCACCAGCAAAGGCGAATCGCTGCTGGACACATTACGTAATATTGAAGCCATGCAGACCGATATGTTCATTGTGCGCCATGCTGATTCAGGCACTGCACACTTCATAGCAAACCATGTAGCCCCACATATTCGTGTACTCAATGCCGGAGATGGCAGCCATGCCCACCCCACCCAGGCCATGCTCGATATGTTTACCATTCGACGAAACAAAGGCGCTGACTTTGGCCGCCTGCGTGTCGCCATCGTCGGGGACATTAAACATTCGCGAGTTGCTCGCTCACAGATACATGCATTAAACACCTTAAACACAGGTGAAGTGCGCGTTGTTGCACCCAGAACATTAATCCCGAAAGATGTTGAAGCCATGGGCGTAAATGTTTTTTATAATCTGGCCCAGGGTATACAGGATGCCGATGTCGTCATCATGCTACGCCTTCAAAAAGAACGTATGCAGGGCGCATTGCTGCCTAGCGAACAGGAATACTTTCAGCTCTACGGTTTAACCGAAGAGCGCCTGCAACTGGCAAAACCGGATGCCATTGTAATGCATCCGGGGCCAATTAATCGCGGTGTAGAAATTGAATCCAGTGTCGCGGACGGGCCTCAGTCTGTCATTCTCAACCAGGTAACCTACGGCATTGCTGTAAGAATGGCCGTCATATCAATGACCCTGGGGGGCAATACGGGTAACGCCCAGGCACAGAAAAACCAGGAGCAAACGTAATGGAAAACAAAATGATTCTGATAAAAAATGCGCGTTTAATTGACCCCGCAAATAAACAGGACAGAATAACCGATTTATATATCCACAATCACCGCGTTGCAGGTATTGGAGATGCGCCCTCCGGCTTTCACGCTGAGCAAACCATTAACGCGGATAAGCTCTGGTTAATTCCTGGTATCGTTGACCTGAGCGCACGCCTGCGCGAACCAGGGCTTGAGCATAAAGCCAATATTGAAACCGAAGCCAGGGCCGCTGCCAGCGCAGGCATCACAACCCTTTGCGTGCCCCCGGATACCGACCCTGTAATAGATGAGCCTGCTGTGGTCGAGCTCATTCATCGCAAGGCAGAGCTGGCCGGGCAGAGCCATGTGTACACATTAGGTGCGCTCACTGCGGGCCTGAAAGGCGAACACCTGAGCGAAATGGCCGCATTACAGAAAGCGGGCTGCGTAGGCGTAAGCAACTGTAGATTGCCGGTAAACAACCCGCTCATTTTACGCCGCGCATTTGAATACGCAACCACCCATGATATTACCGTCTTTATTGAAGCCAATGATAAATACCTCAGTGCAAATGGCTGCGCACACGAAGGAGCCATTGCCAGCCGGCTGGGACTCACCCCCATTCCTTACGCCGCAGAAACCGCACCCATTGCACAAATTCTGGAGCTCATTCATGACACAGAGACACGCATTCATTTTGGCCGACTTTCATGCGCCAGAAGCATAGAGCTTATTAGCAAAGCACATGATAAAGGCCTGAATGTTAGCGCCGATGTTGCCGCGCACCAGCTTCATCTGACCGATATTGATATCAGCAGCTTTAACAGCCAGTGCCACGTACTGCCGCCGTTGCGCAGCCAGCGAGACATGGAAGCACTCAGACACGGTGTTGCCCGGGGCATTATCAGCAGTATATGCTCAGATCACCAGCCCCATGAAATCGATGCAAAGCAGGCACCTTTCCCCGCCACTGAACCGGGCATTTCAGGCGTGGAAACCCTGCTACCACTCACCTTAAAACTGCTGGACTCGGGCATGCCGCTCAACACGGCAATCGCCAGCATTACCTGCAACCCGGCAAAAATACTGGGGCTTGACGCAGGCCATCTGGCGGTTGGACAACTGGCTAACCTGTGCTTAATTGATCCTGAAAAAGACTGGGTATTTGATTCCACTAAAATGCTTAGCCACGGCAAAAACACGCCTTTTTCTGGCTGGCATTTTAACACCAGGGTAGTGAGAACTCTGGTTGAAGGTAACACGGTGTTCTGTGCCGATTAACCTAAATTAATCGGTTGGATGCCTTAAAGTGTGCTTCTGGGAGGGTGGCTGGCGTAATAAAAAAGCAAGTGAATGGCCCAGTCCTTCGCGCGTTTT
>VAOX01018694.1_pt1 | contig 17312 bp, 19 predicted proteins | sample 3393891 | NCBI WGS metagenome assembly VAOX01 (sample SAMN08290429, study PRJNA428436) | hydrothermal vent metagenome | isolation source: Deep-sea hydrothermal vent chimney | place: Indian Ocean: Southwest Indian Ridge | depth 2822 m m | reverse complement strand
GATATTTCAATAAGAGACGTGTCGCGGACCGGAATATGATAGTGTTTTCCATCTGCCGCTTCAAAATGAATTTCTCCCTCTGTCAATTCAGAAACAAGTGGCTCATGCCCAGATAAAACTGTAAATATGCCCTCAGTGCCAGGAACAGTTAGTAAGACAGCGTCGTCATCAAATACATTTTCGCCGATGCGAGCTACGGTAAGATGAAAAGATTTTGCCATAAAAACTATTTAACTTGATCAATACTGCCTTTCATGTAGAAAGCTTCTTCCGGCTTGTCATCATGTACACCTGAGATTATTTCTTTAAAACCACGTACTGTATCCTCACGAGAGACATATTGTCCCGGTGTGCCAGTGAATACTTCACCAACGAAAAATGGCTGCGAAAGAAATCTTTGAAGTTTACGTGCGCGTGCTACGGAAAGCTTATCTTCCTCAGAGAGCTCCTCAATTCCCAAAATGGCGATGATGTCCTGAAGGTCTTTATATCTCTGTAATATCTGTTTCACCTTATTTGCGACCACATAATGCTCTTCACCGACAACTTCTGGAGAAAGTGCTGATGAGGAGGAATCAAGTGGATCAATTGCTGGATATATACCAAGAGACGCGAGTGAACGCGCGAGTACTACAGTTCCATCCAAGTGAGCAAACGTTGTGGCAGGCGCCGGATCGGTCAAGTCATCAGCAGGAACATACACAGCCTGCACCGATGTTATAGATCCTTTCTTTGTTGAGGTGATGCGCTCCTGAAGTTTTCCCATTTCTTCTGCTAACGTTGGCTGATATCCCACAGCGCTTGGTACTCTACCAAGCAATGAAGAAACTTCAGACCCAGCTTGAATGAAACGAAATACATTATCCATGAAAAACAAAACGTCTTTCCCACCTTCGTCACGAAAATGCTCAGCCTGCGTAAGTCCTGTAAGGGCAACGCGAGCGCGAGCGCCAGGAACTTCATTCATTTGTCCAAACACCAATGCAGTTTTCTCAAGCACTCCAGAATCACTCATTTCATGATACAGATCATTTCCTTCACGCACGCGCTCGCCAACGCCTGCAAAAACGGAATAGCCACTGTGCTCTGTTGCTACATTTCTGATGAGCTCCTGAATAAGCACTGTCTTTCCAACACCAGCCCCTCCAAATAATCCAACCTTCCCACCTTTCAAAAAAGGAATCATTAGGTCAATTACCTTAATTCCAGTCTCAAATACCTCCGTCTTAGTAGTTTGTTCATCAAATGTCGGAGGATCACGGTGAATAGACGCACGTGTAATGTCTTGTGGTAGTGGTTCTTTCCCATCAATTGTCTCACCAAGTACATTGAACAATCGTCCAAGTGTTTTCTCTCCTACAGGAACTGAAATTGGAGCTCCAGTAGCACGCACATTTGTGCCTCTTGAAAGCCCAGCTGTTTCGTTCATTGCAATTGTCCGTACGCGATCCAAACCCAAATGTGATGTTACCTCAAGTGTTATACGTCCATGAGTATCATCTTTTTCAATAATAAGTGCCTCATTAATACTTGGTCGCTTCTCATCAAACCGAACATCTACAACTGGACCGATTATTTCTGTTACTGTTCCATTCATAATATTATGTGATACAAGTGTTACGATTAAATAAATTATACGTGTGTTTCCAATGCCTCCCTACCACCGACTATCTCTGATACCTCGCGCGTGATTGCTGCCTGACGAGCTTTATTATACTTACTTGTTAATGCGTGTATAATATCTTTTGATTTATCACTCGCATTCTTCATCGCTATCATCCTTGAAGAATGTTCCACCGCTTTTGACTCAAGCAACAAGTGATACAACGATACCGAAAGCAAACGCGGAGCAAGCGAAGCGAATACATCTGTATATGATGATTCCATCTCATACGCAATAGGTGTTGATGTAACCGAGAGCTCTCTCCATTTATCCACATCTGGAGTAATGTCTACTACTAATCGCTCAACTGCGTCAAGCGAAAGTGGCAAAAGACGATGCACCATCGGTACATGCCGTATCGTTGATTCGAAATGGTTGTACGCAATAAGTACTTCATCATACACATCGTTTGTAAAAGTCTCAATGAAATCCTCAGACAACTTCTTAACAACAGATAGAGGTGCTTCATCATATGAATTTTCAAAGAATTCCTTAATTGTGTAATTACGTCTGGCGAAATATTCTTGTCCTTTCTTACCAAATATATACAAATCAACGGAACAATCACTTCCACACTCTTTAATTGCATTAACTGCCATTTTTATAACGCCACTATTAATTGAACCAGCAAGTCCTTTATCACTCGTGATGAGTACCATCGCTAATTTCTTTACCTCACGAGAATGCATAAGTGGATGATGCGAGAGCTCTGTCGTACCTGTTAATCGAGCCAGAATTGAAAGTGCTGCTGATACGTATGGGCGACCTGCAACTTCCGATGCTTGTGTCTTTCTCATTTTTACAGCAGATACAGCTTCCATAGCACGTGTTACTTTGTGTATGCGCTCAGTTGCCCGTATCTTCATCTTTATATCTTTGTGCATCATGGTACCTGTATATATTACTTTGTTCTCTCTACGAATGCGCTAAGAACTGCTCGTAATTTTTCTTCTGTTTTATCGTCAAGATTCTTTGATTCACGGATAGAAGTTAGTGCATCTTTCCCCTCGCGCAATAAAAACTCTTGAAGTTTTTGTTGCGCATCACCTGCTTGAGTATATTCATAGCCATCAAAATAACCGTTTACTGCGGCAAATAATATAGCTACAGCCATCTCAAACGGAAGTGGCACACCATTCTCTTGTTTAAGTACTTCTGTGATACGACGCCCACTTTCTATACGCGCCTTTGTATCTGCATCAAGATCAGAAGCAAACTGCATGAACGCTTCCAACTCACGAAATTGAGCAAGCTCCAGCTTTATTTTGCCAGATACTTTCTTCATCGCTTTGGTCTGTGCGGCAGAACCAACACGCGAAACAGAAATACCAACGTCAATTGCCGGACGCATTCCTTTGTTAAAGAGATCTGTTTGCAAGAATATCTGTCCGTCTGTAATTGAAATGACATTTGTTGGAATATACGCAGATACATCACTTTCTTGCGTTTCAATTATTGGTAGTGCTGTAAGTGACCCTCCTCCATTTTCCTTTGAAAGTTTCGCCGAACGCTCCAAAAGTCGTGAATGCAAATAAAAGATATCTCCAGGATATGCTTCTCTCCCTGGTGGACGACGCAAAAGCAAAGACATTTGGCGATATGCTACCGCTTGTTTTGATAGATCGTCATAAATTACCAATGCGTCTTTACCTGAGTTCATGAAGTGCTCTCCGATAACCGCTCCTGTAAACGGAGCAAGAAATTGAAGTGCTGCCGAAGACGATGCAGGTGCTGTAACAACAATTGTGTATTCCATAGCTCCACGCTCGGATAAAAGAGCAACTAATTTTGCAGTCTTTGATTCCTTCTGTCCTATTGCAACATAAATACAGATTGGACGTGTACTTTCTGGTTCATTTTTCTGATTAAGTATAGTATCAATTGCTATAGTTGTTTTCCCTGTACCTCTGTCACCAATAATAAGCTCACGTTGCCCACGACCAATTGGAACCATCGCGTCAATAGCTTTAATTCCTGTGTGAAGTGGTGTATCAACAGGAGCTCGATCAATCACCCCATAAGATCCTCTCTCTATTGGGTTTAGTACAGTGTTTTTAATAACACCCTTTCCATCGACAGGTTCGCCAAGTGTATTAACAACTCTGCCTATCATTTCTTCTCCAACCGGAACGGAGAGTAATCTTCCACCACGGCGCACTAGCATACCTTCGTGCACACGCTCTACATTTCCTAGAATAACCACTCGGACACTATCTTCTTCAAGGTTTAACACCAGTCCATATGTTACAGGAGTATCATGCAACGCTTCCTCAAGTGTCCTATCATACACATCGTCAAAAATGACAACCTCATTAAGCATGGCATTGTGTAAACCGTCAATATCCGCAACACCGTCCCCAACAGTTCGTACAGTTCCTACTTCTTCACTCTTTGACAACGGCACAAATGATTCAATTTCTTCTTCTATTCTTTTAAGTATACTTTCCATAAATATTAATGCGTATTGGTAATTTTATAATACATTTGTAATAGATTATTCTTTGCTGAAGAATCAATGAGCATATTCTTGGTTCTGATACGCCAACCACGCAGAAGCTCTGGACGCTCTATTACACGAATATTTTTCAAACCTAAGCTTTCAGTGGCTTTAGCCACCGCACTTGCTCGATCCTTTTCTGTTGCTATTTCAATAACTGAGCGCCCCTTCTCGATGCGTTTTTGGTCCACTAAAAGCGCCGTGTATATGTGTGGCAACAATTTCATTCGTCCTGCTTTTTTCAAATGTGATAATAAATTATCCATATACTTGTCTGATAATTCTGGTGAGTGCGTTGCAAGTATTGATAACGCTTGTGCATACTGAAAAGCCATATCTGTTGCCGATGACATAACTTATTGTTTCGTAATTGCTTTACCAGCAGCACGTATCGCCATGCGCGCCACACCCTTCTCACTTTCTCGTAATATTCTATCTGCTGTTTCTTGTGCTTGCATATTGGCTTCGCGCAAAACAGATTCAGCACGAAGTTGTGCATCTTTTAACATTGTTACACGAACTTCTTTTCCTTCATCCTTTGCATTTTGTACAATACCTACCGCCTTTCCATCTGCACGAGAAACTATGCCGGCAGCTACTGTGTCTGCCTCTGACAATTTCTCCTCAGCACGTCGTGCGTCATCAATACCTTTAGTAAGTGTTTGTTGTCGTTTCTCCATCATCTGTATAAGTGGCTTATAGAAAAAGTATGTCAACACTACAAGAAGTATGCCAAAGTTAAGTGCCTGCAATAGCAGAACCTTTACGTTAATACCGAAAGCCGAGAAAAGTTGGTGCATATTATCGTGCTATTCTTAACTTATACGAACTTAATAATAAACGCCACAACAATTGCCAGAATGCCAAGAGCCTCTGTAAATACGATTGCGAGAATCATATTTGAAATGATTTTCCCAGTTGCCTCCGGATTGCGCCCTATTGCCTGCATTGCACCACCCCCGATAAGCCCAATTCCAATACCTGGTCCTATTACCCCAAGCCCAGCGGCAAGTGCCATGCCGAGCAGTCGTGCTGTTTCAACATCCATAAATATATCTAAATAAATACTACTAATAATATGCTTCGGTTCATTCCGAAGCCACATCAAATAACAGAAAAATCCTGTTACACCTGGTGTGGCTCCATAATGGTAATCTTAATAAAGAAGAGTGTTAACATCGCAAACACCAATGCCTGAATAAAGCCAATGAACATTTCAAATCCAATAAGTGGTGCTGGTAAAAGATATGGCATAAAATAACCCGCGACCAATACCATAACTTCTCCAGCAAAGATATTCCCAAACAGCCTGAATGAAAATGAAATGATCCTACCAACATTACTTATCATTTCAATAATTCCAACCACAAATCCAATAGGTGATGAAAAGTTAATAAATCTCTTACCATATTTCAATACACCTAATGTGAATATACCAGTAATTTCAATAGTGAAAAATGATATGAATGCGAGAGCTAATGTGGTGTTAAGATCTGTTGTTGGCGTACGAAGCAATGGTATAAACTTCGCATTCTGTAAAAAACCAATAGAACCAACACCAGGAAAAAACTCAAGCTCATTGGCAATCAGCAAGAACAGAAAGATGGTTGCCACAAGAGGAAAGAATCGCCTAGCAAGACCATCCTCCTCAAAAAGCTCTCTCATATATTCCAATGAATTCTCAAATACCCACTCCATTCCTGCCTGTATCTTTCCTGGACGCAAAGAAAGGGACCGCTTAAAAAGATATGCACCACCGATAAGCAACGCCATAAGCACCCATGTCATCACAACACTGTTGGTTATTGGTATACCAAGAAACGAGCCGATTTGCTCGGCTTGTAATACGACGTGAATACCTGCTGTGCCAGCTTGATGCATATCTATTAATTGATTTTGCTAGTATGTACTACCATAAACAAATGACGCACCGTCAAATGCGGTGTGTACTTATATAGTGTAGCACATGAACATATACTTTAACAAAATGAGTTGTACGTTGAACTAACTTTATCTTTTTGGGACTATAACGTTAGTTGTATTGGTTATTGGTGTTACTCTGTCCAGATGGAATGTCGAAGTCACAATGTTCAAAATACCGTATACACTAAATATAATGACTAGACCTATAAGACTCCATAACACACCTCGCTTTGCGTCAGCCTGGTCTGTACCACTACTTGCGTTACGTATCAACTGATATACCTCATATAAAAATAATACAAACGCCGCTGCTGCGATGAGCATAATTAAAGGATTAATAATTTGCACAATAATATTATTCAAAAGTTGGTTAAAACTTAACGGTGTTGAGTTCATATTGTTTCTATAGTATACACCATCTAACTTTATACATTATGTAAATCTACGCTAGAGCTGTGTACATAACACAAAATAGCCCTCGACCATTGGTCGAGGGCTATTTTGTGTTATGTACACTATTAAGAGGAGAATCTAATTAAATTACTATGGTGTTGTAACATTTATTCCTGACGATGGAGCAATATAGTTATTATTTAGGCTAACAGAACCAGTAAGGAGATGTACCAATCCCCAAACCGATACCATCACTGCAAAACCAATAAGCCCATACATCATTATCATCTTTCCTTTTTTTCTTTTTTCTTCATCTCCAGCATTAAGAATGAATGCACTGAATATACCATATATAAATATGATAAATGCAACGGACATAAGTACAGGTACGAAGACACCGTTTATCAAACTAATAATAAAACTTCCCGCGTCACTTATATTGTTTACTGGGACTGCTGCCAACGCCAAAAAAGGAGTTGCAAAAGCCACAGCCATCGATGTGATAATGTATTTTTTCATAATATAATTAGTAAGATAATAAACCTATAAGAGATTTCAACTGTAATATTGGTAGACATAACACAGAATCGATATCCACATGTATAAGTGTAACCACTATATGACTAATACGCAACATACCACAAGAAAGCATGTGGATAAATAAATGCGTCAAACTATAGACTTAATGACAATCACTAACCTACTTATTTATACTTAAGAAAACAGACGGAATATGTCATGTATTGTTATTACCACCATAAGTATAATTAAGAGTACAAAGCTTATTGTATTAATCATGTTAGTAATACGTGGGGATATTTGTCGACGCCTTATTGCCTCTATGATAACGAATAATAATCTACCCCCATCAAGTGCCGGAATTGGCAACAAATTAATGATAGCAAGATTTATTGAAATAACCGCAACGAGGAAAAACAAATCTCCAATACCTTGCGATGCGGCGGTACCAACAGCCCCAGCAATGCCAACAGGACCAGCGACTTGCGAGAGATTCACAGAGAAGGTGAATATATGTAAAAAGAATGCTCCAAGTCCAACTGCTGTAACGCTTATGAGCCTTAACGTTAATGCCGTCCCTTGAGATATTGATTGACTAATTGAGAGTGGAACAGTCCCAAGAGGAGTGAATGAAAAACCTAGCATAACCTTGTTTGGATATTTTGATGATACATGTGTCTGAGGTTCTGCGGTGAGCGTACGCATACTATTCCCTCGCAATACTCTCAGTGTGATTGGTTTGTTTGCATGTGATGATATGAATGACATGAATGCTGTTGGTGATTGACCTTTCCAAGAGGATCCACTAGCTTTTGCGGAGGTTATTAGATCATTTGATTTTAACCCAGCTATAGATGCTGGAGAATGTGGAAGTATCGCATCTATTGCAAGTGTGAACGAGTGTGCCGGGACAACCTCATTTGGACCAACCAAACGAGGGACACCTACCGCAAAAGCACCTATTACCAATATCCATGCGAGTATGAGATTCATTGTAACTCCAGCAAGCAATACTACTGCTTGTGCCAAGCGTGACTTACCAACAAACGCGCGCGAGGTAAAAGACGCAGATGTCACAGAATCCTGTGATGCTTCAACACTGGTGAGTTCTGTGGGTTTCTTCTTTTTCCCAACTCCCTCCTCTGTGGCATCTTCTCCATAAATGCGAACAAATCCACCAAAAGGGAGTGCATTAATACTATATTCTGTATTGCCAATTTTCTTTGCCCACACACGAGGTGGATATCCAAAACCAAACTCATCAACACGCATTCCAACAAGTTTCGCAGTCACAAAATGTCCAGCTTCGTGTACAAGTATCAATACTGCAAGTACACCAATCAGTAATAACGCGGTCTTAATGAAGCCCCAAACGAAAATAGCGGTAATCACAGTGAAATCTCTTTTTGTTTTTGAACTGCTAGTTTCTCAAGTACTTCAATACCTACATCAGTATGTTTTTGTAACTCATTTTTAGAACGAGATAATTCATCTTCACTCATCTCACCATCTTTTTTAAGTGCAGCTAGTTCATGAAGTGTTTCGGCACGGCAACGACGTATCGTTATTTTTGCTTGTTCAAGTTTTTCACCGACAAGCTTTATAAGCATTGCACGACGCTCTGCTGACAAGTCTGGAAATATAACCCGTATCCCTTGATCATCTGTAGCTGTTGAAACACCCATATTCGCATCTATAACAGCTTTTTCAACTGCTTTTAATAGTGAGGTATCCCACACGCTCACACGAAGTGTCCGTGCATTTTCAACTGAAATAGATGCTATGTCACGCAAAGAAGTACGTGTACCATATACATCTACGCGGATGGAATCGAGCAATGATGGTATTGCACGACCAGTACGTATATTTGAAAATTCATTAGTGAGATGTTTGTTAACTTCACCAATATTCCCTTCCAATTTATCAAAATCAAATGCCATATGTTATTAGTATAGCAAAAAGTGATAAAAGAAAAAGTACTTTGTGCTTTCCCTTTTATTATACTGTAGTTTATTCAATATATTTTAAAACACCCCAAAAGAGAATCTAAAATTGTGCAAGCCAAGCTTTTACAATTTCAAGTTCTGTTTTGGGGTGCGCTGTCTAAGAGAGCTCCTTTCTCATAACTTCACGAACCATAGTCTTGTCAATGTATGCACCATAATCTATGGAGTCGTTAATCTTACCTTCAGTTATGCCGGTAAGATGAAGTTGATACGCCCGTAAGAGCGCCATCATACAGATGGCATCCTCTCCACACACATCTCTCCACAAAATAACCACGCGTTTACCATAGATGTGCAACCTATCCAGTACCGAAAATATTTGTTGTCCATAACAATCGCATGCATTAGCACAACTTTTACGAATGATTTGCCTACAGATATCCTCTGCTAGCTCATTTCCATCAGACATTGTCTCAACAATATCTGACATTGCATTCATATTCTCAAACTCAATCTTGTTCATTTCTGATCTCCAGTCTAGATACGTGAATAAGATTCTGCTACACAATGTAGCAACGGTCGTTTATTCTTTTCATTAAACTTCACGTGTTTACGCAACCATTCCTTGTGCAATTGTCTCGCAATTGCGTGTATGTCTTTCAAAATAAGCGTCTTGTTACTATTCCGCGCAAAATTCAATGCAATCACGATGAACATATCGGGAACCCTTTGTTCCCGATTTTTTACCGCGTTATTAACAGAGTCTACTTCTTTTCTGAGTTTCCTACTAATTATGGGCTTCATATCGATATCCTCATCTAGTATCAATCCATCACTATAATTACATATATATCAGAAATGTCAATCCTCAATGTTGCTTAATGAATAACTTCTCCTGCAGAAGATTATGTGCTGTATGTGCTGAAATATAACCGTTACGTAGCAGTGTCCCAACAACATGATGATACCTACTCATCGTTTGTTTTCCTTGTGGGTTATTCCCAAACACACTTGGTTCCTGTGGCAACCCAGTAAGATATATACATTGACCAAAAGTTAAATTATGTAAATCTGTATGAAAATATGCATGCGATGCCTGAGCTATACCAATTGCTCCGCGTCCATAATAAACACTATTGAGGTAGAGCGAGAGAATTTCATGTTTACTAAACACATTGCTAACAATGAACGTATAATATAGTACCCGTGCTAGCCCATGCATATATATGATAGGGTTCAATGCACCACGTGGCTCACTTATAATGCGCCGTGCCAATTGTTGAGTTATTGTACTTCCACCATGGTCCGTATGGTCATTAAGAAAACTTTTCATAAATACACGAACGACTGCGATAATATCAATACCATTAGTGTAATAAAATCTTTTATCTTCAACAGAGATAATACCATTGGTGGCACAGTCAGGAATCTTAGAATAAGGAACAAATACACTCTGTTCCTTTGCGATTTTACGTCCTACAACTTCTGGATATGATATAACTGTCTTCTGTGCTACTCCTGAAGAAATGATACTTCCAAAAAGTGCGGTGATAGGATTAAGAAATATACCTACGAGAAGCGCCACCCATACTACCAGAAAAATAGCAGTTAATATGTTTTTACCCATGTATCGCGATAGTACCATATTATAAAGAACCTGCGCGTGCTTTATAGCGTGCGTGAGTACTCAAATATCACTATTCAAGAAAAGATATTGTTTATGTTGTATACTTTTATCATATATATGATTACGGTACTCATAATCTTCTCAGCAAAATATCTTTACCTGGTTTCAGCTGGTATTTTTATTTGGTGGGGTGCCGTGAGTATACGCCGAAGAGAATTTATATTTCTTTCAATTTTTGTACTTCCTATAAGTTACATAACTTCTCGCATAGCAAGCACGCTGTACTACAATCCACGACCGTTTGTAAGTGAACACATAATACCTCTTATTCATCATGTGGCGGACAATGGATTTCCATCCGATCATGCACTTTTAACTGGAACACTAGCTGCAATAGTAACTGTCTTTGATAAACGCATTGGAGCGCTCTTGTGGATTTTAGCAATCATTGTTGGTGGAGCACGAGTCCTTGCAGGAATACACCATACCACAGACATAATTGGATCCTATATAATCGCAATTATAGGACTAGTAATTGGATACATACTTATGTACCATGTAATCCCATCACGCTATAAACACACCACAAAAATAGATAATAATATCTAAAGTATTTCGTAGAAACTACCGTACGTATAACACATATGCCCCACCATCAGAGAAGAAGGGGTCTCCTGTTATGTTAAATCCTGTAAGTGGTTTCGACAGAGTAATATATTTTTTATACTCCAATACACCAGCATCTTTAAATCCATTCATCAAATAATCTCGTTGTGTATCAATATTTGGGCTTATACGATGAACAACATACCATTTTAGCCCTGTATCGAGACTAATAGTCGCAACGTATATATGCTCACCAGCAGAAGTTATTGTACCAGTATCCCACACTCGTATATGATGTCGTTCACGTATTGAATGTGCAATGGTAGGTTTCTCAAAATTTATATTGTTAACCTTTTCATCCCAGAAAAATGGGCTCACCGGTGCTCTTAGATATTCTTGATTGAAAAGAGCTGCAACCGCTGAGCGCATTAAAACAGGAATGGTTACTGGGTTAGAACGATACCAACCAGATTTTGTAAACGCACTCTTCAACGAATTAAAACTTGGTGTAACAATAATGATGTTAATTGGCACATGAACAGTTCCTATAATTCCTTTTGTAAAGAGAGGCAATGCGAGTGGTCCGGAAAATAGATTATCAACAGCAACTACACGGGTTTTTGTGATGTCTGTTCTCTGTGGTAATGGTGTAATTTTGTAAGCATAAGAAAAGGAATATATACTAGAGATAATAAGTACGGAAATAACGACACCTACGGTGATAAAAAGTGTGCGCTTGTCAGAAGTCGGAGGAGGATCTTCATGAAGTGTATATTTTCTCCACAACACTATAGCTGCCCCAACAATAAGCCACATAGCACCATCCAAATATCCACCGATTACATCACTCAAAAAGTGTACCCCAAGATAAAGTCTACTAAAACCAAGTAAAAATATAAATGTTACACCGATAAAAAGAACAGTCGTCTTTTTACGGAATGAGTGTATGTGTTCCCACAACATGTACGTTATAAACCCATATAAAGCAATTGCAATAACAGCGTGCCCACTTGGAAATGAAAAACTTGGCTCATAATATACTGGTATCAAACCACTCGGACGCGTACGGTGAATAAAATATTTTCCTAATAGAACAAAAAGCTGACTACCAATTACAGTTATCCATAATGCTTCAACATAGCGTCTTTTATTCCACAAAAGACCAAGCGCAGATGCGCTTATAAGAATTACGATAACGATTGGAAACGTGCCAAAAGATGTTATGGCAAGAAAAAAACGAATCAGCCCTGTGTCACGAAACATGAATAGGAGATGCGCAAAACGTACATCAATAAAAACAATTGGATCAAATGAAAGTATATCTTGAAGTACACCAACAAGCATATACACAACACTTATGAACAGTATAAAGAGAATTGTTAATGGTAATCCAAAAAATGAATTCTTACGAAATCTATTACGTAAGAATCGAACAGGTAACGGATATTTACGTAAAAATGTGCGTGTGTCTTCATGTGTGCGAATGGTACGCCATAATGAATGAACATAAGAAGATACCAGATGCCAAAATGGCGCACTTTGCTTAATGATATACCATAATACAAATATAATAAGAGCCAGAAGTACTACAAAAACTCCTACTCTCCCCGTCCATATCTCAATTGAAGAAAATGAATCACCAAAGAAATATCCAAGAAGAACGTATACTATAGACCATGACACTCCACTAACAACATTCCAGAAAAGAAATATACGCATTTTCATTCGTGATGCACCAGCAACAAACGGAACAATTGGGCGTAATACTCCCACAAATCTACCAATGAAAATACTTCTGTCTCCATATCGCGCAAAAAATTGCCTACCTTTTTCAAGGTGACTAATATTTAATATACGATTTTCCCTATTAAATAAACGTGTTCCTTTAGTTCCAAGAAAGTAACTAGTACTGTCACCCAAAATCGCACCAACAGCTGAAACAATGATGAGTGTCCACACATTTAAATCACCATGTGCAGCCAAGAAACCGAATACTACGATGAGTATGGTTCCTGGAATAAATGCTCCTATAAGTGCCAGCGATTCTGAGAATGCTATTATAAATGCTATTGCGTACCCCCACACACCAAAAGAAAGTGCCGTAGCTATAATATCAATACCATGGAACATATAGATATATAGATCGACCTATGGTCGAGAATTAAGATACTTGATTTTCACTTCTTGCATCATTTAATATATAGTATCAAATATCTCATCTTCTTACACCCTAACAAAAATATAGTCTTAATATATTCATTAAGAACCTAGCTATTCTAAAACAAGAAGGCATTTACCAATCGTGGTAAATGCCTTCTTGTTTTAGTGCTATGCACTGTTGTGTTATCTCATCGGTATGAAAGTCAGCGCTTGTCCTCGTTTCTTAGCACGTCCTGTTCGTCCTATGCGGTGTACATAATCCTCAAAAGTGTTTGGTAAATCATAGTTTATAACATGCGTAACATCATCAATATGGATACCACGTGCAGCAACATCGGTTGCAACAAGTACACGTACACCACCTGTTTTAAATTTTGTCAGTGCACGCTGTCGTTGCCCATGATTCTTGTTACCATGAATTGATTCTGCTTTTATACCATGCTCAGAAAGCTGTATAGCTAATTTTTCTACACTATGCTTCATTGACCCAAAAATAAGTACTCGTTTAAGATCAGGATTTGAAAGTAGTTCCAGAAGTTTCTCAAATTTTGTACTTTGTTTGAAGTGGACAACATCTTGAGCGATACTATTTGATACATCTCTCTTCTTAACAGAAATAGTAACTGGATTACGAAGGAAATCACTAACCAATTGTTTTGTATCGTTGGTTATTGTTGCCGAGAAGAAATGGGTTTCTCTTTCTTTTGGTGTAGTTGATAAAATTGAGCGTATGTCTTGTATGAATCCCATATCAAGCATCCGGTCAGCTTCATCAAGAACAACAGTTGTAACACGAGACGTGTCAAATACTTTACGATTTATAAGATCAAGTATTCGTCCTGGAGTACCAATAACGAAGTGGTTTTTCTTACGCAACATTTTAATTTGTGGATAGATATTTACTCCTCCTACGCAGGTAACAGAGAACAATCTAAATGGGCGTGCAAGTTTTCTAAACTCACCTTCAATTTGAATTGCAAGCTCACGTGTTGGTGTAAGTATAAGTGTTTGCCTATTGTCTTCTTTAAGTGTCTTATCAATTATTGGTATTAGGAAAGCTGCCGTCTTACCAGTTCCAGTTTCAGCTAGCCCAATGACATCATTCCCTTTAAGAATTTCAGGAATAATTTGGTCTTGAATTGGGAAAGGTGTTTCCAATCCTGATGCAGATATAACTTGCGCTAGTTTTTCATTAAGACCAAATGTGTCAAAACGATGTTTTGGCTCATATACTTCTTCAACCATATTCACTGGATTGGTATTGATAAATTGCGAAGGATTAAACGTGGACATCTTTCGTCCACCTCCACGACGAGCACCTCCACGGTTGCCTCCGTATCCTTTTGGCGCACCACTGCGTCGTCCAGAAGAAAAACCACCACCATACCTTCCACGTGATGATGTGGGACTTGAGTATGATTTGTGATTGTGCGAACTTGAATAACTCCGACTAGGTCGGCTTTTTGTTGGGTTCATATGTAATTAATTGTGTTATTGAAACGGTTGTACGTTTCGTGGACTTGTGCAGGTGGTAATTCAAACGGTGACTATCGTACAATATAGAACAAGCGTCTGCAGCTCAAGAGCCCTACACGAGTATCAAAAGCTTATATATACAATAATATATGTTATCGCATTTGTCAATGCGAGAGAATCTGTACTATTTATACATGTGTATTATTTCAATAAAATAGTTATAATATGTATGTATGCGTATTAGCTTTATTATTCCTGCTTATAACGAAGAGCGACGCCTCTCTTCGTGTCTTGATGCTCTAAAAAAAGAAATTGATCGTTTCCCATGCGATGAAGAGGTTATAGTCGTCAATAATGCCAGCACAGACAGTACTGGCGAAGTTGCTCGCAAATACTCATGGGTACGTGTTATTGACGAACCAAGGAAAGGTCTTGTGCAAGCAAGGCAATCAGGGTATCGTGCATCATCTGGAGAAATCATCGCGCACATTGACTCCGATACACTCATGCCTAAAGGGTGGCTCGAGATTGTAATGAAAGAGTTCACAAAAAATAAAAACCTTGCTGCACTTTCTGGACCATATATTTACTATGATTTACCTTACATACATCGTGCTATTACTCGTGCCTTTTATATAATAGGATACATATCTCATATCATTAACCATCATGTCTTACATTCTGGGGCAATGCTTCAAGGTGGAAACTTCATAGTTCGCAGAACACACTTTGACTTGGCTGGAGGATTTGACACATCAATAACTTTTTATGGTGAAGATACAGATGTCGCACGACGCATTAGTCGTGTTGGAACAGTTAAATGGACCTTCAAATTACATATGTACACTTCAGGTAGACGCCTTGCACACGATGGCATAATCCGTACTGGAGTACTGTATGCTGCAAATTATATTTATATGCTTATCCGTGGGAAACCACTCACTAAAACACACACCGACATTAGAGAACAATGATAAAAATAAATATATAACCACTTATTTAACAATATTCTTAAATAAAAATGCAATGGTCATTGGTCCTATTCCTCCTGGAACAGGAGTAATAAATGACACTTTTTTTGCGCAACTTTCAAAATCAAAATCACCGTACACTTTATTCCCTTCTTTCGTTATCCCTGAGTCAATCAAGATTACATTTTCCTTGAGCATTTCTCCTTTTATCATGCCTTTCTTTCCGAGAACAGAAATAACTACATCAGCATCTTGCACATATGCTCTCACCTCACTTACAGAGGCATTTTTTGCCACAAAAAAATCAAGCTCAATACCGTGCACAGAAAAAAATAATCGTAATGTGTTACCGAAAATGTGTGAATTGACCAACGCTTTTATATTATTCCTTTGAAGCTCTATTTTTCCTTTTCCAGAAGCAAGAAGTGCGTGCAAAAGGACCATTGGTAAGACAGGATTCATCTTTATCTCTTTGCCATTTTTCAACGCACGAATATTTTTCTGATGAAATCCATCAGCATCTTTTGATGAGTCTATACTTGTGATAATCTTTTCAGTGGCAAATCCTTTCGGTAGTGGTAACTGAACAATTATTCCACTTACGGAATCATCAGCATTGAGCTCTTGTATCTTTTTTATAATATTGTCTTCATGAGCAGTTTGCTCATATGCATACAAATTAAACTCCACACCAATATCCTCCGCGACATGTTTTTTAAGATTTACATATAGATGAGAAGCTTGGTCATCACCAATCAAAAAAACTGCCAAGCGTGGCTTAAGTTTTTTTGCCTGTATCTCCGTTTTCAGTTTCTCAAGGATTTTCTTTGCCTCGCCTTTTCCATCAAATACTTCCATATATTCTCAGTGTACAGAAAAAATCATAAAGTGAAAGTTTCATCAAAAGGGCTGAGAAAACAAAGTAGTCTGCCCTCATTAATATATTAATAGCTTGTGAAGGTTAGACCTTCACAAATATTCACAAGACTGATAAAGTGGAAACCTTGAAAGCTAGGACATCCGATGTCCTAGCTTTCAAGAACTAACAGCCCAAAAACCTATCTAAGAAAACGCTTGCGATTTATCCAGAGAATAACTCCTATCACCACAATCGCTAAAATAGCAAAGATGAACTTAGTGTTACTTCCTCCCGACGCCCCAGCAGATGCCTGAAGTGGCAATGCGGTAACACCAGAGCCAGTCGTTGCCACGGTGCTCGTTGCAGACTTTGTCGTTGTAGCTTTCACAAAGATTGGCTTTGCAACCGCCTCCTTTTTTACTACAGTTTTATGCGCCGGCACTATAGTTTTCTTAACAGGAGCTTTCACCGTCGGCTTTGGTGTTGGTGGAATAGCAACGGTTACCACCGAGGAACCCTGCGTACCAGAAATAGTGTTTTTATTATTCGTGTCCAACGCTGTAGATTTAGTCGTGATTAAAATACGAGCTGTACCAGCTTTTTTCGCGGTAAAGGTTATCGTGCCGAGAAGCTTTGGCGAAGTGAACCCACCGATAAGCCCTGCGCCCTCTG
>VAOX01025382.1_pt1 | contig 17337 bp, 16 predicted proteins | sample 3393891 | NCBI WGS metagenome assembly VAOX01 (sample SAMN08290429, study PRJNA428436) | hydrothermal vent metagenome | isolation source: Deep-sea hydrothermal vent chimney | place: Indian Ocean: Southwest Indian Ridge | depth 2822 m m | reverse complement strand
TGATGAGCACTTTTTTCATATAGCTATACGAATCAAGAAGTTGTGCATACTTTCGTGACTCAACTGATTTTTCTAGGTTTAAGGCATCCAACCGATTAATTCAGGATAAAAGATTAGCTGATATTCGGTTGATCTTTTTTATTGCCTGTTTTTTGAGCTTGATGAACGGGTTGAATAAATTACGGGCATAAAAATACCCGAATAAAATACATTCGGGTATTGGGCTTTCCCTATAGATCTATCTGCTATCCGTGCATAATTTATGTTTTTTCAGAAATTCATGCTTCAGTCTGTTTGTTTGAGCCGCCGGTGAGTTTGAGTATGATGCCTGCAATTAATAAGGCAACCCCTACTTGCCAGAAACTGACTAAAATAAATTCAAACTTGCTTGAGTCACCAAAGTTAATTGTTGGTGGCATATTCAAAAAGTATCCAGCCACCTGCGCCAGTAAAAAGAAACCTGCGGCGATTAATACAATTCGGCTGCTCCAGGTTACGGCTTTTTTGCTGTCTGTTTTAAAGACGATATTTGCAATAATAAAAACGATACCTAATATGGCAACTGCTGCGCCAAACCACATAAAGGGTTTCATCAGTGGCATCATCATTACCATCATATCTATCATGGTGTCCCGCATTCTGTTTTCCCCGTTGTTGTAAACTGGGGCTATAATAGCGCAGAACAGACGTGCAGATACAATCAGAGTTCTGATTAATTGATGCTGTTCACACTAATTATATTAAGCCAGAGCAGGCGAGAGGAATCTGGATTATTCCCATTTAAGCCAGGCATTTAAGGAGTTTTCCCACCAGCGTTCTGTCTCGGGTAAAAGGTAGGGTTTGAGTTGCTGGGATATGCCTGCACCGACGATATTAATATTCTGGAGATCTTCAAGTAACCCTGATGTTGCGGCTTCATGGACAAAGGTGTCGCCCTCCAGTATCCATTGTTCAATAATATCGAAAATTTCTTTTATTTCGTCGCTGCGGTTATTTAGATGTAATTCGGAGATGTGTTTTGCGAGTTCAGTTAACCCAACATAAACAGGCAGGCTTTCACCCGAGGCGTGGTCATTAAGAAGCCTGTTCCATACAGGACTAAAATCAGGTGATACCACCAGTACCGGGTTTAGCATTTCTTCTTTAGTGATCATGTGGGCCTAACTCAAAATATTTAATATTTAATCATTTTATACAGGGGCTTGTTGAGAAAGCCAGTTACATACAGTCAATGTGGAATAAATGATAACCAGGATGTGGCTACTCATACAAATCATTTTGAAAGATGATACCTGAAACTATACATAAATACGAAATAATTGGAAGTTAGTGAATCACATTAATGAAAATTACTTTAAATGTATCAACTAATATTGAGTTTTGTCTTTATTAAGCTCGCTCCAGGTTAGTTTTGCAGCCGTGTTAGATCTGGCGCGATACACTGCCTGCTTTATCCTGAAATCATCAGTTGAACGCCTCAAAGTGTGCTTCTGAGCGGGTGTTTAGCGTAGTCAGAAAGGAGTGAATGGCTGCATCGTAGAATATTCAGTATTCTCATACCTTTAGCACGTTATTGCGCGTTCAACTGATTAATTTAGGTTTATAGTGCCTGTTATGCGGATATATCTTCGCTCATTCGGGCTATACGAGCCTGTTCTTCCTCCCATGCAGCTTTAATTTCATCTAGCACAGTATCTACGTCAGCGGTGTGTTCAATCGCTTCAAATTCACCCGTAAGCTCAACATCAGGGTGTAAATCACCATTCTCATAAAGGCTCCAGATTTCCTTTGCATACTGGCTTTTTCTTAGCTCTGGCGCATATTGGGCATAATAATCGGTTATTTTATTGATATCACGTGCCAGCATGCTCTGTGCGTGATTGTTTCCAGCGGCATCTACTGCCTGTGGTAAATCAATGATAACCGGGCCGTGCTCATCCACCAGCACATTGAATTCAGATAAATCGCCATGCACTATGCCAGCACAAAGCATGAGAACAATATAGCGCATCATTGTGCGATGGTCTTCAAGCGCAATTTCCAGAGGCATGGAAATATCGTTCAGGCGAGGGGCTACATCACCCTGCTCATCTGTGATTAAATCCATTAAAAGCACCCCGTCTATACATCCATAGGGCTGTGGAACACGTACACCGACACTGGACAGACGGTAAAGTGCGTCAACTTCAGCTGTTTGCCAGGATTGCTCCTGTTCATTACGGCCATATTTTGAGCCTTTCTCCATTGCTCTGGCGCGACGGCTATTACGCACTTTTCGGCCCTCCTGGTATTGAGAGGCCTTTTTAAAGCTGCGTTTGCTGGTTTCTTTATAGACTTTTGCGCAACGAATGTCTGAGCCGCAGCGCACTATATAAACAGTCGCCTCTTTCCCGCTCATGAGCTGGCGCATAACTTCATCAATAAGCCCGTCTTCGAGAAGGGGCTGTAATCGTTTAGGTGTTTTCATAGCGTACTTATACCCTGGCTCGGGCCAGGATGGAATACGCTTTGTTCACAAAAGAGGAATATGTATGCGGTAATTGCATTTTTGGGCAAAATTGACGTAAAATCGCTGCCTCCATATCTATTAACCCTGTATTTGGTAAGACCTTAGCGATGCTTTCCATCGAGGTAAGCATCAAATAAAATAATTATAATGAATACGTTAACCGAGTGTACTGTAAGACTATGAGATTATCCATGCAAAATGTTCTTCAGGGGCTTGTTTTTGTATTGCTTGCGAATTCAGTAGCTGCTTTAGCGTCTACAAAGCAAGGTGTGTCGAAGCATTGTGAAAATATGCGATTACAGGTGCTGGGCTCTGGTGGGCCTGAAATTAATGATGGTCTGGCATCGGCCTCATTTTTGGTCTGGATTGATGGAAAGGCCCGTGTGATGGTTGATGCCGGTGGTGGAAGCAGCCTGAATTTTGAAAAAGTCGGGGCTGATTTTAATGATATAGAGGCTATTTTACTAACGCATTTGCATGTAGACCACTCAGCGGCGTTACCCATTTATATAAAAGCGGGGTATTTTACCGGGCGTCGGTCTGCGCTGCCCGTTTTTGGTCCCGCATCAGGAGGCAGTTTCCCCTCTACTGAAGACTTTGTCCATAGGCTTTTCAGTGGGCATCCTGCCGGTGTGTACCCCTATTTATCAGATAATATTCGCCAGCAGGCTTCTACAGATTTTCTGATTGAACCTCGGAGTGTAGAGCCATCTGGAGATATCTGGCGGCATAAACTAACGGCTGATATTGATATTTCAGCCATTAACGTTGTTCATGGGCCAGTACCTGCGCTGGCCTGGCGAATTAGTTATAATGGCTGTTCCGTTAGCTTTAGCGGTGATATGAATGGGCGCAGTGGTAACTTGCAGAAACTTGCAAAAAATTCAGATTTGCTGGTGGCAAACAATGCAATTGCACAACAAGCGGGGCGCATTGCTAAAAACCTGCATATGACACCAGAGATTATTGGAGAAATAGCTTTTATTGCGAAGGTTAAAAAACTGGCCCTGAGTCATTTCATGCTAAGAAGCCGAGATAAAAAATCGGAAAGTATTAGTATTATAAAGCAGAGATATAAAGGTGAAATTATTCTGACGGATGATCTGGGAATAATTTTTTTTTAGAGAGGTGTATGAGTATTTTTATCAACACAGACCCGTTTATCTGTGCTGAATGAATCGATCATTTTTTTAAAAAATACTTTGAGTCGCATTTGTTACGAATTATATCCAGACAGTCTATGCACAGGCAATCGCTCCAGGTTTTATAGATGTAATCGCGGTGCTGCTGTTTCAGTTCAATGCCAGCACACTGGCATTGTATGATGTTGCCACTTTTGCATTCAAAGCTTTTCTGGCAGTTGGGGCAGATTTTAATTTCGTGTTTTGTAACCGTCATTTTTTTATCTCAGGATTAGCCACATTTACTCTCGCCACAATTTAAGCAGGTCATGCAGCCATCCATTAAAATTGATGCTTTGGTGTTGCATTTTTTACACAGTTGAGCACCCTCAGGAAAACCGGTGTCTGCTTGATTGCTAGCGGTATTTGAGTTTTTTGCAACCGATCGTTTTTGGCGTGATTCATATTCTTCACGTTTCTGTTGTATCAGTTTTTTCTGATGTTTATCAGGCCCGTCGTTTTTTATCAGTCCAGTCATTTTCATATGGGATTCAATTGATTCACCAATTTCTGCAACCAGTGAGGGCATAAATTTACCGCCTTTTTTGAAGTATCCGCCCTGAGGGTCGAATACGGCTTTTAGCTCCTCAACCAGAAAACAGACATCGCCGCCCTTGCGAAATACGGCAGATATTACACGGGTCAGGGCAACAACCCATTGAAACTGGTCCATGCTTTTTGAGTTTATAAATATTTCGTAGGGCTGTCTTGTTTCATGGTCGGTGCTCTGATTGAGCATTACGTCATTGATAGTTACATAGAGTGCATGTTCAGACAAGGGGGTCTTTATTTTATAAGTAGAGCCTAATAGCATTTCAGGTCGCTCTACTTTTTCATGCATGATTTCGCGTCCGGGTATTTCAGGTGCTTCAGTATCCTGGTCTTTTAAGATCTTGAAGGCGACAATTTTTCTGTCGATTTTAGTGGTCACTGTCTTGCCCCGTGCGGTATTGTTTATAATACGGCTTTGATGAGTTAAGTTGTAATCCAGGGTAATGCAAACTTAGAGTTTTCCATAATAACCTTCTTTCAACGCATCAAATAGATTAGCTGCGGTGTGCATTTCTCCATCGTATTCAATTTTTTCATTGCCTTTTACTTCAACTGTTGAGCCATCTTCCAGAGTGAACTGGTAGCGCGTATTTTCAAGATCTTTTTCCTGTACCAGCACACCTTGAAATACCTCAGGATTGAAACGGAAAGTAGTGCAGCCCTTAAGGTCTTTTTCATAGGCATACTGATAAATATTCCTGAATTTTTCAAAGGGGTAGTCTGTTGGTATATTGGCAGTTTTTGAAATAGATGAATCAATCCATTTTTGTGCCGCTGCCTGTATATCAACGTGCTGCTCAGGGCTAATGTCTTCAGATGAGATAAAATAATCAGGCAGTTTTTCATCATCCTGCTCACTAAAGGGCATAGCTGCGGGGTTAATCAATGCCCTGTAGGCCAGTAGCTCGAATGAAAAGACGTCGATTTTTTCTTTGCTTTTTTTACCTTCACGGATAATGTTGCGGGAGTAGTAATGAGCAAAACTCGGTTCTATGCCATTGCTGGCATTATTGGCAAGGGATAAAGATATTGTGCCTGTGGGGGCAATTGAGCTGTGGTGTGTAAAGCGACAACCATGTTCCGCTATCTGTTCAACGAGCTGCGGGTACTCATGGGCAATTTTTTGCATATACCGGCTGTATCTGGCGTGTAATATTTTGCCTTTAACACTGTCACCTGCTTTATAACCATCATCAATCATTTCAGGGCGTTTGCAGAGCATTGCCTGTGTTATCTCAAAGTCCTGTTCAAGCACAGGCGCTGAGCCTTTTTCTCTGGCCAGTTCAAGGCCCGTTCTCCAGCCCTGTATAGCCATTTCGCGGGTGACTTTCTCGGTGAATACCAGCGACTCGGGGGAGCCATACTTTTCTCTCAGCATTGTGAGAGTAGAGCCCAGGCCAAGGTATCCCATGCCATGCCGGCGCTTGCTGATAATTTCATCGCGTTGTCGGGGCAGGGGCAGACCATTAATTTCAACCACATTATCCATCATACGAGTGAAAACACTGACCGTTTCTCTGTAGGTCTCCCAGTCGAACTCAGCTTTGGCTGTAAAAGGCTGTTTGACAAATCGAGTCAGATTGACTGAACCCAGAAGGCAACTGCCATAAGGTGGAAGGGGCTGCTCACCACAGGGATTTGTGGCACGGATATTCTCACAAAACCAGTTGTTGTTCATTTCATTGACTTTATCTATGAGGATGAATCCAGGTTCTGCATAGTCATAGGTGGCCGCCATTATATTGTCCCACAATCTGCGAGCGGGTATAATACGGCTGATACGACAGGCGGTTAGCCCTGCATCATTGGTGATGTAGTTATCTTTAACCGGCCATTCACGCCAGATGAAGTTGCTGGTATCGGACAAATCCATATTTTCCAGCACACATTCTTTATGCGTGACCGGGAAGGCCAGTGGCCATTGATTATCGGTTTTTACCGCCTCAACAAAATCGCGGGTAATGAGCAGGGACAGATTAAACTGGCGCAAACGTCCATCTTCACGCTTGGCTCTGATAAAATCAAAAACATCGGGGTGGCCAACATCGAAGGTTGCCATCTGTGCGCCTCGACGACCTCCGGCAGAAGATACGGTAAAACACATCTTGTCATAAATATCCATAAATGACAGTGGGCCTGAGGTATAGGCACCTGCACCGGATACGTAACCGCCTTTAGGGCGTAGGGTTGAGTACTCATAACCAATGCCGCAACCGGCTTTAAGTGTCAGACCTGCTTCATGCACCTTTTCCAGTATGCCGTCCATAGAATCATTGATGGTGCCGGATACCGTGCAGTTAATCGTGGAAGTTGCGGGTTTATGTGCCTGAGCACCTGCATTTGAAATGATCCGGCCTGCTGGAATCGCTCCATGTTGCAAAGCCTGAATAAATTTTTTATACCACTTTTTTTTGAGTTCTTCTGTAGCTTCAACACCCGAGAGTGCTTTTGCAACCCGTTCAAAGGTTTCATTGATTGTGCCATCAACGGCTTCCCCCGTTTTTGTTTTAAGACGATACCTGGTATCCCAGATATCCAGTGAGACTTTCTGGAAAGGCACGTCATTGATTGTACCGGGAACTGCCTGCAATTGAGGTGCGCGCATCTATTTTTCCTTAACTGTATCGGATAACATTCAGGATAAACATATATATCAGGCACTCTTTCATCTTTTAAAGCGGTATTGAGATCGGTTTCGCTTTGGTCTGAATGATATCTCGGCTGATGAAGGCTTATTTAATGGTATGCCCTTTATCTAGTGGTGCAAGAATAAAATAACACAAGATATAGTGGTTTTGAAATAATAAATTGTTATGAAAAATGCGCAAGTTGTGACGAAATATGTGAAATGTTGCTGTATCAGCCTTTGAGTCGTAGCATATTATTCTGGATAATTGAATTTATGGATGAACGGTAGTGAATTGAGTGATTTCGGTGACCTGGGGTACATAAAATTGCTGTGTTTTGTTCTCTGAGATCTAATAAAAATCTACTTTTTTGTTTTCATCCGCCTTAGGGGTTTTTGAGCTTTGTAATTATTTAATATTTTTACTTTCATTTGCCTGCTTTGCTCGGGGACACAGGCCGCCGCTTTCTGGCACTCTGCCCCCTGTAATAAGGCCACTGATAATTAGCTGAAGTCGTATTAAAAGCGGGTCAGGTTCGTGATGCTTTTAACTGCCGCGGCATCAGTAAAGGGCGGGGTGGTTGTTATACAGTGGCGGTTACAGGGCCATAGCCCGAACTCAGGGCAATAACATGCCGCGTATTGTGAAATACAGAATTGCAGCCATCAGGCCAGAGGCGGGCACTGTGATAATCCAGGCTGCTGCTATGCGGAACAGTTGTGAGCGTTTAACCAGCTCATGTTTGTAAACTTTGCGCAGTTGTTTGCGCTCCTGCTTGCTTAGTTCAGCCGCAGCTGAATGCTTTTTCAGCTGTTTCAGCATGTGTTTTTTATCGATAAGGGAGGCTTTTTTGAACTCCATTAAAAAAGCTTCAATAACTTCTTCATCCTGTTCCTGGTGATGTTCTTTTATTTCTTCCACCATACGTGAGTAAGAGGTTTTGAGGTACTCTCGTAAAAAACCAACGCCAAAAATACCGCCAACGGCTATGTGTGTTGAGCTAACGGGCAGGCCCAGCTGGCTGGCGATAATGACGGTGATGGAGGCGGCCATGGCGATGCTAAAGGCGCGCATCTGGTCGAGCGCGGTAATTTCTGAGCCGACAGTTCTGATGAGTTTTGGGCCATAGAGTGCGAGGCCTAACGCTATGCCAAGTGCGCCTACCATCATGACCCAGGTGGGGATGGCGGCTTTTTCCACCACACCTCCGTGCATAATGGCGTCGTTAATTGCCGCGAGTGGGCCAATGGCATTGGCGACATCATTGGCTCCGTGAGCAAAACTGAGCAGGGCGGCAGAAAAAATCAGTGGCAGGGTGAAGAGTTTGTTTACTCCCGCCTTGTCATTGCTAATGGCTTCTGCTGCACTGGCAACCAGTGGTCTTACGATGAAAAAAATGCCAACCGCGATGGCCAGTCCAATGCCTGCTGCGGTCAGAAAATCGACTTTCCATATTTTTTTAAAGCCCTTGAGCAAAAGGTAGGTTGAAAAGGCCCAGGCCATTATGGCCACTAGCACCGGTACCATTTTTTTTGCGGCCTGGCTCATTTGTGTTTTATAGGTAATGGTTCGTTTGATCATGTAGAGAAACAATGCCGCAATAAGGCCACCCAGAACAGGGGATATTATCCAGCTAGCTGCAATCTGACTCATCTTTGCCCAGTTGGCTATTTCTATGCCGCCCGCAGCTATGCCTGCACCTAATACACCACCTACAATGGAATGCGTGGTAGATACAGGGGCTCCAAATGCTGTGGCCAGATTAAGCCATAATGCGGCTGCGAGCAGGGCGGCCATCATTAGCCAGATAAAGACACTCGGGTCGGTAATCATCGCCGGGTCGATAATGCCTTTTTTGATGGTACTCACCACATCACCACCGGCAATTAATGCGCCTGATGCTTCAAATATGGCTGCAATAACTATTGCCCCTGTGAGTGTTAGCGCCTTTGAGCCTACTGCGGGGCCTACATTGTTGGCAACATCATTGGCACCAATGTTCATCGCCATATAGCCGCCAATCATGGCAGCAGCAACCAGTAGAAAACCGTTTTCCACACCACTAATCGTTGTGCCTGTTACTAGCATAATGCCAATAATGAACACCATGGAGAGCCCCAGGCGAAGGCTTTCGCTGCGCCCTGACTGAGCGGCATGCTCAAGTCGGTTGAAATCTTTATGTTCCATAAGTTACATTTTCTCGAAAAATAGTCTGGGCAGGGCGGTTACAAAAATGTGACACGCCTCATTGCGCGAATGATAGCGGCGAACGGGTAAAATGTACAAGGGTGTTTTGAAAAATAGTCATCTTTATATTGTTGGCGGTGCTTTTGGGGCCAGCACTATATCAGTGCAAGTAACTCATCGGGTGAGTCGATGCAGTAATCTGCACCCCATTCTGCAATATTTTCCCATTCTCCTATGTAGCCGTAGCGGGCAACGACGGTTGGCATACCTGCATTTATACCCGCCTGAATATCACGTTGTGCGTCACCAATGTATATGCAGTGTTCAGCTGCTGAGTTTGCCTGCTGGCAGGCAAGGTGCATGGGTTCCGGGTGTGGTTTGCGGTTCGCTGTGGTATCTCCACTGATCATGCAGGCCGCTCGTGAGCTTAAATTGAGCTGTTGCATTAATGGTTCGGTTAGCCAGCCGGGTTTGTTGGTGACGACCCCCCAGTTCATGCCCCTGTCTTCAATGTGCTGGATAAATGCGGACATGCCGGGGAAAAGTCTGGATTGAATACACAGTTTCTGCTGATAAATTTCCAGATAACGTTTTTTCAGGCGCTCGATTGTTGCAGTGCAGGTGATGTCTGCAAACCCCAGCTGGACAAGTGCTGCACTGCCGTTGGATACTACGGGGCGTATTATTTCAAAATTCAGTGCCTGCTGGCATTCTTCGGCAAGTAACAGGTTGAGTGCATTTGCCATATCAGGCGCTGTGTCGATGAGGGTGCCGTCCAGATCAAAGAGTACCGTTTTTATAACAGACATGGGACAGGGTTATTCGGCAGGGGACAGATAATGTGTCATGTAATTCACATCAACATCTCTGCCCAGCTTATAGTGTCGTGTGAGGGGGTTGTAATTCATGCCTGTAATATGCTTTAGCTGAAGGTCGGCGTTTCTGGCCCATTCGTCCAGTTCTGAGGGCTTAATGAATTTTGCGTATTCATGGGTGCCTCTGGGGAGCATTTTTAGCAGATACTCAGCCCCTGCAATTGCCAGTATCCAGGCCTTGGGGTTGCGGTTTATGGTGGAGAAAAAAACCGCGCCTCCGGGCTTTACCAGGGTTTTGCAGGCGGCGATAACTGAAGCAGGATCGGGTACATGTTCAAGCATTTCCATGCAGCTTATCGCGTCAAAGGAGGCGGGCTGCTCGCGGGCTAATTCTTCAACAGTGATTTGCTGGTAGTTGATATCAACCTCGCTTTCCATGGCATGCAACCGGGCAACTGAAAGAGGTGCTTTACCCATATCGATCGCCATTACTTCGGCACCCAGTAGCGCCATGCTCTCAGATAATATTCCACCGCCACAACCGACATCCAGAATGCGTTTGCCACTGAGTTGCACACGTTCATCAATATAGTGCAGGCGCAATGGGTTTATTTCATGCAGTGGTTTGAATTCACCGTTTAGATCCCACCAGCGACTGGCGAGTTCTTCGAATTTTGAGATTTCTGCGGGATCTATATTTAATGTTGTCATATCTATCAGGTCTGGATTGTTATTGGGTGGAGTGATTTATTTTATCACTCCATTGCTGAGATTTATAAATTAAATCCTGCTCGTTGAGTGTTGTAAGCTGGCGGTCTTTTAACAGGTGGCGACCTGCAACCCAGACATCGCTCACCTGCTCGCGAGAGCTGCTGTATACCAGGTTGGCAACGGGATGGTAGACTGGATTAAGTTCCAGGGCAGAGTAGTCCAGGGCGATAATATCAGCATATTTCCCTGCTTCGAGACTGCCTGTAAGGTGCTCGAGTCCAAGGGCTCTGGCACCATTTATTGTCGCCATACGCACTGTTTGCATTGCGTTCAGTGCGCTTGCATCCTGGCTGACCGCTTTGGCGAGCAGGCTTGCGGTGTGCATTTCACCAAGCATGTTTAAATCGTTATTACTGGCTGTGCTGTCGGTGCCCAGGGCTACATTTATACCCGCATCCATCAGTTTTTTAACCGGACAGAAACCGCTTGCCAGCTTAAGGTTTGATTCAGGGCAGTGTACAACATGGCTGCCGGATTCTGCCAGCAGTGCAATTTCATCATCGTTTGCCTGGGTGAAATGCACCGCCATCAGGTTCGGTGAGACCAGCCCAAGATCATTGAGTCGGGCCAGTGGGCGCTTTGCGTAATGGTGCAGTGACTGTTCTATTTCCTGTGCTGTTTCATGCAGGTGAATATGCACGGGTAGATCCATTTCATCTGCGAGTATTCGAATACGGCTTAAGGCTTCATCAGACAGGGTAAAGGGGGCATGGGGTGCAAAAGGTGTGTGAATCAAACTGTCGCTACGGAATTTATCACGCAGTTCAAGGCCCCTGTCGATGTATTCATTAGCATTGCTGGCCCAGGCACTGGGAAAATCCACTGCAATCAGTCCAATGCAGGCGCGTATACCCGCATCTCGGGCTAGCCGTGCGGTTACTTCAGGAAAAAAATACATGTCATTGAAACAGGTTGTACCGGATCGCAGCATTTCTGCAATTGCCAGTTGAGAGCCATCACTGACAAATTCATCGCTCATCCATTTTGCTTCTGCTGGCCAGATATGATCATTTAGCCAGTCATGTAGTGCTATGTCATCCGACATTCCACGAAACAGGCTCATTGGGCTGTGGGTGTGGGCATTAATCAGCCCTGGCATTAGCAGGTGGTTATCGTAGTGCTTTTCAACGCTTGCGCTGAAGGTTCGCCTGGCTTCGCTGCTCGGCACGATGGCAAAAATTTTACCATCGTCTATAACGATGCAGTGCTCATGCAGTAGTGGGTCTTTGTCTGTAACAGGCAGTACCCAACGACCATGTAATAGAGTGTCAACTGATTTCATCTTCGCCAAGATAGCATAAAACATGACTATGAAGGTTTTTTTTTAGTGCTATTATAGTGTTATATAGTAGTTATAAATTTTGCCAGTAGAAATGGCCTATGAAATATGGCCTATGAAATATGGCCTATAAAAAATGGCTAATAAAAAAGGAGCTAATAATATGTTGATTTTAAACCCATCTGTAAGTCTGTACCGAGTACTTGCTATTGTCGGTATAAGTGCAATGCTGGCGATAACCAGTGGATGCGGTAAAAAAGTAACCCGTGTTGATAGCAATGAGGTAACGGATCTGAGCGGAAAGTGGAATGACACAGATTCACGTCTGGTCTCACGTAAAATGATTGATGATGTGTTGTCTCGACCCTGGATATCAAACTTTAATCGGGAGAAGGGTCAGGTGCCGGTTATTATTGTTGGTGCGGTTAGAAACCTGAGCCACGAGCATGTTAATACACGAACATTTATCAGCGATCTTGAAAGAGAGCTGATTAACTCAGGTGAGGTGCAGTTTGTGGCTTCAGCAAGTGAGCGAACTGAAATCCGCGAAGAACGTCGAGATCAGGACCTGAATGCCAGCGATACTACGCGGAAATCTATGGGGCAGGAATCGGGTGCTGATTTTATGCTCAAAGGTACGATCAATACCATTGTCGATGCAGCGGGAGGGGATCAGGCCAGATTTTATCAGGTTGATCTGATGCTAATTGACCTGGAAAATAATCGAAAAGTGTGGATCGGACAGAAAAAGATCAAGAAAACAGTCGAGAAAAATAGCTGGCGACTTTAACCTGGTAATGCTTTACAGTCAGTCATATCCGTTGAGTATTTTAATCTGTATTGATAAATCGTTGTGCAAGCTTTTCTGAGCAGCCCTGGCGGTGCTTTGAGCGGATGGTGTTTGCAGATCCTGATTATTGTCATGTTGCAGGGATGTGCAACCTCGGCACAAAAAACCGCTGGCATGCGACAGTTCATTGCACAAAGTCAGTACGACCTGGCTTTGCTCGAAGCTGAAAAGCAGCTTGTTGATGATAAAGCTGTTATGCAATACATGAATGTGGGTCTGTTACGCCGTTTGAATGGTGACTATAAAGGCAGTAACCTGGCTCTAGCTCAGGCAAAGCAAAAAATAGATGATCTATACGCAACATCGGTGAGTGAGCAGGCGGGGGCACTTCTGGTTAATGGCGAAATCATTAGTTTTAAAGGCGACAGGTTTGAGCAGGTGCTCATACACCTGTACATGGCCAGTAACTTTTTAAGTTTGCAGGGTATTGATTCTGCGAGAGTAGAGCTGCTTCAGGCCCAGGTTAAAATGGACGCATGGGATGAACCTGAGGATGAAGTGCCTTTTATGCACTATTTTTCGGGTATTATATTTGAAATGCTGGGTGAGTCGGATGCTGCGCTGGTTTCATATCGTAAGGCGGTGGGTACTTATATCAATACCAGAGATCGGCATGGTTTAAGTGTGCCATCAGTGTTGCAATCAGATTTGCTTAGATTGCTTGAGCAGTTGCAACTGGTTAATGAGCTGGCGGAGTATAGAAAACAGTTTGGCTCTGATCGTGGCCAGTTACCTGACAGCATAACTAACAGGGCAGACAGGGGTGAGCTGGTTGTTGTGCTGGGCAATGGTCTGGTATCACAGCGAAATCAGATTATCATTCACACCTGGTCTCCCGAGCTATCATCGAATATTAAAATAGCTGTACCGGCCTATCAAAATCCCCCTGTAAAGCTTAATTTTGCTCGATTGCAAATTAATGGCAAATACTATCCACTGGAAGTGGTGTCTAGTATTGATGGCCTGGCACGCGCAGCACTGTCTGCAAAAATGCCGATTATTATTGCGCGAGCTATTGCTCGGGCAGTGGCGAAGAAAAAGACAGAAAAAACCGCGGGTAAGCAAAATGATTATGCACAGCTTATAATGCTGATAGTTAATTTCAGCACAGAAATAGCCGATACCCGTAGCTGGAACACCCTGCCGCAGGAGTTTGAGCTGGCCAGGGTGCTTTTGCCAGAAGGTGAGTATAATGTGGCGATAGAGCTTGTTAATAGTGGTGGGCGTATCGTTGATGCCATCAGGGAGAAAGTGATTATCGAAGTGGGGCAGATATCAGTGCTCAGCAAACGCTGGACAGCACCCGCTTCGAAGAATAAAATTGACAAGCCAGTTGAGACCGACTCCTCTGCTGAGAAGCCGGTTAAAGCGCCATCAACACAGACCAGATGGAGTGCTGGCGCTGCATCACAGTCATAGGTCGATATCAGTAATTATATAGATTATAGGAATTGCAGGTCTTATGAATCAGAAATATTATGCTATAGCAGGCATTTTTGCTGTTTTGCTTCAGATGTCTCAGTTATCCGTGGCTGAAAAACAGCCTGACTGGGTAGAGGGCGGCTCTCGCCTGTTTTCAGATGAACTCTATATGACGGCCACGGGCTCTGCCTCGAATGCCGAGCTTGCAAAAAACCGCGCGCTGGCCAATCTGAGTAAAATTTTTGAATCGCATATCCGTGCGACCACCTTCAGTAAATCCTCTACGCAAGTAGTTTCAAAAAATGGTAATAAACAAATTAGCGGCAATCAGTCTGTTTCGCAGCAAGTTCAGCTGCGCACCGATAAGATAATCAATGGTGTGCGCATTGCAGAAACATGGAAAGACGATCAAATCCAGGTATGGCATTCTCTCGCGGTACTGGATCGAACACAGGCGAGCAATAATATCCAGCAGGAAATACAACGCCTGGACTTTGCAACTCAGGTTGCGCTGGATCAAAGCCAGCTACATTCTGATAAGCTACTTTCTATGTCTGCACTGCATAAATCTGTATTATATCAATCAGAGCGGGCTGCCCTGCATAAGATGCTCAAAGTGATTGATATACAGGGGCGCGGTTACCCATCCAGGTGGGCTCTTGCAGAGTTAAAGGGGCGGCTTGAATTAAAATTAATTTCACTTGGGATAGCTGCTGCGGTTGATGATGACCCTGTCGGTAAGCTCGATGAAGCATTAAAATCAGCTATGGGTAATGCAGGTTTCCCCGCAGTTGATACACAATCCAGCTACACACTGGTTGCAAGCCTCTATGTTCAGGATCTTGGATTTCGCCAGGGCTGGTACTGGCTACGCGCTAAACTTTCGCTTAAGGTAGTGTCCTCAGATGGGAAAATAAGAGGTCGCAAGCAGTGGTTTTTAAAGGTGTCGGCTTTAAAACGCATAGATACAGAAAGCAGGTTAATGACGCAGGTCGATAAAACCTTAAACGCAGAGTTGAAAAATGCAGTTTTGCAAATTGCTACAGGTGTTGAGTAAGAAGCTGGCAGGTAGTGCTTAGTGGGTTTATATAAACTTTTATATCATGAATGGATTGTCTTTTTTCTGATCAATATAATAATATGTTTGCACTCGCATTATGGGTTTAAACGATTCTTTTCAGAGAAACTGTGAGCCAGTTAACTATGCTATCGAGCATGATATGCTAAATTAGGTGCTTCAAATATACTGCTTTGATTAAACATTTCCCTGGTTTATATCAGTGTCGGCACTCATATCTGCGTTAAAAATGGACTTTGCATCTGTGAACTCTCAATTTTTTATTCCTGATCTGAAACACCTCATTGACAAAACATTAAGTTATCTGTTTGCTGAGCAATGATATTTAATTATGCGACAATGTTTTAAAACCAGAGCGGAGTTGCGGAACTAATTACTATAAGATGACTGTTTATGAATAAAATTAAATGTATATTAACGGGAGTGCTGCTACTTATGTCTGTTGTATCTTTTGCGGATGCTGATCCTGAGACTGGAAAGTACCCGAGTGTATATGAAGGTTCGGATTATGTGGTCACTATGCTACGAATAGGAAAAGCATCCAGAGAAACTGTTTTGATTAAAGTTGAAGGCGTAGATAATGACCTTGATGGCGAGATTTTTCTGCACACCAAAAAGTGTGATAATACGCGATGCACAAATTACAAATATGAAACTCTTGAGATGTCTGGCAAGGAAAGATGGTGGACTATTCAGGTAACAACAAGTTATGGCTATGAAAATATTACTATGTTTCCACCGGGCATTGATAAAAAAACCGGAATTCGTAAAGTAAAAAGACCGAAATCGTTTGATTCCAGTAAGTTCTATAAAGAATATCTGGCTCAGAAAGCACTGCGCAAAAAAAGTCTGGTTAAGGGGGAATTATGAAAACATTTAAAATGACACATGTTCTGCTCGGGGTACTTTTAAGTATGATACTTACGGCTACAGCAAATGCATCTGATAACGATTTTTCTACGGCTATTGAAAACAGCCTGAATCAGATGAAGGGGTCTCCCTATAAAGAATTAGAAGTGTATACTACTTCAGGTTCTTTTTCTGGAAACCTGGTTTCTCAATCTGCTAGCGTCATTGTTCTGGAAACAAAAACAGGTAGTACGCACCTGAAGTCAGGAAAGGAGAAAGTGCTGTTGACATCTATTGATGTAAAGACTATAACGGCTATTTCTGTTTATGTACTGGATAAATAGATAGTTTTAAGCGAGCAGCCGTAGAGAAAATTCTACAGGCTTGTCGTACCGAGTTGCACTATGAATGGACTTCTATAAAAGCAGCTTTATTTTTTAACAACATATACCTTTATTGAAGGAAGTATAATGAAAAAATTAGTTTTACCAATTGTTTTACCCGTAGCTTTAATGGCAGTTTCATTTTCAGCGCAAGCTGGAATTAAAGATAAAAAAGCAATGAAAACAGCCACAACGATGATGGAGTCAGCAATAACGAAAGTTAAAACCAGTTGTGGTAATGCTAAGCTGGAAGGCAAAATCGACTGGTCTAACTGGGATACATATAAATATGAAGATATGTCTCTGAATAGAAGCAAAGATGCTGTTTTGACAAATGCTGGAACACTTCTGGAAGATGTGATTGGTGAAATGGCTACATTATGCAAAGATGCTGACTTTAAAGCAGAACTGGCTAAAATTACAACTATCAATGTTTCAGGGAAAAAAGATCAGAAGTCTATGTATATTGGTTTCAAGCTCGATGGGACAACGCTTAATATGGATTTGAACGCCGATACAATAGGCAGCTGGAAGAACAAGGACTTGCTTAAGAAAGTATGGGACTAGTATTAGCGCTTTTGTAGTATAGTAAAAAAAGCCCTCGATACAATTTCGAGGTCTTTTTTTTTGCCGAAAATAAAATTCATTGCTGGTTTTTGAAGGGTGGGTGACCCTGGGTACGGGTACCAGTGGTGATAATGACATAGATGTCGGATGTGAAACATGCTGAGGTGTAAACCTGAATTAATCAGTTGACCGCGCAATAATGCGGTAAGTGATTGAGAATACTGAATACTATCAGATGTAGTAAGTCACCCGTTCGGTGAGTACGCT
>VAOX01018712.1_pt1 | contig 17405 bp, 17 predicted proteins | sample 3393891 | NCBI WGS metagenome assembly VAOX01 (sample SAMN08290429, study PRJNA428436) | hydrothermal vent metagenome | isolation source: Deep-sea hydrothermal vent chimney | place: Indian Ocean: Southwest Indian Ridge | depth 2822 m m | reverse complement strand
GAGATATGGGGCAAGCTTAAATCAAGTACCACCAAGTCAAAATTTTCATTTATAAGTGCATGGTTCGCGGCTTCGCCATCCATCACCCAATCGACGGTATATTCTGCCTGTTTTAGACCGACGTACAGTCCATCGCCAAGTAAATTGTCATCTTCAACAAGTAATAGTCTCATTTTAAAGTAATTTTCCTAATGTAAATTTATCCACTAAATATTTTGATCTGGATTGATTGAGCGTTGTTTATAACCGTTTATCATTGATTTAACTAAATTTTCATTGTGCTGTTTACCCGCAATTATTACTCCGGATACGTGAAATACAATTAGAAATAGTGAAAAATTAGAAAAGAATTCATGGGCTTCTTCTAAAATATCTTCGTAGTGGCCATAGCCATTACCAATTAACAATGCAAGCGGACCTGAGTGATCATCAACGGCATATAACACTAGTCCTGTTACGCAGGTGATTGTGATACTGGTTATTAACGTAAGAATCATGGCCGAGCCTGCAGGATTATGGCCTAAATATCGTTGGTTGTTATTTTTTAACATGTCTTTTAGGTACTGAAAAACGACACCAGGGGCAACGATAAAACTTTTAAATCGTGCATACTCAGTACCAATAAAACCCCAGATGAATCGAACCGTTATTAATAAGATGATGAAATAACCAGAATAGATGTGCACAGTTGAACTGTCTTCAGTGATGATACATATTAAAAATGTGACCACTAACGACCAATGAAATAGTCTAACTACAATATCCCAGACTTTAATATCATTTGTGTGCATTTAAACCGAGCTCCTGATTAATACCGTAGCTTAACAAAGTAAGATTAAGAAATGCTTAAAACATGAACAATTAATCCGACAGTTAAAATCGAAATAATCGATATAATAACAGGATAGAGTTTAAACTATTAAAAATAGAAAAATTGCGTTGTTTAAATTAATGCACTAAGAATATGAATATGACTGAAATAGAGAAAACAATCAACACGAAAAATAATGGTGTGGTTAGCTATAAAGTGTCTCGAGCTACTGCTGCAAATAGCAATGAATATAAATCTTCCGGCAGTCAGATTGCAGTACTATTATTGCATGGCTTAGCCAGTAATATGACTCGCTGGACAGAATTTGTTGCGACAAGTGCTTTAACGGCGTGTGTTGATATTATTCGAATGGATTTACGTGGTCACGGTAACTCAATGAATTACGATAGAATATCAACTTGGGATTGGTGTGAGGATATTCATCAAATAATTATCCAGGAAAAATATAATAAGCTTGTTATTATTGGACACAGTCTGGGTGCTCAAATTGCAATGCAATTTGCATTTAAAAAATCAGAATACGTAAAAGGTTTAGTCTTAATCGATCCTGTATTTCCGTTGGCGCTAAAAGGTTCATTGAACATAACGCGGCGATTTCGATACGTACTGTTATGTATAATCTATGCATTATTATTAAAATCGAAATTGGGCTTTAATAAAAAGAATATACCGTATCGTGACTTGCATGCACTGGATATAAAAACCCGAGAAATTCTAAACTCAAACACCGGTGGTAATATTGCCGAATTGTATATGAATCCTTTCGAAGATTTAGTTTATATTCCGTTTGTTAATTATTGCCAGGATATGTTTGAAGTGTCACGAAAAATTCCGAAGTTACGGCAAATTCTATCTCCAGTGTTGTGTCTATTATCGAAAGGTGCAACGGTGAGTAATATCGAACTGACTAAGTGGCATATAACGCAGTTCCCAAATAGCAGCATCCAAGTGATTGATGCCAATCATTGGTTGCTTACAGAAAAACCGACGGAATCGAAGGATGCAATTGATAATTGGGTTTTGGATATTCTCAATAAAAGCTAGAGCGGGTCATAATATAGTAACCATTTAAAATATAAGTATATTATTTGAACGATTTAAACTCAATTCACCCTTTTTTGTAATTTTAATTAAACTAATATTATTGCGTAGGCTTTCCTAGTTATAATCATAGGCTATTATTATCTTTACATTATAATAATTAAAAACCACCGCATTTGTCGTTTTCGATAAATTGTGTTGAATGTGGGAAAACGGACTGATTTCAACAGCAAGGAAAGTCTAGCTGGTAATAATAAAATTAGTTAAAAGGGCCTCATGTGGAAATATTAGAAGAATTAACGAAACAAGCGCAACTGCTTAAAGTTAAAAAAGGTGTTGATGAAACGTGGAATAATAATGATGACGCAGCTCAAGGTGAAGCAGTAAAAGCATTATTTGACATCCATGAATACCTCCGAAAAATTGTTAACCGGCTAAATCAAGTTCGACCTGAAGTTCAGGTTATCTATACTGTTTTTAATAAATATCAGATTAATCAATCATTTCAAGCGGATTATGAATTATCTCTGTCAAGTAAGCGAAAAGTTGAAACTTTAGAATTAAGTTTTTGGATGCACAGTAATGAAAGTAAGTTTGTATTCAAGCGAAAAGATTTTGAAGATTTTAATGATAAACTCAGTGAGATTTTATCCTATGGTTTAATTGCAGATGAAAGCCAGGGCGCTATAAACCCAGATTACCAAACAATTGATGAGATCGAAATACAAACTGACATTCCCATATCGTTTATTTTTACTGCAGCTGAATATTCCAATACTATTAATGTTGTGGTATCGAATTTTGAAAAGTTAGGTGAGAGTGTTTATCGACTTGATAATGAGTCAATAAATAATAAGTTTTTGGATCATCTGGCTAAATATTTAATTAGAAAGACCGATAGTTTTCTGCCTACGACAGATGAAGAATCGTTAAAGAGGATAAGTAAACAAATTTCAATTAATGATAATTCTCAAGAGTTACCAATCACAGATAGTAATATTACTCAAAATATCAGTACCAACTCAAAGTTTTCACCGTTTAAAAAGAATGCCAAAATATTTTTAACGTATCATGAAAATTTAAATGAGTTGAATTCAAAAACGCAATCATTCCAAATTGGACGAGATAACAATTCTAATCTTACTGTGTTATCAGAGTTTGTATCCCGTCATCATGCCTCATTAATTTATCGTAAGGGTAAATTTGTATTAATAGATAAATCAACCAATGGCACTTTTATTAAACCGCAAGGTGGTAAAGAAATATACATTCAGCAAGAGGAATATCCAATTTCAGGTTGTGGTTTAATTTGCCTGGGAAAATCGATTTCTCCGAGTAATGAACATTTAATATATTTCTTCTGCGAATAAACTAAACTGCAAAATAAGTAGCTGCTCAACCTGTCGTTATTCCCGCATGCTTTTTGAGGCCGTTATAAGTTTAGGTATTGAATTTTTAGTTTTAATTAAGTATCGATATGAAATTCGAAATAAAACTACACATCAATAAAAATGAATTAGAAAAATATTACAAAGGTGTAAAAACGGTTTCCGCAAATTGCACTGATGGTCGTCGGGTTCAGTTTCCTGTTAACATTTTACAAAAATACATTAATCATAATGGTATCCGGGGACGATTTTGCTTGGAATACGATGAAAATTTCAAATTCAAAAAAATAACAAAACTCTAAATTCAACCCTTATTCATAAACATATGTATATGAATATTTCATAAAATGATGGTTTTTGTTTATTAACAAGTCATGTTCAATGCACATTTCTTAAAATTAGTTCCTATATTCAGTATTCTAAATGTAATGTTTGTTAAAATGCTGAATTTGAAAGACATGGGGCACTTCGATGAGTAATACAAATTTTAAACGTAACCGTTCGACAGACATTATGGCACAACTAATTTTCTGGAGCCGATGGCTACAAGCACCATTATACCTTGGTCTTATCGTTGCTCAAGGAGTGTATGTTTTCCATTTTATGATGGAATTGGTGCATTTAGTGGCAAGTGCAGCAACGCTCACAGAAGCTGAGATCATGTTAATCGTACTGGGTCTGATTGATGTGGTCATGATTGCGAACCTACTGATTATGGTGATAATTGGTGGTTACGAAACTTTTGTCGCACGTTTAAACCTTCGTGAACATCCGGATCAACCGGAATGGTTATCGCATGTTAATGCTGCCACAATGAAAATTAAATTATCGATGGCGCTCATTGGCATATCATCAATACACTTATTAAAAACCTTCATTAATGCCGAGCAAATGTCCGAAGCGACTATTAAATGGCAGGTGGTTATCCACCTTACCTTTATATTATCTGCGGTAGCGATGGCCTATACCGATAGAATTATGACTAAAACGTTAATGGATGCACATGGTCACGCGGACGAATAATAGAGTCTTGTAATGGCTAATACGATAATCGATTTAATTCGTCATGGCGAGCCCGTTGGTGGACGGGCTATTCGTGGAAATAGTGTTGATGATCCATTAAGTGACTTGGGATGGCAACAAATGCGCATGGCTGTTGCAGATTACTCGGATTGGGATGTGATAATGAGTTCGCCGTTATCACGCTGTTTGGATTTCTCGACGGAGCTGGCAACAAAATTAGCAGTACCTATTGTTATCGAACAAAATTTAAAGGAAGTCGGATTTGGTTCTTGGGAAGGTCATACTCACGATGAAATTAAACAAAGAAATCGTGATGAATATGATAACTTCTATCTCAATCCTGTTAATAACCGTCCTACTGGTGCAGAATCGTTAGTAACGTTTTATGCGCGGGTGGTGGCAGTTTATAACAATATTATTAAACACCATAGCGGTCAGAATGTATTATTGGTTACTCATGCTGGTGTGATTAGAGCATTGATTACCCATGCAATTCAAGCTGAGTTAACTAGTTTGTACCGAATCAAAGTACTCAATGCGGGGGTAACTCGTATCATCCACTCGGGTGAATCATCAATTCTTGAGCGACACAGTTTTAATTTTAAAAATTTTATCAAATAAAAAATTAACGACAAAGTGCATCTGCAATTAACTTATTTTTTTCCAAATTGTTATTTGATTTTAATGAGATATCAATTATATTTTTGTCCGATAAATCGGGCAAACTTAAATCAAGTGCATCTGTAGCATGACCTTCAATTTTATGTAGTGTACGTTGAGTTATTTTTTTTGCTGCTCGTATTGTCTCTACACTATTAATATATTGATCTTGATAGCTGTCATTCGTTATATTTTTTGCGGTTTCTGAAAATATTTCAGGTAGCTTCCAAAATTGCAATAATTTGGCAGATAATTCAAATTCATTCAATCCAAACGATTCAATTAGTAATGTGGAAAATGATTTTTCTTCTGATACTTCAGATAATATAATATTGAGTAAATCCGGGAATTGATCGATTAAAAATAACAAGCCGATATTGGATAACAGTCCAATGCAATAAATATCAGCATCGAATGAATTATTATTTTTAACGAGATGCTTGTAAATAAATGCTGAGTTTTCTCCTGTTAAAACGGAGTCTAACCAATAATCTTTAGCATTAAAATTAGGACATTTCTTGGTATCAAATTTGGCCGCTACTACGCTTGACAGTACCACGGCTTTAAGTCCTTCTATTCCCATTAGTGCTGCGGCACTTTCTATTGAACTGGTTTCTTTACTGCCCATATAGGCAGCTGAATTGGCTATTTGGAGTATCTTGGCAGTTGTAGCGGGTTCTTGTTTTATAATTCGTATTAATTCACGAATGTCTGTTGTTTGTTCTGCTCGAGCTAAAGTTTGAATTATTTTTGCCAAAAAATGAAACGGAGGAATGGCTTCCTTTAAAATAAATGCAATTTTAGACACAGCACAATCTCTGTATTAAATTAAGAAGATAATGAAAAAACACTTATCTTCTTAGTGTAAATTTACATCTCTAATCAGCATTAATTACACAGCGTTGCTATGCTATTTATTTTTAAAATTAGAAATCCTCTAGGTAATATAACGGTCAATATTTAAATTACTTTAACTGTTAGAATCTAAATTACAAATGATACTAACATGAGGGTTATTTTATACATTACTACTATTTGTCTGACTTAATTCATGGGAATAACGAAGTAATGCATATTGAGTGGTTTTAAAACTCTTTCGTAGTTTAGAAACATATTCATTTGAATGTTGCTTATATTCACTTAACGTAATACCGTGATACTGATGGCATAATTGCAGCAATGATGTTGCACCAACAGCGCCGGCATTGCCTTTAAAGGTATGGCACAGCTCAATGAAATCGTTATGTTTATTTGTTAGTGAAGTTTCAAGTTTAGACAGAATTTTTTCGCCATCATTTTGAAAGCTTTTAATTAAACTATCAATGAAGCTGCCATCGGAATTAAGCAACTCCAAATCTTTTAGTGTATCAAGACTTAATAGTTCAGTGACGGTAGTATCGACCGGGTATAATTTGGGTAAAATATTATTACTGGTCTTATTATTCTCGGTTAATTGTCGTGTTGCTCGGGGTATAGTTGTTAGTGATGATATTGTGCTTAATAGTTTACTTGATTTAATCGGTTTCGTTAAATAAATATCTATACCCGCTTGCTTACATTCATAAATAGATTCTGTTGTTGCATTTGCTGTTAGCATAATAAAGGGCATTGGTGATTCTGGATACATAAAGTTATATAGCTGCACTAGCTGAATTCCACCCATTATTGGCATGTGCATATCAGTGATACACAAATCAAATGTTTTTTCTTCAAACATATCTAATGCTTCTTCACCATTATCAACGGTTACAACGGAATGGCCACCATACTCCAAAATGCGTTTCGTTATCAGTTGATTGGATTCATTATCTTCCGCTAATAGAATGCTGTATTTTCTTGGATGTTTACTGTGTGAATAATATGCCGCCAAATTTTCAATATTGTCAGAAGTTTGAGTTTCCAATAATGGTGCGCTGTGAATTGCATTAAACAGTAGTGGCATGTCAATAGGGAAGTTTAAAATGCAAGTAAAACCAGAGTCTAATATTTGGTGTTGAATATCATCGTTGATTTCTTTATTAAACAAAATTAATGCCATGTGTTTTAAAATGGACTTTGCGCGCAATGCTTTTGCAAAGTGTATGGCATTAACATCTAATTTTGACTTGCTAATAATAACTGCATGAATTGGTTTATCTTCTTCTACGGCATTATCAATAATCTTTAAGGCGTCTTTAGCTGAATTTGTGTCGATTAATTCAACGCCCCAATTATGACAACTGTCTATTACTGTCAGTAAAATATCGTTTGATTCCGAAACGATTAACACACGGGCTTTGGATAGCTCAGTATTTTGTTCCCAATTTACGGCTTGTTGTAAAAACGGAATTTCAAACCAAAAAGTAGAGCCTTTACCACTAACACTGTTAAGTCCAATCGTGCCACCTGATTTTTCGGTAAGTTGTTTTGCAATTGTAGTGCCTAATCCTGCGCCGCCAAAACGACGGGTGCTTGATTCATCGGCTTGTGTGAACCTATCAAAGATGGTTTGTTGGTCTGCTTCTGACAGGCCGCATCCGGTGTCGACAATTTCAAATCGAATAACACTGTAATTATTTTTAACAAGTGTTTGCTTAACAATTATTTGAACTTTACCTTCGTCGGTAAATTTAATGGCATTTCCAACCAGGTTCATTAATATTTGACGCAAGTGATTAACATCGCCATTGAGTGCATAAGGTACATCGGGGTTGATTATCATGGTAAATTTCAGGCCCTTTTCATAGGCCTTATGTTCTAACATTTTGACAACATTTTTAAGCAAATGGTGTAGGTCAAATTTAACTGTATCAATTCGAAGTTTACCTGCTTCAATTTTTGAAATGTCGAGTATTTTTTCAATAATTTCCAGCAATGCACGTATCGAGTAGTCAATGGTGTTTGAGTATTCTTCTTGTTCTTTGTTTAATGGGGTGTTTTGGATTAAGTCATTTGCACCTAGTATGCCATTCAACGGAGTACGAAGTTCGTGGCTCATGTTGGCAAGAAATGTACTTTTAGCTTTATTGGCTTCTTCGGCAGTATTTAAAGCTATCTGTAATCGATTTAATACCATACCGAGGTACAGTGGCAAAATAATGACTCCGAAAATTAAGCCTGCCATTAAGAGTAAGTGTTGATTCATGAATGGTGCGATATAAGTTAGAACACTCAAGCAAATAACAGCAAAGACAGCTCCGATGTATAAAAATACGCGTCCGTAGCGAAAACCGTTACCAAATATTGACCACAGGATGAACGGATAAAGCGCGATGCCCAGTTCACCGGTATAATAAGCGACGGTTGATAAAAATAATAAGTCAAATAATGAGTTTGCAATATAGCGTATTGGACAACGGGTAGGATTAATGTAAACCCAATAAAAACTCAAGATTGACAATGTTATGTAAGTTAATATGGCGTAAAAAAATATATTGCTCGTTATTAAAGTCTCAATATTAATACTGAACATGACAATGGTGATAAAAAGACTTGAGCTTAATCTAATTAACATTTGTTCAAATTCATGTCCAGGACTTTTGGTTAGCCGGTCATAAATAAATATAATTCTATGTGATGTTTTTTGTAATAAATTGTTGGCACTATCCATGTTAGCTTTACTCTATTCTTGTTATATTTTTTAATTGATTTTAGTAATTATATAGTGATTTAAGAGTAACTCTCTATTAAATTTTTGTTAATTTACTGTGTCTGATGACAAGTGATAGAGATTGTTGCTGGATATTTTATCTTTATCATTTCCATAGTTAAACTGTTGAATTGTAATTTACAGTAACACCAATATAATGAGATTAATCGATTGGTTTTGTCACAAATAACTTAATATCCAACACTAGATGTGGTAAAACAGTAGTGTGCAATTGATTACAAATTTTTAATTTAATTATTATTGAACTAATAATTTAACCAATAAACTAACGATAAGGAGTAAACGCGTGTCGCAAGATTCTGTAGATGTATCTCAAGTAAATTCTGATAGAAGAGATGATTCTCATGATAAACTTCATACTCTAATTGAGACTAGAACAGAAACTTTATCGTTGTATAACCAAATTATTGGTATGCGTCCGTTTAATCCTGAGGATGGACTTCCTATCTTGTTAGAGGAATTTTGTGAAGCCTTAATTGATTACACGGCTAGTGCCCATTTCCAATTGTATCGGTTCCTAGATGATGGTTCAGAACGTCGTACTGCTGTGGTTGATATTGCGAATGAAGTATATCCCGCGATATCGAAAGTAACTGATTTTATTGTAGAATTTAATGATAAGTATGATGGTGAGAAAGACAGTCTTATTTTAACCAATCTAGATAATGACCTGTCCGTGTTGGGCGAAGCATTAGCCGACCGAATAACCAATGAAGATCAAATTATTGCGGCTTATCGCTCTGCCAAAATCCAGTAGCATTGTTTAAATAGTATACAAGTTTGAGTTAAGTGGACCAATAGTGAGCTCTCACTATTGGCTCTGAATACTATACCGGTGTTAGGTATTTAGTCGTTTTTAACCGCTTATAGAGCTAGGACTGCGTGGTTAATTTTTCAGAGTTACTGGTATTGAGCTGTGTACGAATATGTGCAGCACCGCCAATTTGATGTCCTAAGTAATAACCAATTCCAAATACAATTAGTGTTCCTAGTAGTAAAAAAATTGTTAGTATCATAATGTATTTGTTCCTCTTTCGCTGTATTGAGTTTCTTCTCTAATCAACATTACATAACTAATCAGCGTCCATTTCTGGACTTACTTAAAACTTCGAGTGAATGCTTTTCTTCAAATGGAGAACTGCGTTGCAATATAAGTATTTAACTCTGGTGTTCAACAGCGCTATCCCTAAAATAATGATTAAGCTATACTTCACAAAAAGCATCATTTAAAATGGGCAAATACATTTTGGCTTAAAAATAGGCTATAAATTGTTTTAATAAATGCTTGATCACAATAAAATTATGGAAAGTAAAATGGATAGTAACGCTACCATTACTATTAAGTCATTCAGTCAGGATGCATTAGTCTCAGAGTCTGAGCAATATCATGGCACTGGTGGCACTAGTCAGGGTAATGATGAGTTCGGTTTTATTCCCGCATTTTGCGATACAGCAAACAATATCGTTTATCTTTCTCGCTCTGCTGATGGTCAATTGGCAAAGGTACATTTGTTAGATGGGATGCCCGAGCATTTAATTGTGTCTCGTGACAAAAATCGTGTGACGGCAGTAGAAAAGTCCGTGGTAGCAGGATTTGTATTGAATCAGGTGTTTTTTACGCGTGATGAGGCTGCTCGTTTTGTGACTGAACATAGCTCCAAATCAGCATAATCTGTCTTCTGTTCTAGATTTTCTTTTTGGCCTGGATTATTGGCATGTTACGTAAGATCGACTGTGAGCTGTTACCAAGACGTTGCTCATAGATAATGGTGTAGGTCATTACTCGTTTTAAATAATCTCGTGTTTCATTAAAGGGCACTGTTTCCACCCAAACATCGGCAGAGACAGGTGACTTTGGTAGCCAAGTACTCACTCGATATTGTCCCGCATTATATGCTGCAGTTGCCAATACATTGTTGCCGTTAAAATGATCACTCACTTTTTTTAAGTAGCGAACACCCAGTTTTACGTTGGTGTTAATATTGAGTAAATCAAATCGGTTTCGATATTTTAAACGAATTGAGCGAGCCACCTGACGTGCAGTACGTGGCAGTAATTGCATTAGGCCCATGGCTCCAGCATGGGAGCGTGCATCGGCGGTGAAGGCGCTTTCTTGTCGAATTATCGCAAATGCCCAAGCCGGATTTATTTGTTGTTTATTGGATTGTTTTACCACCAATTTTTGGTGGACCAATGGAAAACGCCGCTTTAGATCATCCCAATACTTTGCCCGTCCAAAAGTAATAATAGCGCGATCGTGCCAACCCCACTGATCCGCTGTTTGGGCGGCCATGAGAATTTGAGTGCTATCCATGCGCTGAATGGCGTAGTGCCATTCGCGTCGGGCATCGACAATTTGGTTTATTTTAAACAATTCGCGCGCGCGTAATATCGCAGGATTTTGTTCTAGTACGGACAGCTCTTCGGCAGAAAATATTAATGGTTTATCGGTAAATTGATAGTTAAGACCGTTTCTATCGGCTGCTAAAAATCCATAATAACTGCGTTCATTGGCATTTAAATGGTAGATATTCCGTGCTTCTTCCAATCGGCCCATGGCCTCATACACGCGAGCGCGCCAATAGCGCCATTTTTCTGAGTGACGCTCTTTACTATTGAGTCGATCCAGCCAGTCAACTGCGCTTTCCCAGTCGCGATCTTTAATTGACGATATAATGTGTATTCCCGTTAAATAACTATCGTCCGACAGGTAGTTGGTGGCATTTAACCATTTGATGGAATTAATATCTTGAATACGAGATAAATACAAGGTGAGTCGTCGCACTAATCGGTTCTGTTCAACCTCACTGAAACTGTATTTTAACTTTAAGCGTGACCATAATTTCGCTCCTTCAAGCGCATCTTTTTTGGATATACGAATTAAAGCATCAATTAAAATCCAGCGCACAATCGGAATGTTACTTTGGAGTTTGGGTTCAGTTATTATTTGTTTTGGTGTACGCCGCACTTTTAACCATAAATCAATCCAATGCTGGTCTTCAGAATTAACGTATCTTTTTAAATATAGCGCTAACTGGCGACGATTGCTCTGCATTGCAAGCCGAATGCGTTCCAGTACTAAATCTTGAGTAATTCGGCCAGATTTTAGTCCCAACTCAATAACCTTATCGCACACTTTGGGTAACGATTTACCCGTTAGCCAAATTTGCTCGATTACATCATAAGCAGCCATTGGTTGATTTTGCATCTTTAAGGCGTGGGCGTAGTGACACTGCATTTTAATGTTTTTTGTAACCAGGTAGTTCTCAACCAAGGTTGGCCAATCTTTTCTACGGACTAGTTTGTGCTGCCATGAATAATGTAATCGTGTTGCGAGTGGTGTACCGGCATATTGATTAATGAAGGCGATGACTTCTTTATTGGATGCTCTATTTAAGCGTTTTTTTAATTCCGCAAATTTCAAATAGGGATAAAGCGGGTAGTCTCGTAATTTTGTTTCTAAGCGGTTATAGTTTTTAATTTGTCCGATTTTTAACGAATGGATAGCATCCTGGTATTGTTGGCGCTGTAGTAGCCGCTCAGACGAGGCATTCAAGATGGCGTGTGCGGGCAAGCTGAATAGAAATACAAAAAGACAAAAACTACTTTTTAACAGTATTTGAGGTATATTTGATGATATCAACGCTAATTTCACTGAATGTACCGCCTACGTGTCAAAAGATTAAAAGATTATTTAACTATCCCTTATAACTTATTGTTATATCATAAAAAGTTAATAATACCGAATTTATCAATACTCTAACTATCGGCTAAAATTTCTAAAAATTTAAGTTTGAATCAAAATAAAAACCCTATTTTGGTAGAATTGATGCCATGCCAATCCGACTTGCTTTATAATTAAACGCTAATATCACCTGTTTTCAGTCTATGGAGAAAGAGATGAGTAAAGATTTAAACAAATTCAGTGCACAAATAACCCAGAAAAAATCACAAGGCGCTTCTCAGGCAATGCTGTATGGCACTGGTTTAAGTGAAGATGATATGAAAAAAGCCGAAGTCGGTATTTCTAGCGTCTGGTATGAAGGCAATACCTGTAATATGCATTTGAATGATCTTGCTGCTCAAGTTAAACAAGGTGTCGAACAAGCGGACCTGGTTGGTATGCGTTTTAACACCATTGGTGTTAGCGATGGTATATCAATGGGGACGGATGGCATGAGTTATTCATTGCAATCACGTGATTTAATCGCCGATTCAGTTGAGACTGTGATGAATGCACAGTGGTACGACGCCAATATTTCAATTCCCGGCTGTGATAAAAACATGCCCGGCGTATTAATTGCCATGGCGCGTGTTAATCGACCCTCACTGATGGTTTATGGTGGCACCATTAAACCAGGCTATGCGCAAGGCAAAGTGCTTGATGTGGTCTCCGCGTTTCAAAGTTATGGCGAATTTATCAGCGGTAAAATTGATGAACAACAGCGCGTCGAAATAGTTAAAAATTCATGCCCGGGCGCAGGTGCTTGTGGCGGCATGTATACCGCTAATACGATGGCCACCGCGATTGAAGCAATGGGCATGAGTTTACCGTATAGCTCATCGACTCCAGCGGTCGATGATGGTAAGGCGCAAGAATGTATTGAGGCTGGTTCGGCCATTCGCGTATTGTTAGAAAAAAACATACGACCAAGTGATATTATGACGCGCGCCGCATTTGAAAATGCAATGGTGATGATTATGATCACCGGTGGTTCGACCAATGCGGTGTTGCATTTAATTGCGATGGCGCGAGCGATTGATGTTGATTTGAGTTTAGATGACTTTCAGAGTGTCAGTGATCGAATTCCTTTAATAGCAGATCTAAAACCCAGTGGTAAATACGTGATGGAAGATGTCCACAAAGTGGGTGGTACGCCAGCATTGATGAAGTACTTATTAGACGAAGGTTTAATTGATGGTAGTTGTATGACCGTTACCGGAAAAACAATTGCAGAAAACCTAGCGGATTTACCGGCGTTGCATCAAGATCAAAAAGTTTTTGTATCACTGTCAAAACCTATAAAATCAACTGGTCATATTCAAATATTAAAAGGCAATTTAGCGCCAGGTGGTTCGGTTGCTAAAATCACGGGTAAGGAAGGTTTAGTTTTTAAAGGACCCGCTAATGTGTTTGATTCTGAAGAAGATATGTTAAAAGCCCTTGAAGATAATAAAATCAACAAAGGCGATGTTATCGTCATTCGTTATGAAGGGCCAAAAGGGGGGCCGGGTATGCCTGAAATGTTAACGCCAACATCCGCGATTATGGGGGCTGGCCTCGGTAGTGATGTTGCACTAATAACCGATGGTCGCTTCTCTGGTGGTTCGCATGGCTTTATTATTGGCCATGTGGTTCCAGAAGCTCAGGAAGGTGGCCCAATTGCATTGGTTCAAAACGGTGATCAAATTATAATTGATGCTGAAAATAAAGTGTTAAAAGTTGAGATAGATGATGCTGAGCTGGAAAAACGTAAAAGTAATTGGACCATGCCTGCCTATAAAGCAACTCGGGGTACTTTGTTCAAATACATCAAAGTTGTAAAAGATGCCTCGTTCGGTTGTGTTACGGATGAATAACGTATTGTTATAAATTAATATCGTCTGCTTCATGGATGCAGGCCAAGTTTTTTTACCTAGAACACCCGTCGGTGTTCATTAAGTATTACTTGTTAGTGTTATCAAGCTTGGTAATTCATCTTAAAGCAGTCGATTTTTAGTAAAAGGGCTTCTATAGTTAAAGAGCTTCAATAATGAAAGGATTTCTAATATTCCTTCGGAATATTAGTGTATTTAATTTGACACAACGAGTACGGTTTGTTGTTATGGCATTCAGCAAAATGGCACTTTAAGTGAATAATATGGCTAACAGTATTCAACGAATTATAAATAACACGATAATTTTATTTTTATTTATAATTTTTTTGGTTACTACGTTTCTTATTTGGAATGGCATTAAAAATTATTACGATTTTGTTGGCTATCAAAAAGCCATTTCATTTAATACTGTTCGCAATGCCGCTGGCGAAATCAATCAATATTTAAGTGATAAAAATCGCTTGGTCAAATTATTTGTCGAAGATAATCTGGCTTTAATTAGAAAAATAAGTTTAAATCCAGAAATAGGCAGCGATGCTTATAAAACACTCGATAATAATGTAAAACGTTATTTTCCAGGAAACTTCACGTTCACCATTACCGATAATAACGGGGATAGCTACATAACAGATTTTGAAGGTAGAATCGGTGACGTTTGTATATCGGATTTAAAAGTGTATCTCAACGATGAAGTGTTATTAACTCGTGTTCATCCCAATAATGTAGCCTATCATTTTGATATAGTAACGCGTTGGTCTGTTGGTGGTGAAACTGGATTATTTTTTGTTAGTTTTCTGACGGAGAATTTAGGACGTTTAATTAATTTAGCTCAAATTCCTAAACACAATATACTTGCCATCAATCCAAAGCAGAAAAATTTAATTGAACTAACTAAAGATGGAGCTAGAATCAACTGGCTACGCGATGATTATCGTTTGTCAGAATCTGAATTATCAAATAAATTATCACAAATAGAAATTCCAAATACACACTGGCAAATGATCGATTTGGTTGATGATGATTTATTTAGTGATTATATGAATGAATTAATTTTACAAAGCAGCTTATTGTTTATTTTTGTCATTATCATGGCTAGCTTTATTCTTTATATTTTAAAAAATGGTCAAGCAGTATTATTAAATGAAGAAAAATATAAAAATGATTTTATTGCCATCGTGAGTAGTGAATTACGTTCACCGATAACGGCTATCATTGGAGCAGTGGATTTAATCTTAAACGGACTAACTGGCACAACCAATAATAAAACACTCGATCTAGTAAAAGTAGCGAAACAAAATGGCGTTCAACTAAAGTTTTTAGTTGATGATTTACTGGATATCCAAGCAATAATTTATGGCACGATGAAATATCGAAAAAAACCGTGTAATGTAGTGTCGTTTGTGAATGACGCTATTAATGACCACCAAAGTCATGAAGACGTAAAAATTAATTGTCAATTTAATGCGGTCGATCAATTAACTGAAGCTGTTATTTTTATTGATGCGCATAGAATATCTCATGTATTACGTAACTTGCTTAAAAATGCCATTCGAAATGGAAAGTCAGACAGCATTGATGTTAATGTTGAACGCGTTTTTGATAATATTCGTATTAGTGTCACCGATCATGGTGAGGATATTCCTGAGCGTTATAATAATGTTATTTTTGATAGGTTCGTGGCAGTATACAACGATAAGAACCAAAGCAATCTTGACATTGGTTTAGGACTCAACCTAGTTAAAAAAATAATTGAAGCGCATAACGGTAACGTTGATTTTAAAGCGGAGACAGGAAAAGGTACAACTTTTTATATCGAAATTCCTGAATACCATAATAAACTGTCTTAGAATAGCTTTTTATCGAGTAAGTAATAATATTTTACTGACTGAGTTCTTCAATTAGTTTTTCAAAAATATTAGGATTGATAGGGTAGGTTAGTATTGCATCTAATGGCATAATATCATTTAATTTGTCCACAAATTTTCGTTCGTTCTTTTTTACTAAAATTATTTTCTTGGCATTAGGTGCATACTTTTGCAAACTGTACAGAAACACATCCAAATTTGAAACATTCACTCCTGCGTAGTTAGAACCATAGCCATATAGAAATTCAGCAACAATGATATCGGGGCTACATTTTTTTAATGCGGTCATGGCCTTCCGGGTGGCATTAAAAAATTGTTGTTCAATATTGTGCTTTTTATAAATAGCCCCAAAATTTGGAAATCCAGGGGCTTCAGCAATGGAGAATAGTAATTTTGTAGTCATTGATAAAGCCATTTTTTTGTGTCAATTATACCAACTAAAAAGCATGATGACGAATTCAATACAATTAAACACGGGTTAGTTTTACAATCTTCGAGGTAATAATCATGACTAAGATTACCGAAATTGTAAATGCATATAAACCAAACTTCATTTCGATATCTACCAGAGGACCCAGTTTAACTCCGACGATAAGAATTGCTATCACAAATACATCGAGCATTGACCACTTTCCTATTTGATGAATCCACTGAAGATATTTTTTATTTTTTTGAGAACAATTAATCTTATGACTGACGAGAAGACTCAATACAATTATTTTAATAATGGGGAAAACAACACTAAAACCTGTAATAACAAAAAATAGGAACCATTGTTTTTTTTCAACTAATTGTTGGATACCGCTAATAATAGAAAAGGTATTTTGAAAATAAATTAATTTTGAAATAGTAAAAATAGGTGCTAATAAACCAATTATAAGAAATACAATTGATAAAGCGATTAGTATTTGGAGTAATAGTGCATTGCGAGGATGGCGGGATGCAATATTAGAATTTAAATCCATAATAAATTTTAATATTTAACGTCCCAGAATGTTAGACATCAACATTCTGGAACTTGATTAATCTATTCTGTTCGATTAGTAATTTCGATTAAGTGATACCCAAATTGAGTTTGTACAGGGCCTTGTACTGTATTTAGATCGGCACTGAATACAACTTCATCAAATTCTTTAACCATTTGACCTGGGCTAAATTCGCCTAGGTCGCCACCAGCAGAAGAACCTGATGGGCATTTAGAGTGAGCTTTTGCAATATCCGCAAAATCGGCTCCACCAACAATTTGTTCTTTTAAAGTTTCACATTGTTCAGCAGTGTCTACTAAAATATGTCGTGCGCTTGCTTTTGCCATAGATATTATTCTCCAAAATAAAAAGTATTAAAAGTAT